>Ga0209488_10001752_pt1 | contig 18353 bp, 16 predicted proteins | sample Rivendell_Oct201_8_FD_188349 | JGI IMG/M metagenome (GOLD analysis project Ga0209488, IMG submission 188349) | Vadose zone soil microbial communities from the Eel River Critical Zone Observatory, Northern California, USA -... | ecosystem: Environmental > Terrestrial > Soil > Vadose zone >...
GATCTCCCCCACGACCAGGTGCGCGTGCAGGTGGGGCGAGAACGCGGCTTGCTCGAGCGGCACGATCTGCGCCATCAGATTGCGGTCCAACAGGAGCCGCCGCGTCCGCTCCGCCTGGGCCGAGGAATGGCACGCGATCACCGCGGTGCTCCCCAGCTCGCGCAGCGACTCCAGCCGCCGCACCAGGGGAGAGAGCGCGCCGTCCTCGCCGTGGTGGCTCTGGATCTCGGCCCGCAGGTCGCTGGTCGGCCGCAGATCGAAGTCGATCTCGACGGTGCCGACGGCAGCGTCCGCGCCGACGGTGAGGCCGGACAGCTCCAGCACCGGCGCTGAATCGAGGACCGGGCGGACGTCGCGCTGGTGCAGGAAGTGTTGATCGGGCGGCAGCGCCAGCTCGCCCTTGCCGCGCGCGTCAGCGAATGCGTCCTCGAGACCGGTCCAGAAGTCGCCCCACTGCCGCTCCAGCTCGAGCGGATCGTCGAGCATCCAGATGGCGTCCTTGGGCAGGTACTCGGTCAACGGCGAAAGGCCGCCTGGATAGAAGCCGGGGAGGATCGCGGTCAGGCCGGCGGCGAACAGCTCGTCGTCCTGGGAGAGCGTGGAGAGGTCGTCGATGAGCTCGCGGAGCTGCCGCGACGGGGTCTCCACCGCGTCGGCCGCTGCCCGCACGGTTGCGATCGCCGCCCGGCGTCCCTCGTCGTCGAGCACGATCTCGCGCGCGGGGCAGAGGGAAACCTCGGTGAGCTCGCGGACCGTGCGCTGGGTCTGCGGGTCGAAGGCCCGGATCTTCTCCACGAAGTCCCCGAAGAACTCCAGCCTCGCAGGCTGCGCGTCGAGCGGCGACCAGACATCGAAGACGCCGCCGCGGATGGCGAAGGTGCCGGGGTCCTCCACCAGGGGCACTCTCGCGTACCCGGCCGCCGTGAGCTTGCGCGCCAGCTCATCGCGGTCCTGCTCCAGCTCGAGCGAGATCTGCAGGCTGCGGCGGTCGAGCGCCGCGCGGGGGAGGACACGCCGGGCCAGGGAGCGCACCGAGCAGACCACGATCGGACGCTCGCCGAGATGGAGGCGGAACAGCGCGGCGAGGCGCTGCTGCGCCACCATGCGGTCGGGGGTCAGCCCCTCGTAGGGGAGGACCTCGTCCGCGGGCAGCCGCACCACGGCGGCGTCGCTGCCGAGGAAGAAGCGCAGGTCCTTCTCCAGGGCCTCGGCTGCGGCCTCGTCGGGCTCGACGCACACCAGCGGCCGCTTCAAGTCGGTCGAGAGCTGCGCGAGGGCATGGCCCCGGGCGGCCCCGGACAAGCCGCGCGCCTGGACCTTGCGGGCACCGTCGCGGAAGGCGGCGAGGAGCTCGGCGTGGGCCGTCGCGCTGCCCTTCGGCTCGGGCGGGAGCAGCACGGATTTGGTCGCGGTCGTTTTCAATGCACACGACCGCCTCCGCGCAGGTGTTTGCGCGGGGCGGGGCGGGGTATGTAACGGATGCCGTGCTTCAGATCAAACGCCGTGCACGCCGAGGTTTATCTCAGGTGGTCGAAGCCGACCTGGCGGGGGAGCGCGCGGGGTTGGCCCAGCTCCGTCAGCTGGATGCCGCGCCCGCGGACGATGCGGCCGACCTCGGCGAAACGGAGCTTTTTGGAGAGGGCGGGCAACTTCCGGCGGGGGACGGAGAGTAGCAGGGCGTAGTCTTCGCCACCGCCGAGCGCGAGCTCCATGCCGTCGGGGAGGGCGCGGGCGGCCTTGCCGAGGGGAAGCGCGCTGCACTCGACCACCGAGCCGACGCCGCTCTCCTTGCAGAGATGCCGGAGGTCCTGGAGGAAGCCGTCGCTCACGTCGATGGCGGCGGACGCCTGCGCTGCTGCGACCTGTCCCTCGCGTACCAGGGGTGTGGGCCTGCGCTGCGCGCGAGTGGCAACCGGAGACGGGTTCGGCCGGAGGCCGGCGGCGGCGTCGCCCAGAGCACCGACGACCACCAGGGCGTCCCCGGGACGCGCCCCGGCGCGGGAGAGCGGACGGCGGGCTTCGCCCAGGGCCGTGATCGTCACGGACCAATCCGAAGCCCGGCTCACATTGCCGCCGACCAGCGCGCACCCGAACTTCTTGGCGAGCGGCGCCATTCCGCGGGAGATCCCTCGGACCACCTGGCCTGTGCGGCCGCTCTCCGGCACGCCGAGTGCGCAGAGGAACCAGCGCGGCCTGGCGCCCGCGGCCGCCAGGTCCGAGAGGTTCACGGCCAGGGCCTTCCATCCGACGTCCTCGGGGGAAAAGCGCCGGAGGTCGAAATGCACGCGCTCGACTACGGCGTCGGTGGTGGCGACCAGCTGCATCCCGCGGGAGACCGACACCGCCGCGCAGTCGCTCCCCGGCCCCAGGCGCACGCCTTGGCCGCGTGGGAACGGCCTCAGGAATGCCTCGATGAGATCGAATTCCGAGCTCAATTGCGCGGCATCTCGAGCCCCATGCCCGGCGGCTCGACAGGGACGATCAGCGTGAAGGTGGAGCCCTTGCCGAGCTCGCTCCGCACCGCCACCTCGCCCCCGTGCGCCTCGATGTAGCTCTTCACGATCGACAGCCCCAGGCCAGCCCCGCCGTATTCGCGCGAGGCGGACGAGTCGGCCTGGAAGAACGTCTCGAACACCTTGTCCTTGAGGTCGGGGGGGATCCCGATCCCGTTGTCGGTGACCGAGATCTGGAAGTACCCCGAGCTTCCGAACGGACCCGAGCGGGTTGGCGGCCGCTCCGCCGGCCCGGCCTCCACTACGATCAGCCCGCCCGCCGGCGTGAACTTCACCGAGTTGGAGAGCAGGTTCACCAAACATTGCCGGATCTTGTCGCCGTCCACCGTCACGCTCTTGATGGTCCGCGAGATGTTCGAGGTGAGCTGGAGGTTCTTCTTCAAGCTCTGCGGGAGCACGCTCTCCATCGCGCTCTGCACGATGTCGTCGAGGTTGGTGGCCTTGCGCACCAGCTGGACGCCTCGGGCCTCGATCCGGGAGAGATCGAGGATCGAGGAGATCAGGCGCAGGAGGGACTCGCCCTTCTCGAGGATGGTCTTGAGGTAGTCCTTCTGCTCGTCGTTCAGCTCGCCGGCCAGGCCGGCGAGCAGCATCTCGCTGTACCCGATCACCGAGGTGAGCGGCGTGCGCAGCTCGTGCGAAACGGTGGCGAGGAAGTTCGACTTGAGGCGCGACAATTCCTGGAGACGCTCCAGCGCGTCGGAGAGCTTCTTGTTCTTCTCCTGCACTTCCCGGTAGCTCTCGGTGACGCTCTCGATGTGCAGCTGGCTGGAGATCATCGCCTTGTGGGATGTGAAGACCAGTACGTCCACCAGCTTGGCGAAGTGCTCGAGGATGCGACGGACGGTGGTCTCGGGAGCGCGGCGGATGCGGTCGATCAGGTCTTTCGCCTTCTTGAGATCGAATTCCGCCTGCAGCGACTGGAGATCGGCGCCCAGCTCGCCCAGCTCCTCCGGCATGAAGGGCCCGAAGATGATCCGGCCCAGGAGATCTCCCTCGTACAGGACGGGCATCATCAGATACCGGAGCCCGCTGAAGCAGTTGCGCACGGCGATGGCGGGCTGCGCGTTGGGCGCGTCGAGCGGGCGGACCTTGATGTGCGTGACCGTCTCGGTGCACAGCCTGCGCCCGTTCGGGCCCGTGAACATGTATGCGCAGAAGTCGCCCGAGGCGACCTTCATGTCCACCAGCTTGGTGCCGTTGGCGTCGAAGACCTTGAGGCCGACCTTGTAGAGGTCCACGAACGTCCTGCAGACGTTGGTGAAGCTCTGCAAATCGAGCAACTCGCCCAGAACGAGCTGCTTGTGGATGACGCTCTCGGCCACGTCCTCAGGCTCCGTCCGCGGGCCGCTCGCCGCCGCCGCCCGGAGGGCCGCTCTTGAGGGGCGGATCCACCAGGCACCTTCTAACCTCGTCGACGAATGCGCGCCGGTCCAGCCCGATCTTCTGGGACAGGAGATAGATCTTGTCGATCTGCTCGAAGGTCAGCTCTACCAGCCCGAGGAAGGTCTCGACCACTCCCTCTCCCTGGACCGCGACCGCCTCGTAGACCGGCTGCTTGTTCTCCCGCCGCATCTTCTCGATGGCTTCGTTGGTCGAGGCGTCACCCAGGTCCTTCTTGTTCCATTGGACCACATTGGGCATCGAATCGATGTCCAGGCCGTTCGCCTTGAGGTTCTCCACCATGTTCAGCCAGTACTTGTAGTTTTCCTGGCGCTTGCTCGGCTGGCTGTCAGCGATGAAGGCAATGGCGTCGGCGCCCTGCAGCACGATGCGGCGCGTCGAGTTGTGCATCACCTGGCCGGGCACGGTGAAGAGCTTGAGCTTCACCTTGAGGGTGCCGGCGGTGAACACCAGGGGAAGGGTGTCGAAGAAGAGGGTGCGGTCGTCGGCCGTGTCCAGGGTCATCAAGTGACCGCGGAGCTGCGGCTGGATGCGCTGGTAGAGCGCGCGCAGGTTCGTCGTCTTCCCGGAGAGCCCGGGACCGTAATAGACGATCTTGAGCGTCAGCTCCCGTTGGCCTGTGTTGAATTGCACCCTGCGGTCACCCTGCCGTCACTTCGGCCCGACGGGCCTTTGTGCGGTCCCTGCACTCCGCCCGCGATCGGCGCGGGAAGGACGTTCACTGCGAGTAGTTTCTCCCGAACACAACGGGACGCCAAGAGACTTCCAGGCGCCGGATCGGCCAGGTGCGCGGAGCTAGGCCCCTGTCGCACCTCTGCGACCCGCCCCCTGCGCCCAGAATTCCGCTGCATCCTCTGGGCTGCGCAGGACGCGGCAACGGGGGAGGGACTCGACGAAGACCCGGCCATAGCCCTTGCGCGTCATGCGGCCGTCGAGCACCGCCACGATCCCGCGGTCGGTGGCCCCGCGGATGAGCCTGCCAAAGCCCTGTTTCAGGGCCAGCGCCGCTTGCGGCAGCTGGTAGCCGGAGAAGGCGTCCTGACCGCTGGCGCGCAGCCGGTCGATCCGCGCCGCCACGATGGGCTCTCCCGGGGAAGCGAACGGGAGCTTGTCGATGACCACCAGGCTCAGGGCCTGGCCGGGGACGTCCACGCCCTCCCAGAAGCTCTGGGAAGCGAAGAGCACGCTCGGCCTCTCGCGGAACCGCTTGAGCAGCTGCGCCTTCGGGGCGTCGCCCTGGAGCAACACTTGCCAGGGCAGCTCCTGCGCGAGAATCCCGTGCACGGCGCGCATATTGCGCAGCGAGGTGAAGAGTACGAAGGCGCGGCCCCCGGTGATCGGAAGGAGCGTCCGCAGCTGGGCGGCGACCGCCTCGGGAAAGCCGGCATCCTGGGGATCCGGCATGTCGCGGGGAAGGTAGAGCGCGGCGTTGGACTGGTAATCGAACGGTGAGGCGAGCACTTCGGTCTGCAGCGGAAAGAGCGGGCCCGAGTCGTCCACCAGGCCCATTCGGCGCGCGAAGTACTCGAGCTGTCCGCCCACCGCCAGCGTCGCGCTGGTGAAGACCACGGGGCCGACGCGATCGTACAGCTTTTCCTGCAGCAGGCCGGCCACGTCGATCGGCGATGCGTGCAGGAAGAGGTGGCCGCCGCGCGACTCCGCCCAGTGGATCAGGTCGGGATGCCGCTGGGATTCGGAGAAGAGGGCAAGGTCGGCGCCGAGCGCCAGGCAGCGCCGCTCGAGCAGCGCGAGCTCCTCGTCGCCCGCGCCCGACAGGGCGGCGCCGAGCGCGCGGGTCAGCTCCACCAGCTTCTGGCGCTCGCCCTCCGCGGGCCGGAGGGCGCCCGGCAACAAGGCCCATCGCGCCGTTTCGCTCCAGGGCTCGACTTTGGACCCGGGCCCCTTGCGGGAAGATCGCGGCATCGGGACCTGGCGGTCCGGCGCCGTTTCCTGGGCGACGTCGAAGAAGTCGCGCCCTTCGCGCGACAGGCGCGTCGCGAGCCCGGCCGCTTCCAGCATCTGCGGCCGGCCCTGCAGCGCCTTGAGCGCATCGCGCGCCAGCTCCGTCACCCGGAAGCTGGAGAGCTGCGCTCCGAAGTGCTCCGTGGCCACTTCTTCCACCGCGTGCGCCTCGTCGAACACTACGGCGTCGTACTTGGGGAGCACCGCCGCGCCGGCGTCTCCGGCCGACGAGCTGCGCAAGGCGAGGTCGGCGAAGAAGAGGTGGTGGTTCACCACGATCAGGTCCGCTTCCGCCGCCTGCCGCCGCATGCGGAACACGAAGCACTGGTCGTAGTGGGCGCACTTCGAGCCCAGGCACTGGTCGGCGCTCGCCGACAGGTCGCGCCAGGACGCGAGGTTCTCCGGCAGCTCGCTCAGCTCGGCGCGGTCGCCGGTCTGCGTGGTCTCCGCCCAGCGGGCGATGCCATCGAAGACGGCGGCCTCTTCGCGCACCGCGAACGTCGGATTGCGGTGGAACTGCTCGAAGCGCAGCAGGCAGAGGTAGTTCTGCCTGCCTTTCAGGAACGCGACCCTGGCATCTATCCCCAGCGCGCGGAGCAGCGGCACGTCCTTCTCGGCGAGCTGCTCCTGCAGAGTCTTGGTGGCGGTGGACACCACCACCTTGAGCCCGCTGCGGGCGGCGGGAAGAAGGTAGGCGAGCGTCTTGCCCGTCCCGGTCCCGGCCTCCACCAGCAGCGCGCGGCCGTGCCCGAGCGCATCCTCGACGCGTTCGGCCATCGCAAGCTGGGGCGGCCGTGGCTCATAGGCGGGGAGCACGCGGGAGAGAGCCCCGCCGGGACCGAGCACCTCGCGCAGCGGTTCGGGCACGTCCCGTTCTACCGCGCCAGGAGGGCGAGGGGCACGGGCGAAAACGAAAGCAGGAACAGGAGGCAGCTCGCGGCGACGAGCAGCCGCCGCCGGCCGTCGATCCGCTCCTCAGGCTCGGTGAGTCGCGGGTGCGAGCCCAGCCCCAGTCCCATCAACAGGCCCCAGAGGATCCAGCCCGGGAACGGGGTGAACACGCCCACTGCGAGCAGGGCGGCCGAAAGCGGGGGACCCAGCAGCCGGTGCAGACGCGGCGAGGCGGCGAAGAGCACGTGACCACCGTCGAGCTGGCCGAGGGGGAGCAGGTTCAGCGCGGTGAGCAGGAACCCGAACCAGCCCGCCACCGCGATGGGATGGAGCGAGAGCGTCATCCCGGGTGGCAGGGTGCCGAGCACCAGATCGTGGACCAGTTCCATTCCCAGCGGATACCCGAGGGCAAAGGCGTCGCGCAGAGGCGGCCAGGTCCCGTGCTGGAACCAGTGCAGCACGGCGTCGAAGATCGTCCAGCCAGGTGTTTCCGGCTCGGCCGGAACCACTTTCGACCAGCGCAGCCCGAGCACGAGTACAGGTAGGGTTGCCAGGAACCCCGCGATGGGCCCCGAAGCTCCGATGTCCAGGAGCGCGCGCCTCGTCTTCGGAAGGGACCGGAGCCGGATGACGGCGCCGAGCGTCCCGATCAGCGAGAGAAAAGGTGCGGGGATGAAGAACGGCCAGGTCGCGTCCACGCCGTGCTTCCGCGCGAGCAGGAAATGCCCCATCTCGTGGGCGAGCATGATGAAGAGCAGCGCCAGGGCGAACCCGAGCCCCTGGCGGAGCGCCTCCGCCTCGGTGGGCTCCGGATGCTGCGCGCCCGTGAGCCAGGTTCCAGCGAGAAACGCCGAGCCGAAGGTGAGCAGGAAGAGCAGGACGTTGAGCAGCGGCGGCCGCGGCGCCCCGAGCGTGCCGGGGAGGGGCGGCCGGGGCGGGACCAACGTCTCGTCAGCGCGAGGGACGGGCTCCACCCGAGAGCCATTCCCACGCTTCGCGCAGCAGATCCAGCCCGAATCGAGGCTTGCCCTGCAGGCGGCGGGAAAGTGCACGGTGCTCGCGGGCTTGTTGTCGGCGGCCGAGAGCGGAGAGCGCTTGGGCCAGGTTGTCGTGGATGTCCGCAGTCGAGACTCCGCGGCCCAGCGCCTCCTTCCAGCACTCCACCGCGCGTTCCAGCTCATTGCACCGGGCCAGCGCCGCGCCCAGTCCCTGGAGCGCGTCCGTGTCCTCGCGCCGCTCCCGGAGCGCTTTCTCGAACCAGCCGATGGCCTCGCGGTGGCGGTCCTGGCGGACCAGCGCGGTTCCCATCCGCTCGAAGGCGGGCGGCCAGTCCGGTTGCAGCGAGAGGGCGTTCGCGATCCGCTGCTCGGCCACTTCGGGCCGGCCCTGCGCGAGGTCGATCTCCGCGAGTGCCAGCCAGGCCTTGAAGGCGGACGGATCGATCGCCAACAGCTTCTCGCAGGCCTCGCGGGCGTCCGCGACCGGCCCCTTGCCGCCGAGAGCGAAGTCGAGCGCCAGCGCGAGCAGGCGGTCCTGGGCGTCGACGAACCGCGGGTCGCGGCGCATGGCCTCCAGGTACGGCTCGAAGCTCCGCCGGGGATCGGGGACGCGCACGCCCATCTCGTGCGCGGCGCTCATGTCCCGCCCACGCAGGTACGCCACGTATGCCTCGACGTCGCGGGTCGGCCAGGGGGAGTCGGGCGGCTCTTCGCCGAGCGCCCGCGCGATTTCCACCGCCGCCTCTTCGAGCGCAGAGAACAGCTCGCTGCGCGGGCGGAGGACCACATGATCCAGCGCCAGCTGCTTCTGCGGCGAATCGACCAGCAGGATCCGGATGCGGATGCGGTCGGTCAGCTCGGCGGACCCATGCAGGACGAACTCGGTCCCATCGGGCAGGCCGATGTGGCATGCCTCTTCCAGGGTCCAGGGCTGGGAGGCGACGATCCAGCCATGACCGCGCGCTCCGTTCTCCCCGTCCAGCGGGCCGTCCGCCGTCAGCTGGGCCAGGTTTGCCTGCAGGCGCGGCGGCTCGCTGAGGCGCTCCGCCAGCATCCGCGCCAGCGAACGCGCGTAGACCCCTTGCGCGGAGTCGAGCATCCGCCCGCTGCCGTCGAGCGGCACCGTGAAGGGAAAGACCATCATCTGCTTGCTCACCGCGCACCCCTGCACGGGCAAAATTGTATTGCCGAAGGCCCGGGACGGCTCGTGCGCAACCGCACACTTTCGCGGAACTATCGGCTTTTCGCGCCCTTGGTGGCGTTGGCGTCGGCGAGCGGCGAAGCGGGCGGGACTGGAGGCGGACCTTCCGGGTCGAACTCCACGATGTTGCCCCGATTGATCCAGAGCCAGAAGAACGGCTTCTGCGCCTCGCGGTCCTTGCCGAACACCGTGTCGCCCGCGGCGCCTTCGAAGGGCTTGCTCAGGCTCGCCAGCGCCGCGCGGAGATCGTCGCGCGATTGCGGCCGGCGCTCGTCCAGCACGCGCTTGAGGATGGTCGCGGCGTCGAAGGCATGGGCCTCCAGGAAGCCGGGCGAGCGGCGGTACGCGCTGTTGAAGTCGTCGACGAACTTCTTCGTCGCGGGCCGCTCGGAGTTGGCGAAGAACACGTCCACGAAGATGCTGCACTGCACGTAGCGGGCGACCCCGGAGCGCTCATCGACCAGATCGGACGAATCCCACAGGCTGGTACCGAGCAGCTGCACGGTCCGGAGCTGCTCGTTCTTGGTGGTCCGCTTCACCACCTCCAGCTCCTTGGTGTCGCAGCCGGTGGTGATCACGTCTTCGGCCGCGATGGCCGGCGCGATCAGGCGCACGGTCCGGGCGGAGTCCGGAATGAACATCGCGTCGAAGTCCACGACGGGGGCCTGTTGGTTGCGCAGCTGGTTGACCGCCTTGCGCCGGCGGTAGGGGTCCTTGATCTCCTTCATGATCTTCTCCACCTCGTCGGAGAACTGCTGCCGCTCCTCGAGGTCGGCCGGCGAGCGCCCCACCATGTGCTGCACGAACGGCTTGAACGTCGTCGTGCGCAGCGGGTAGTGCTCGAACGCGCGCACTTCGCTTCCGCCCGCGTCGACGGCGTCCCAGAAGTACCGCGCCATCTCGTCGCCGTAGGTGGAGTCGGGATGCAGGATTCCGAAGCTCTTCGCATTCAGCTTCTTCTGCGCGTACTCCGCCACCGCCCGGGCCTGCGCGCTGGAGGTGGGCATGTCCCGGAAGATGTACTCACCCAGCGCGGTGAGGCCCTCGGCCCGCGAGAGGGAGAGGAGGGGGATTCCCAGCTGCTGCGCCCGGGTGGCGGCCGCGAGACCCTCGGCGATCCCCAGCGGTCCCAGGATGGCGATCGCGCCCCTCTGCGCCAGCTGGTCCACCGCGTCCGCGGCAGCGTCCGGCTCGCCCTTGGTATCGACGACATCGACCATCAGGCTTCCGCGCCCCTGCAGGTCGAGGGTCAGCGCGATTCCATTGAGCGCCTGGTCCGCAAACCCTTTCAGATCCCCGGTCAGCGGCAGGACGATGCCGAGCAACCTCGGGTTGAGCGGCCCCGGTTCCTGTGCCGCCTTCAACACCCCGCGCGCACTGTCGGCATACGGACCCTGGCCGTCGGCCGAGAGGATGTCGGACGCGAGGTCCCTGGCGTGCGAGCGATCGCCGAGGTGGAGCTGGATGCGGGCCAGCTTGAGGGCCGCGGCAGGCCAGGCGGGCGACTTCCGGTCGAGGTCGGAGACCAGCCTGGCGACGTCCCGTCCAGGGGCGGCATCGAGCGCGCGCTCGAAGTCCTTGAGCCGGGCGTCGTGCTCCTGTGCCGGCGCGCTCTCCAGGGCCCGTGCCGCCCAGCGCATCGCCTCTCCGGGCTGACCGCTGCGGGCATACGACTCGGCGAGAGCGGCTGCGGCCTGGTTCTTCTCCTTCTCGCTCAGCTGCGAGGTATCCAGCTGCGCCGGAGGCGGGCCGGCCTGGCCGAGCTTGGACTGGACGGCGGCAAGCTCCAAGGCGGCGGAGTTCTTGAACGGCGAAGTGGGGTGCTTCTCGAGGAAGTCCTGCAGCGCCGCCTGCGATTCCTGGAGCCGTCCGGCCTTGGTGAGCGCCTGGGCCCGGCGGAACAAGGCCTCGTCGACCAGCTGGCTGTCCTTGTAACGCTGCACGAAGGCGCTGAACCGCTGCGCGGCCAGGTCGTACTTGCCGTCGTCGAGCGCCGCTTTCGCCAGCTGGAAATCGGACTGGGCGGCCTCCTCGTAGGGCACTTGCCGCCCGTTCATCACGACGGTGCGGCCCGGCCCGCAGGCGAGCAACAGCAGGACCAGGACCGCGGAGATCCTCTTCATCGCGGTGTGCCTTGTACCGCGTTCCGGCCGCGGGCGCCGCTCAGAACTCCTGGACATAGGCTCCCTGCGGAGGCGCGAAGTGGAAGAGGGAATCGGCCAGGCCCTGGTTGGCCTTGGCGTCGCTGAACACGATCCGGTTCACGTCCCCCTGCGGATTCGTGACCACGCTCGCCAGCACCTGACCGTCCTTGCCGACCACGAAGAGCAGCTTCTGCACTCCCGGGGTGGGCTTGAGGGGCGTCAGCTCCAGCGCATCGCCGGCGGGCAGGCCCGCCGGCACCGGGACGGTCCGGGGCGAGAACTCCTTGAGCAAGTCGCCCTTGCCCCACAGGAACGTGAAAGCGCTGCTGAGCTGGTCGCCGCCGAAATCGCGCTTCACCTGCGCTTCCTGATCGTCGGGGCGCCAGATCCAGAGCGTCCGGCCTTCGAGGTAGAGCGTGCGGCGATCCGGCTTTGCGTAGTCCCAGCGGACCCGCCCCGGCCTCTTGACCTGGACGATGCCCTCGGAGTCCTCGGTCCGCCCGAGCGCCACGTACGTGTACTGCTGGCGGAAGCTGGCGGAGAAATCCGCGGTCTGTGCGTAGAAGGCGTGCACGCGGCGCGCGATCGCGCGCGCGGGATCCTTCGCGGGCGCCGGAGTCCTCGTGGGCGCGGCGAGCAGGAGTGCGAGCACCAGGGTCATGGGCATTGGACTCCCGATCAGCCCCTCGACTTCAAGCGCCCGGCGAGCCTGGCGGCGAGCAGCGTGAAGCGGTCGCGGAGGTGAACGCGCTCATCCTCGGGAAGATCTCCGGCCTGCCCGAGATGCCGCCGGCGGGCGCCCGTCACCTGCGCCAGCGCGATCGCCGCCGCGACCGACACGTTGAAACTCTGGGTGAAGCCGGCCATCAGGATGCGGAACGCGCCCGTGCAAACGCGCAAGGTCTCGGGGGACGGTCCCTCGTGCTCATTGCCGAACAACAGCGCCACCGGCCGATCGGCTGGCACCTCGGTGTAGAGGCGCGCGCCCGGCGTGAGGTGGCCCGCCCAGACCTCGAAGCCGCGGGCACGCAGCTCCTGCGCGGCCTGGGCGCCGCTGGGATGGGAGTCGATGTCCAGCCACTTGTGCGCGTCCTGGGTGACGCGGCGGTGCGCGACGGCGTCGCTCGCGTCGTGTGGCACGACATGGGCCCGGGCGAGACCGAGCCCCTCCGCGGTGCGGAGGACGGCAGCTGTATTGTGCGGGTCCAGGAGGCGGTCGAGCACCACGGTGACGCTCAGCAGGCGGGCGTCGACAACCGACTGGATCCGGACTTTCCGCTCGGGCGTGAGCATCGACCAGTAGAACGCCGGCGACCCGGCCGGCGCCGGGGAGTCGTCCTCCTCTTCTCGCAGGACCTCCTCGGTCAGGCCACGGGGACCGGTCAGATCGGATCGGTCCATGGGCGTCGGGGCGCCGACCCAGGGACGCGGCGGCCGCCGGGGGCTCAAGTCCGCCTGCTCCGGGGCTTCGTCGTCTTGGCGGCCGCCCTGGCTTTGAGGACGCCGTCCTTTCGCCGCCCCGTCAGCGGCGGGGCGCGCCGGGCCCGGGCGCGCGAATCGAGCTCCCGCTCGTCTTCCACCGCTTCAGCGTTCCGCACTTCCTGGGCCGCAGTCGGGTGGACGTCGCGTTCGAGAGGGGAGGGCATCGGAGCGGAGTCGAGCGCGTGCACCGTCGCGTCGACCAGCTCGCCGAGGCCTTCGCCGGTCGCGCCGGAGACCAGGTGCACGTCGATCTTCCGGCGCTTCAGCTTCTTGCGCAGCTCCTCCCCACGGGCGCGCGCCTCGGGGAGGTCGATCTTGTTCGCCGCCACCACCTGCGACTTGCGCCCCAGCGCCGGGTCGAACAGTTCCAGCTCGCGGTTGATCGCGTCGAAGTCGGCGACCAGGTCGCGATCCTGGGAGGCATCGATCAGGTGGATGATCGTCCTGCACCGGGCCATGTGCTTGAGGAAGCGGTGGCCGAGCCCGGCGCCGCGGTGGGCGCCCTCGATCAGGCCGGGGAGATCGGAGAGGACGAAGCTGCGGCCGTCCTTGTATTGCACGACGCCGAGATGCGGCTGCAGCGTGGTGAACGGGTAGTCGGCGATCTTGGGACGCGCCCGGGAGAGGCGCGAGACCAGGGTGCTCTTCCCGGCGTTGGGAAAGCCGACCAGGCCCACGTCCGCGAGCAGCCGCAGCTCGAGGCGGACCCGCTTCTCCTCACCCTCCGTGCCCGGCTGCGCGAACCGCGGGGCCTGCAGGGTGGGCGTGGCGAAGTTCATGTTCCCGAGCCCGCCCCGGCCGCCCTTCGCCAGCACCCAACGGCGCTGGTTTTCGCGCAGGTCCGCCAACACCTCGCCGTTCGCGACGTCACGCACCAAGGTGCCCGGCGGCACCCTGAGGAGCATCTCCGGCGCCGCATGCCCGTTCTGGTCCCGGCCGCGGCCGGGCTCGCCGTTCCTCGCCCGGTATTCGCGCTTGAAGCGGAAGTCGAGCAGGGTGGTCAGGCGCTCGTCCGTCTCGAGGACGATGTCGCCTCCGTTTCCCCCGTCGCCGCCCGAAGGACCGCCGCGCGGGACGAACTTCTCCCGGCGGAAGGCAACGGCGCCCGCGCCGCCGTCGCCGGCCCTGACCAACACTTCCGCTTCATCGATGAACTGCATGGCACCCGGCGGCCGCGATGCCCTGCCGGATCATCCGGGCCGCCTAGCGGCGCTAAGCCTGGGCCTGCGCCTTGGCCGGTTCGATGTGCACGTACACGCGATCGCCCCGGCCCTTCTGATACTTCACGGTGCCTGGGACCAGCGCGTAGAGCGTGAAGTCGCGACCCATCTCCACGTTGCGGCCGGCGTGCACCTTGGTGCCCACCTGCCGGACTAGGATGTTGCCGCTGACGACGGCTTGACCGCCGTACACCTTGATGCCCCGGTGCTGCCCCGGGGAGTCGCGCCCGTTGCGCGAAGAACCCTGACCTTTTTTGTGCGCCATGGCGTTGATCCTCTAGGCTAGGCGGAGATGCCGGTGATGCGAAGCTCCGTGTACGGCTGGCGGTGCCCGCGGATCCGGTCCCAGCCCTCTTCCTGCGTGCGGAAGTGCCAGAGCTTGCGTTGCTTGCCGTGCGATACCACCTCGGCCTCGACGCGGGCGCCGGAAACCGTGGGCGCGCCCAGCTTCACCTCCGGCCCTTCGCCGACCAGCAGCACCTCGAGCTCGAGCTTGGCGCCGACGTCCTGGGTGAGCTTCTCCACCTTGAGGAGGTCGCCTTGCTTCACGCGGTATTGCTTCCCGCCCGTCCTGATCACTGCGTACATCTCGAATCTCCCGGCTTTCCGGCTTGGAACCGGCCCCGCTGGCAGGGAAGTCCCGCCGCGGGGCGCGGAAAGGAACGGGCGATCTAGCGGGTCCGTGCCATGGAGTCAAGCTATGGCGCTCTGGGGACGTTTTCCCACACGTCGATGAGCGTCGCCTCGGGCATCTCCATCACGTAGAGGAACACGCCTGGCCTGGTGGGGTCCTTGGGGCTGGCGGTGCCGTCCTTTCCGATCCCGCCGGTGTGGACGACGTTGTCGTCGGCGTACCCGTCGCCGGACCGCATTGCGCCGCGCTTCGCCATCTCCGGAGCATAGAAGGCGAGGGCCTGTCCGGCGTGCCCGCTGTACCGGTAGATGGTGTGGAACATCACCGCCTCCGGCGTCTCGAAGGTGCCGCCGCCGGGGCCGACGTTGGAGTCCGGAATGCGCGGGACGGTGGGTTGGGGCGACTTCTTGCAACCGAGGAAGGCGAGGCAGAGGACAGCGAGCGCGGCAATGCGCATTCAGGTCTCCAGGAGGGCCGGAAGGGACTGATCGAAGGGCGCGCGGGCAACGCCGCGCTCGGTGACGATGGCGGAGATGTAGCGGGCGGGAGTGACGTCGAAAGCCGGGTTGAACACGTCGACGCCCTCCGCGGCGACCCTCGCGCCGGCCAGGTGCGTGACTTCCGAGGGCGAGCGTTGCTCGATGGGGATCTCGCGGCCGCTCCCGGCGCGCAGATCGACCGTGCTGGTGGGAGCAGCGACGAAGAAGGGCACTTCGGCGGCCTGCGCCGCGAGCGCCAGCGGATAGGTGCCGACCTTGTTCGCCGTGTCGCCGTTGCGCGCGATGCGATCGGCGCCGACCACCACGCAGCCGATCCTGCCGCTCCCGAGCAGCGAGGCCGCGGCGACGTCGGGCAAGAGCGTGACCGGGATCCCGTCCTGGAGCAGCTCCCACGCCGTCAGCCGGGCGCCCTGCAGCCACGGCCGGGTCTCGTCGGCGAACACGCCGCACTTCTTGCCCGCTTCCAGCGCCGCGCGGATGACCCCCAGGGCGGTGCCATATCCCGCCGTCGCCAGGCCGCCGGCGTTGCAGTGGGTGAGGATGCCCTTGCCGTCCGGCACCAGCGCGGCGCCGTTGCGGCCGATGGCCCTGCACGCGGCGAGGTCCTCGGCGAGCACCCGGTCGGCTTCCGCCTTGAGGGCTTCGAACGTTCGCGGCTGCACGCGCCAGAGCCTCTCGACTGCCCAGCGCAGGTTGACGGCGGTGGGCCGCGATTCCAGCAGCGCCTGGCGGGCGGTCTCGAAGTCCTCGCCGGCGCGCGCGGCGAGCGCCATCCCGTACGCGGCCGCGCAGCCGATGGCCGGCGCCCCGCGGACGACCATCTCCCGGATCGCGTCCGCCGTCGCACGGGCAGAGCGGACGGCGACAATCTCGGCCCGCGCCGGCAAGCGGCGCTGATCGAGCAGGTGGAGCGCGCCGTCCTCGAACCAGAGCGTGCGGAAGCTCATCGCAGCGTCAGCTCCAGGCAGAGGGCGCCGGGCGTGGGCTCGGGAAGATAAGGCGCGGCATCGCGAAAGCCCATCGAGCGGTAGAGCGCCACCGCCTCCTGCATCCTCTCGGGGATGGTGTCGAGCACGACGCGAGAAAAACCGCGCTCCCGCGCGTGGGTAACGGCGGCCCCGGCCAGGCTGCGGCCGAGTCCGGCGCCTCTCGCCTGCGGCCTCAGGTACAGCCTCTTCATCTCCGCGGTCTCCGCGTCGAGCGGCCGCACCGCCACGCATCCCTGACCTGGCGCGAGCAGGAGCGCGCCGCGCGGGGGAGCATAGCTCCCAGGCAGCGCGGCCAGCTCTTGATCGAATCCCTGGAAGCAGGGCGTGAACCCGAACGACTTCCAGTACTCGACCAGCAGCGCTTTCGCCTCCTCGAGCTGCGGCCCTGGCCGCTCCACGCGCACGAGCTCCATGCCGCCATCCTACTCCGGCCTCCGCCGGGTGGCCTTCACCGCCAGCCAGCCCAGCGCGGTCGCGAGGAGCGCGGGCCCGCCGAGCGCGAGAAACAGCGTCACGCCTTCCCGGGCGGCCTGCTCGATCAGGCGCGGCTGCCGCACTCCGCGCGGACTGACCAACGTCGCGGAGGTGCGCAGGACGATGTCCTTCACCGCGAACCCGAGCGCCATCCAGGCGACGAGCAGCGAGAGCAAGAGAAACCATTTGAGCCAGCCCCGCGCCTTGCCGGAGGAGAATGCGACGATCCCCGCCAGAGCGAGGGAGAGGAGCAGGAAGGTGGCGAAGAGCGCCGGCACTGCCGGAGACTACTTCGCCTTTTCCAGCGCGTCCGCTTCTGCGACGAGCCGCTGGGCGCGGGCCGCGGCGGCCCCGAAGTCGACCGCGCGGGGGAAGCCCAACCGCTCCGCCACGTCCTCGGACGCCAGCGCGGTCCCCGGCGCGAAGAGCTGGTCCTTGAGGAACTTGCCGACCGCGGAATTTGCGTACCAGTCCTCGCCGAAGCGCTTGCGGATACCCTCGTGCATCATTCCGGCGAGCGCGAACGCGCGCGCGTAGTCGGCGGAGTAGAACGTCTCGTCCACGTCGGTGAGAAACGCCTGCGCCTCGTCCGGGTTCAGCTCGAAGGCGTAGGCGACCGAGAAGAGCTGGCGGTACAGCTCGCGGAGGTCGTCTTTCACCTGGTCCGGAGCGGGCAGCAAGGCGAGCGCGGGCGCGATCTGCTCCAGAGGACGCCCGTGCAGCCGCAGCTCGTAGGCGATCTTGGCGAAGGCGTACCGGCGCAGGTACATCATCTCGCGCAGGGCAAGACCTCGCTGGATCGCGGCCAGCGCCGGGTTGGCCGGCGCCGGCCGGCCCTGGGCCTGGAGGAAAGCGCGGTAGCGCAGAAGCCAGCGCGGGTCGGAGAAGGCGTGCCGGAAGAATTCTCCGAACGCCTCGGTAGGCGCGCTGTGCCCTTGCGTGACCAGCTCCTTGGGCAGGACGGTCGCGTTGGCGAAGTGAACGGCATGGCCCGCTTCGTGGAAGAGGGTCTCGTAGTCGTCCAGGCCGCCCACCGGCTTCACCGACATGCGCACGTCCTCCGGAGCATTGACCGGCTCGACGAAAGCCCGCGGGAGCTTTTTCGGGTGCAGGCTGTCGTCCACGCGCACGTCGGTGCCTGCGGCAGTGCGCAGGTCGAGCCCGATGCCGCCCAGGAACGCCTGGAGCGCCCTCAGCTCCAGCTCCCGGTCGAAGAAGCGCGAGAGCCGGGGCGCCTTCCAGAGGCGGTTCAGGTCCGCCACCCGCAGCTTCTCGCGCGGCGTGTCCAGCTCCTCGCGGGCGATCCGATCGAGCGTGGCGCGGAAGACCGCGTCGGTCGCCTTCACGTAGGCCACGCCCGCCACCAGCAGCGGGTCGAGCTTGACGCTGCGCAGGTCTTCGGAGAGCGCAACGTAGTCGGTGAAACCGGTCTCGCGGGCCGCTTTTTGCGCCGCCTGCTCCTTGCGCTGCAAGATGGGATTCAGCTTCTGCACGCGCACCGCGTTCATGGCGGCGAAGGCCTGCCGGCGGCGGTCCGGGTCTTCCTCCTGCGCGATCAGGTTCTGCAGATCGCGGTAGGCCACCGGCTTGTCCTTCCACGGCAGGGTGACGGTCACCGCGGCCTCGACGTCCGCGTACTCGTCGCTGAAGCTCGCAGTGGAGAGCCTGACGATCTCGCCGGCCAGGGTGCGCCGGACGAAGCGAAGGGCGAGCGCTTCGCTCGGCGTCACCCCGGCCTGCTGCTCCGCGGCGGCAATCGCGTCGAGGGCCGCCTTCTGGAAGAGGCGGTCGTGTCCGACGTACGTGAGCTTCTGCAGCGAGGTCTCGCCCTGTGTGCCGGCATACCAGCCGAGCACGGCCTGGATGCGACGCATGGCCTCGAGCTCCTCGCGCAGGGCCTGCACGGACGCCGGATCCTCGCCGTACCTGGAACGAGGATGG
>Ga0209488_10001753_pt1 | contig 18346 bp, 22 predicted proteins | sample Rivendell_Oct201_8_FD_188349 | JGI IMG/M metagenome (GOLD analysis project Ga0209488, IMG submission 188349) | Vadose zone soil microbial communities from the Eel River Critical Zone Observatory, Northern California, USA -... | ecosystem: Environmental > Terrestrial > Soil > Vadose zone >...
CCTGTTCGTCGCCTACCTTGGGCCGGGCATGGCCCACATAAGGTTGAGAGTGGTGAGGTAGGAGCGGCCGCGGGGCTGCAGAAGCCCCAAGTTGGACTTAGTTGTCGCTATATGCTCGTGAACAACGTCATCCTATTCAAGTTGTCTGTCTCTCCAGTCCTGATAGTGAATCCAGCCTTATTTGAAGGCTGAACTCCCAGTGAACCCTGCATGCCAATGGGATGCGAAGCTCTTGATGATGAAGGGACAACTCGTAGAAATGGTTCTGCACCCGAGCAGGCCAGGGGAGGGAAGGTGAACAATATCGCACGGCGTCCATAGCGGGATATCAAGAAACCTGCCCTAACCTCTTTCGTACGGGCCGTGTGAGCTCATACCACTAAAAAAGAAACATTACATAATTTGAAAAGGAACCCATAATCATTATTTGCCACGAAACTTGTCATTTTTACATTGTTCACGGTTCACAAGGTTGGGAGGCATACAATTTGCGAGGGGATTTATTCGGCTTATCTTCGCCTTCTAAATTACGTAATTTGATCAGCTGAAATGTTTATGTCTATTTCGACAAAGGCTAGATAAATGCCGATGGGCAGGTGTGCCATATTTCCAGGACCTCTGCTCCGGGATGAGTCATCCCGATTTTACGTTCGAGTTCGAGTTCGGCAATATGCGTCTCCTGCGCTGATACATACCCTCCGCGAAGTAGGTGACGGACCGGCTCACGATCACTTCTCAACGTCAGCGGGTGTGGTGTTATCTGATCCATGGGGTTCAACGACCCTACATGAATGCCGAACGGCATGACGGTGGATACAAACGCGAGCGGCGGGTTGACACACTGCCGAGACCCAGGAACACCTACGGCGTTAGAGAAGACAAATAGGTAGGTTAATCCCCATTGTCCCTTCCTTGCGACACGCACCAGATTCGCGGTACTGGAAGTCATCTGTGATTACTTTGGTATGCATGCGATCTCTCGGCAGAAAGGAAGAAAGATGAAGAAGTTATCACATCATATCAAATTCAAGATGGTGTGACCTTGAAGGCACGATAATCAGATCAATGTGCCGAATGAGCGGAACAGATACCTCAGAAAGGGTGAGGGCCACAACACATCGTGTGTTACCGTTCTCACACTTAACATGATGCCAAGTCCTGTTCCTTCATCGGCCCCACCGATGGTAAAGGCTCCCCTGGACGTAGAGGCAACATACCACCCTTTTGATGGGCGTCTCCCCAACACGTAACGGCTGAGCAAAAGGAGAACAAGGTCAATAAAAAGATGACCGAGGTGTACATTGTTTGCTGAATCACGCAACATTGTCCATCTGGTACCCGCCGGCGTGGTTGCGCCCGGAACATGAATCAGAAGACCCAATTCACGGTGAATGAAAGAGCCAACCAGAAATGAGATGTATTGGATCAATTCGTAGAAAATGGAGATAATAATCACGCTTCCCCCGGATAGGGTGTGGAGCTAAGGGTGTCGCGTTTACGGAGGTAGGACGAGATAAACGGCTTTACTTGCATGAGCCGAACAATCAAGTTGACGCCAGATGTGCAGAGGTTGATGGGAAGATACCGAGTTTGCCCAAGTAAACTTGCACTGGCCGGTGATGATGGAGCGCTGATAGTCTGAATTCCAAAAATGAGTAGGGTCGGTTGTGGACCCTTCCAAGGGGCAAGCCCTGATCATAATCACGACCCGCGACAACGCAGACAGGGTTGTGCCAGTTGGCCATTAAATTTGGCGGTCAACTCGGCAAAGGAACGTTCAATCAGCAGGGTGGGGATACAATTGAATCCTTACTTGGAAAATCAGCTGGCTGGGAGTTCGGAGGACATTGACACTTTGCGATGGAAATGGTCCACACATCGACCTAGGCTATGTTAAGACCGACACACGCAGTACAGCACTGTCATCTGTAACTCGACACCCTGTGCCAGTGTCCAACCTCGAAACGAAGTCTAGGGGCCACTCTATATATCACGTAAATGAAGCAGGCCTTTTGTGGTGCGAGACAAGGCATGCTAGGAATAAGTTCTGTTACCACTGCCAGTATCAGCAGGGAAATTTAGCTGCGTCCGAGTCACGGTCGTGCTGCCACCTGGCAAGCCCAAACAACATTTTCTTGGCGGGATGAATCCCGAAAAAAAAAAAACAAGCAGGTCAGATTCCTGGGACGCACTTTGAACAACTTGAACGCGTAGGCCGTAGGGGGAAAATGTGAGTGCTCGGGGTTGGGGGATAATCACGATGACTCGACTTCCGAGGGTGGGCGTTGTCGCGCACGTGATTAGTTGTAAAAGCGGCACTCGGTGCGGTGCGCCACTGCCGGGGTTGTGGCGTGTATGATCTTCCTGCGAGGGTCCCTGGCTCGCTTAGGGATTAGATTAATTCACACGGGTCGCTCAACAAGCTCGGTACCTTTGCTTCATAACTTCCTGAATGCTGTAGGCTTTTTTCGTGCGGATAGCGTTCTATCAGATGTTTCATTCTCAGTACGCCGGACACGCCCCCCTCTTGATTCTGAGTCTGAGAAGTCCCCTCTTCGCCTTATCAATTAGGAACCCTGACCAGAATGTAGACGACATTTGGTCCTACGGCCAGAGATCTGTAACCTTATAGTTTCTACTTGATGGGCAGAATCATACATCAAGTTCGAACCTATGCGTGTTCATTCGTTATCCGCGAGAACTTTTGACCCAGCATTTCCTAAGAACTAGGAACCAACACCTGAAAATCAAAATATCGTTCGACACAGATTGTTGAATGATTAACACTGTATCTCTAGATACGAGGGAGAAAGCATTACGCAGCATATATCCGCACACCAATCTGTTCATGCTGCGGTGATTCGAGGGATTGGACTGTCTCCTCTTTTTTCACTTAGTTACTCGCGAATCGGGGACCAATCTTAAGAAGACGTAAGGGTGCCTTAATGACCGATACAGGGACAGGGAGAAAAGTAGTTGAAGGTAAGCCCTGAGATGGCAAGGGAAAAATGTGCAGTATTGAACCTAGTAGGCCCCGCGCGCCGGCGCTAGCCAGTCGCTAGCATAGAAGGTTTTCCCAGATGCGAGCGCCGGCGTACCTACTATGTGTGACAATAAGCCGCGCCACCATCCCTGAAGAAGTGAGAATGACCATCTACGGATAGAACGTCCCACGAAGGGATCACCCTCCACCGACATCCAGATTGCACCGGCCCAGCTACCCCCGGACCTCGCTGCGAGAAAGGTACACGGAGGTATTGTTCGTCATTCGTCGCGACATATATACGTTCCTTCCGTGCTCCGTGAGACGACGACCACACTGTTGGTGACGATCGTATGTCGTTGTCGAGAAAGCCCAGCAACATTTCCCCGGATCCTGATCCTGGATGTACTAGAATGGATTTCCCGCCACGTTCTCGCGTGTTCTTCCAGGTACTTTCCGATCAACACGCATCAAGCTGAGTGTAAAGGTGGCCTTCAAGTTAAGAAACTGTCTCTACGCCTGTCAGTCTCTGTGCTCGTGAATCTAAGAACAGAAGTTAGGTGCACGTCAACGCGTTAATACTAAACACCGGACAGGCACCCCAGAAGCGCTCCTCATGCCGCATCGTAATGATGGTCGAGTCACTTTCACCCCCGTTGTAGGTAATCAAAGGTTTGTCGTAGACAGGGCCTTTAAACTGTGGGAAATATTAACTTTAGATGCATGTAGTAACACCGTTGTTCTGTGGGGCATTACGGCCTTGTTCTGCGCCGATTTCTTTGGCCATCATGATGGTGAGACCCCGGGCCGTGGGACAACAGTTGTCACAGCAGTCGGCAATGAGAATCGTACCGCGCAGAGTTCCGTCGGGTCATGGGTTCTTCTGTGCTTCTGAGCCGCTATCTTGTCCTTCCCGACACAGCCGGTCAGACCAACGAGGAGAAGTTCAGGATTACCACACTGCTAATCAGGCGTGCGCGCGGCGTACTGCGGCAGTCCATCACTCCATCACCTGCACATGTTAGATACGTAGCAGACGCGGAAGAATAGTGAAGCCTTTTTGCGCTGTCAAGTCAACCCAGATATCACCTCCCTGTCCGAGTGTAAGGCCAGAATTGAAATCGAAAGGTGCCCGAATGATAGGGTGCTTTGTTATTGTACGATGAGACGGACATCACTGTGGCGTACAATTGCGCCGTAAAAGAAGTTCTTCTCTTTGATGAAAAGATGAAACGCGGAGGGAATGAGAAGACAATGACCAGTATGGGTATGGAACTCCACGTTTGCAAGGGAACAGGTCCCCCATTTAGTGATGTTAATTTGTTGCAAAATTCCTGGCAATCCTCAGTTACCACGAGCATCGGTACAATATTGATATCCTGTGCGTTGCATGAGCATATTCCTGATAGTGTTCATATTCTGAGACAAAGGAAAGGCAAGTGGTCACATCTCTCATACTTCCTTCAATATATATACCTTCCAAAAATGGCATCGTACGTCAGCTCAGGGTTGTCGAGGAAAACCCTTGCTATAAGAAGCAATGCCGTCAGAAGGATGACATGCATCAAGGAGTGGGGGACTCGGGGGTGGCCCCTCGGTTGTTCATCTTTGTAATCATTAGTTCACATCGCTTACTGTTCGCCCAATGAAATACTTGCCTTGTTAATACTAGACAACCCGTGATTTGAAGCACTGGCATGGCAAATGATTGCTACCAGTGGCGTTTCAGACCGTGGCCTCCGAAAGGGGACAGGGTCCGCATTACACGGGCGGCCTACTTTGAGATACCTACATCAACATCACGGTCAAATGCTTACGCACGCCGGGGCCAATCAAAGAACTCATCCGGAAGAGGTGTTTATCCTGTGAGCATAATTTGGGGTGCATTACTTGGTCTTGGAAGCACAGAGAAGGCGGCGATGAGGTCAACGGTGTTCATCTAATCAGTGTGTCCAAATTGGGAAACGGGAGGAATTGTCGGGGTCAGCGTTCCAGTGCAGCCATGCTTTCAGATTGGAGAAACACCGACAGCTCGGTTTCCACCTCCGAGAACTGGGCTCGGTGAGAGTTATCATAATGTGCGAAGATACCGTGAGCGCATGTGCGATTTTATCTAGATGGTACCTTTGCGAAAAAGTACTTAACACTTCCTTGTACGAAGACCAAGATCAGAGCACTTCCTTGTTCGATCATCAGTCACAATAATGTCTTCTACTGTTCCTCCGAAGGTCGGCCCCTTCTCCTCGTTTTCGTCGTCTTCTCACCTTTTGGTCACAACAGCACGCCCAAATCCTCGTCATCGGTGGTGGCCCTGGCGGAAGCTACGCCTCTGCAGCTCTTGCACGCGAAGGCTTTGACGTAGTCCTCTTCGAGGCTGCGGTATTCCCCAGGCTCGCCTTTTTTTTTTTTCGTTTGGGCCTTTCTTTTGTTAATCGCCAAAAAAACAGGTACCACATTGGCGAAAGTCTACTTCCTTCTGTTCGCCACCACCTCAAGTTCATCGATGCCGAGAAAAAGATCGTCGCCTATAATTTCAATAAGAAGGTCGGCCTCTGTTTCTATATGCTCTTTGAAACAAATAATAACCACTTGCGACAACTCAGCCCGGTGCTGCAGTGAAATTCAACCAATTTAAACAAGAGGCCTGTAAGTTTTCGCAGCTAACTAATCTGCCGTCTCAGTCAATCACTAACCCGCTATTAGACACAGACTTTGTTGCTGTCGGACCCGACAACAGCTCTTGGAATGTTGTGCGTAACTTTTCATCTCTCTCCTTTTTTATATTTTAATAAACAATTTTAGACTCGCTCCGAGTTTGACAAGATTATCTTGGACCATTCAGAGTCAGAGGGAGTCAAGGTTTTCCAGAATACCAAGGTCACCTCGCTCGACTTCTCTGGCGAACGCCCAATCGCTGCCCACTACACCCGCGGTCCATCCTCTCAGAGCGGAATCATCACATTCGACTATGTCATTGATGCCAGTGGACGAGCGGGATTGATTGCGAACCGCTACCTTAAAAACCGTCAATACAACTCGACCTTGAAGAATGTAGCCAGCTGGGCCTATTGGCGAGACGCGGGTGTCTATGGTGTCGGTACAACCGCTGAAGGTGCCCCCTACTTTGAGGCCCTTACAGGTACGGCAGCGCTTGACCCAATAGTACCAGAGCACTAAACCTCTGCATAGACGAATCTGGCTGGGCCTGGTTCATCCCCCTCAAAGACGGCCTCATCTCCGTCGGTATCGTGCGTCACCAAACCGCATTTAATGACTCCGTGCGAACGCATACCAATGGTAATCCCCCGTCATTCACTCTCTCCACGACCACTCCGTTAACTATGCACGCACAGATTCTGCGTCTGAGGCTTCGGGAACTGAACAACGATATCTCAAAGCTCTTGACCTCTCACCCACTCTTAAGAAGTTGATGGGCCCCAATGCCGTGATGCAACGAGCAGATCCCGATTCCGAGACCGTCCGTACCGCAAGTGACTACAGCTACAGCGCTACCTCCTACGCCGGGGAGCGTTTCCGACTGGTAGGAGATGCCGCTGGTACGTGCTGTCTTCAAGTGCCGCCAAAATGTCTCATCGGATTATAACGCTTTCGATGGCAGCCTTCATCGATCCATTCTTCTCATCAGGCGTGCACCTCGCCATGACTAGCGGTATCGCTGCTGCTGCGTCTGTTGCTGGGTCGATTCGTGGCGATTGTTCCGAAGCCGAGGCAGTAGCCTGGCACAGCGAGCGTGTGAACATTTCATACACACGGTAAGCCCCCCTTTGTTGTTGCATTTCGTGCCAAATGTAATCCTTGCGCCCAGGTTCCTCGTAGTTGTCCTAGGTGCCTACAAACAAATCCGCTCACAGTCAGAAAACGTACTTTCCGACGTTGGCGAGGACAATTTCGATAAAGCGTTTAGTTTCCTGAGACCTGGTACAATTCACACTCATCGACATGCTTCGCCGACTCACTACGCTTATTTATGCCAGTTATTCAAGGAAGCGCCGACCTTGGTGTCCGACTTGCAGAAGATGAAGTGCAGAACGCGCTGGACTTCTGTGCGGATATCTTCGCCCCTGTCAATAACGACATAGAAAACGCACTTTACAAGCACCTCCAAAACCAGAGTGGGAACCCGTATATTACTGTGGTTCCGGAAGGAAATGGCGCGAAGGGCAAGGATGCGTCAAAAGGGTCCGCAGTCACTGCCTTGCTGGACCCCGCTGCCCCGCCTTTGGCCCAGAAGGATGTCAAAGAGATTGCCAACAAAATCTCCTCGGCTGGTGAAATTGGTTCCGGAGAGAATGTCGCAGAGGAGACTGGATTTATTCTCGGAAGGATCAACTCCCGCCGTATCATTCATCGGGAGTATAGTGGCATGCACTCACTAGAAGAGGAGACATTCGCAGGGTATAGGGTGAGATTGGAACGTGGCAATCTAGGGCTCGCAAGAGGAGCAAGCGCTTAAAGTCTAGTGTCTGACCGGAGTCACTTTCCTATGCCTCTCCCCTATGCTTTCCGATCTAAGAAGAAATGTGTGCTAGGGTGTTGTAGACATATATCTTGTGTCTGCTATCAGTAGATGACATCGTACTTGTATTAAGAACGTCATAAATGGAATCATAATGCAGCGGTAGAAGGATGATCCACAGTATGATAGCCGGTCCTCTGGGGAAGGCGCTCGTGCTTGGGAAGTGTGAACGGAAAGAAGCTGCCGTCATGAACAGCGAAGGCTTGCACGTCGCTTCGATATGTGATGCAACCGGCATGATCGGAAGGCGCGAGAAGGAAGGGTGCACTACTCGTGAGATGAGATGCTTTGTTTGGAGCCCGGTGATGGAGACTGTGATGGACAGGTATATAAGTGACGAGTTAATAAGAGACGTGCCGATTGACTGACAGGGGACGTGTGCATCGCCACCGATAGTCTCTTGGGCGGGCCCGGGTGGCGGGAAGTACGGGGGCGTCAGCAAGCTGGGCAGGTACACGACTGAATTGTGTCGGCATTGTCAATCTGTGCGTTGGTAATGCATGTTGGAGCGGTGTGTGTGTGTGTGCTGGCGCTCGCCGCACAGGCTCGGAGGCTGTTGGTTGCTCCAGGCTGGGCGGCTCCTCGTATAATCGCCCTTGCGGCAAATAGAATAGCGCAGCACTGGCAAAAGGCTCCGAGTCCGAGAATGATTTCGGGCCGAGGAAACACTTCAAGTTGTTGCTCATTGCTCAGCATCATAGCTCGGAGATCAGAAATAGCCCGAGCCCGCTACCGACGGAAGGTTGACTCGCCGCAGGGAGATGGGGGGGGTGTGACTGAGTCGTGAAACCTGAGCATCCACTTCAATTAGTGGATGCCGGTATTGTGAGAAAGCTATCGCGGATATCGGTCCGATTTGACATGCCCCGCATCTCTCTTATTATTATTATGGCACCTTCTCGATTTCTCCGCTTTTCACTGCCATCTTCTCCCTCAACACCGTCTTGTGCTTTTGAATACTGTGTGGTTATTCACTTGCGTAGCGAGTTTCGGTGCAGATTAGTAGAAAGTGGTGCCGTGTCTCCGTGCTGCGAGAAGAAATACGAAGTTGAAAAGTAAGCAAACAGTTGTTTTGTCAGAGGAGGGAGGCCGGCATTGAATTCAACTAGAGACGGCATAGAGACACTCATGCAAATGATTTCATTAAACGACGAGGATTTTTAGGATTATATTTGTCTTTGAGTTGTGTGGACTGTGAAGGTCACCCTTTCAAAAGAGACAGAGAAACAACAGCCACTTTAAGGGCACGTATGCTGGTGTCGATTGGACAATTAGATGGCAGCTTTCAGACGCTATACTTTTTCGGTTGTGAATGCTGTTTCGTCCTTACTGCGCATGGACAACTCTCACATCCAGCCCACGTCTTCCCATTCCTAATGGCGCTTATAGCGACAAAATACAGGGTGCGGTTAGGTACCGAGGGATTACAGAGATAACGTACTATATCTCACGAAACTCGAAACACAACAATGGCGCGGCTTACCGGTCGTCGTAAAATCACGGCCTCATGGTGACCAACGGCGTGTCGTGTGTCTTTGGATGCTGCGCAACTGAGGCCGGCTAATTGCTATATTAATGAAATATCATGTCAAAGGAAGGAGTGTTTTTGTTTTCAACGTCAAGAGGCCACAAGTCGGACCACCTGAACGCCCGATGATCGGGACTTGTCGAAATGACGTTAGACGGCCCTTTTCGCGTCCCGTGATCCGATCCCGGAGGGTGAAACACCGATCGCCGCGCGCGCGGACGGACTTCGTACATAGTACTGCAACCACACGAAAAACGGCCACTCGAACACACGGCCAAATGAACCAAAACATTCTATGATGACTCTGCGATACGGCACCTCGGTGCACTAGCCCCCCAACAAAGCAAAGAGATTGAAAAAAAAAAAAAACATATTGTTCAGTTGAAGAGAAAGTCGTAAAAACTCTCCTTCCTGTTCCCATCATCACCATACCCGAGATTCTTCTTCACCGTCACTCTGCCCGAAGCGCGACGAGACGTCCTGCGAGCCGGCGAACGCGAAGGCGACGATCCCGAGCGCGCGCGGTGATTGACATCCCACAACGAGGCCCGCGTGCGATACCCCGTAGTCCCGCGGAAATGCCGCCGCGACATCTCGTCATCGCTCACCAAGGACAACGCCATGACAGCTTGGTTGAGGTCGCTCTGGTCGCCACCGTCACCGTCACCACCACCACCACCACCACCTCGCACGGAGCCGGCTTCCACGTCAGCATCTACGTCTGAAGCGATGTCCGAAAGCGGGGCCGTTTCTCCCCCTGGCAAGTGGCGCAGCAGACGGTTGCGGTGGTGGTGGCTACGCGTAGACGCAAGCTCTGGCTCGGCTGCAAAGTCTGATTCTGAAAGAACGTCCGAGCCGCCATCGATAGACTGCACATCAGATATGGACGAGGGCATATCAGATTCGTATGCCGAGTGTGAGGAAAAGTCGCCGTCGGTGGCTGGCGGCGTTGCGAGTGCCGCACGGGTGACTGGGTCTGGTCGCGTCGCGTTCGGGCGTAGTATATGTGTAAGGCGGTGCGTTGGGGTGTCTTTACCTAAAATAACAACAACAACCAAAAAAAAGAGATACGGCTATTAGATCGCATTCTCCAAAGAAAATGTGTGTGTGGGACGGGGTACGTACTGAAGCTGACGATATTGTGGTACCGCGCGCAGCAATGCACGACGTAACGCGCCCACATATCATTCTCGATCCACCAGACGAGCCTTTGCGGGCTGCGCTCGACCTCGCGCACATCCTCCAGACCCGCGACGGCACGCCCAGGGAAGTGGAATCCCCCAGCGGCGGCGGCGGCGGCGGCATGCCCCGCCACGTCCGGGTTCAGCACGACCTCGACGCCACCCAACCAGCGCATGAGCTCGTCCTCGATGCCACGTACGAGCGCCTGCGTGCATGGGCCTTTGGAGCGGCGCAGCGCCTTGCGCATCCCGCGCAGCGAGAGGCTGAATTGCCCTGCGCTACTCGCTTTCGCTCTTAATTCCGGCGCTGGTGGGACGGTCGTAGAGGGGAGCGGCGCACTGCGCGGGAGGTAAGGTGGGAGCGGGACGGGGAACGTCGTGTGTGGTGAGGTGGAGGAGGGCTCGAGGTCGCGCTTTGAGGGCGTGGCTATGTGCGGGTTGTCTGCGAAGCGCGCTAAAGGTTCGTTGAGCACACATGACGCTTGCTTTCTTTTTGTGTTGGGGTATATCGTGGGGCATGTTTGAATGATGGGACGTACCGTTCTCTCGTCGTCGTACCCAACGCTTGCCCTCGTTATCATCTCGCCGCCAGGCTTTCTTAGGTTGGACAGGAGCAGACGTGAGATCAGTCGGCTCAACAAGGTGAGCATAGCGACTTGCTAATCCAGGGTTGCGGAGGATGGACGGGAAGGAGAGCGGTACTGGTCCCTTATCTTCCTTCGGCGACTGGGGGGGAACAGAATTGGCGCTCAGGTTTTCTCTCTCTTGAGGTAGAGTAGCTTCTTCCATGTCGACTTTTGTACGGTTGATTCGAATGTGCTACACGTTGACGAGTATTGGTGCGCCGTATATGAAGCGACAAGTCGAGTCACTCAAGATAGCCGCAGAGCGAAGGCGGGCGGCCTGATGTGACTCGGCACCTCACGACAGACTCACAACTCAGCATTCCCACTGGGGCACATAAATGTCTCTGGGCGCCGACGTGAAGTGCCCATCGCCATGTCTTGATTCTGGCCATCGTTTAAATTGTAGTGGTATATAGCTAGCTCACAAACTCAGACGTGCCCAAGTTACTGTACCGCACATTTGAATCAGGGCGGCGTATAGTGATACCATTGGCGTCTCTAATCCCTACACTCGGCCATCTTTACGTGATGTGACCAATGATCAGATTACAGCATGATGGGAAAGAAAACAAGGAAAGCGAACCAGATATATTCGTGCCGGCAAGGACACTTATCATAGCAAACGACGGGACCAACCGAGGTATAGCGAGATGCCTAGAACCTTCGCCCCCGACTACTCGCGCCGCCTCCAATAGGTGCCTTACGTTTGCGGAACAAACTGGCTCCAGACGAAGCAGTTTCGACGGGGGGTGTTGTTGCCTCCTCGAGTTTAACGGGTAAAGGCTCTTCCTTCAAGTAGGTATCGACGACCGGATCAGGCGCTGGATTCTCGTCAGTATTCAACGAATCCAGGGGGGCTTCCTGTGCAGGTGCTGTGTCTTCTCTCGGTCCAGGACTCGCCGTGGCAGTTGAGTCATCCGCTGCCTCACCTGCCTTTTTCCACTTGACTGGAGCCCACTTGGGTACAGAAGTGGCCGTGGCACTGGCCATCGAAGCACCACCGGAAGATTCGCTGATGACAGCCTCCTCGTCCTTGATTTCTGGCTTGACTTTTGGCTTAATCGCAATGATTCCCGGGTCATAGATCTCCCCAAGGCCGACGGCAGCGGTTTTCTTCCGCAACTTCCAGCGTCCTTCGTCCTCGTCTGCAGGATCTGGCACCACGCGATTCTTGTTCGTCTCCAGGTCGCCCTCGTTGCTATTCGTGTGGTCACCATGACGTGTTGACTCTTCTCCTGCCCTCGAAGAAGCCTCTGCAGGGGCATTTTCAACAACCTGCCAATCGCCGGCGACGCCCTGCGTCCTCCGACGTTCGGCCTCCGCGCGAGCACGCTCGATGTCTGGGTCGGTGTATCCGAGGGACTCGGGGGTAGAGTAATCCAAGATTCCGCCAGATTTTTTGGGCTTCTGACTCGACGGTGCAACCGCGAGAGAAGAGGAGCTCGTTGAGGCCTTGTACTGCGCTCGACCAGCACCGACATCTTGAGCGAATGCTGCGTTGGCAGCCTTGGTAGCAGGTGATTGAGTTAGATAGAAGAATGAGTGTGAAACGGGACGTACCTGTTCTATCCTCATCATCTCCCTCTTCTCCTCATCTGCATCCTTCTTTCGCTTCACGCCTTCCTTGTAGAGACCACGGACGAAACGGTCGACGTTGCCCTTGTGTCTCAGGCCATTCTCGTGATGTTGACGCGAAGGGACATCGTCTGCGATGTAAACGTCGCAATATTTGCAAAAATATCGCTTCTTTGAGACCCAATATTCGCTCATTCGAAACGAGGATGGAAGGTAAGGGTGAGATGACACAGATAAGATGGCAGATCAAATGGAAGTAACCCGCGGTAATCCGGCAATTCGGCAACCGGCGTTGTTCCTGGCCTGTAAAAGCCCGTTATGGAATGCGCGCTCTCGTTTAAAATACCTTGCGACCAACTTCTCCGCATTCTCTGTCCTCCGCGGACCCCCCTTTCGCCTCCTTAATGGCCATGGCCGAACTCCCATTAACGCATATCGATTCCCGGGATGAGCGCAAAGCCATTTCGAATGTCGTCCTCACTTCAGACCCCTCTGTTGCGCCAACCGCCGGACCCTATCGTCTGTACAAACGGCGGTGGATTGGAATCTTTGCCATGGCGAGTACAACAACTTTTGTGCCCATTTTATGTTGACACCCAATGGACAGTTTATGCTGGAAACGGTGAGTTCCGCAAGTGGGCCTTGGTTCGGTCCTATATCCGACAATGGTGCGGCACTCTGTTTATGTATCCATCCACATTATCGACTCTTCTTCAGTTGTTCGCGATTTCGGGTTCACGCTGCAAGAGGTGAACTGGCTTGGCAACGTTATAAACTGTGTATTTCTTCCCACAGCATTTCTCACACCTATAATTACCAAGCGATACGGAGTGAGGAGAAGTGTATGCCACATGCCTCGTGAACGTGGCGCATCTTCTCACCACCTCGCTTCTTGCTTCTTGGACAGTGTGACATTGCCACCGTACTACTCTTGTTATCGGCATGGGTCCGTTACGCCGGAACTGCCCGCTCTTTGTCCAAAGGTGGCGCTTACACCCTCATCCTCATCGGCCAAGTAGGAAAATTATCTCGTAAAATTCATCGCACCTCTTCGCTCATGCTTCCTTCAGGCACTTTCGGGAATTTCATTGCCAGTATACCAGATCTTAGCACCCAAGTATTCGGAACTGTGGTTTGACTTGAAAAGTCGCACAACCGCGACCATGATCATCTCCATAGGCACGGCCCATTTCTCATGAGGCGTGTATCTCCACAGTTGACTCGTTACGGTTTCAGCGAATCCTATTGGAGGTGCGTTAGGACAACTGTTGTCACCAATATGCTCCGATACCCGTAACTCGGTATGTCTACATTCAGTCATTTGATGTGGTGAAGATGTTGACATGTCTTGCAACCTCTAAGCTCCTTGTATTGGCTATCATGTCGACGGTCGTTGTCCCCATCGACTTTTTAGTCTTTGAGGCCCCACCAACTCCCCCCTGTAAGCGCTCGTTGTCTCTCCACTCATTCCACGGCCGGCTGAAAGATGTTCCTCTCAGCATTTTCTGGCTCTCGCATTCCTTCACCGTCCATCGTCTCGCTGATCCGAGCCGCGGTGGGGCTTCCTTGCCCCCCGGAAGCGTATATGACATTACGCGAGCGATTCGATCTCACCATTCTCATCGCCGTATTCTCGTCTCTCCTCGCTGCGTCCGTCACCCAATTGAATCCTCGTATACGTTATTTCTTAATCCCCATCACACAGCATCAACATGTTCTCCATCCTCAGTTCGCAATGGTTGGTACGTATCCTGAACGACAATTTGTGCCACGGTCAAAACTAATCATCCATCTAGAAACCTTACGGTTATTCGGATAACATCTCTGGACTTATGGGCGCCGCGATGCTTCTATCAGGTATTGTCGCGGCTATCGCCACCGCACCGGCCTTTGATCGCATCTTCACCCATCACATGGGAACTGCCGTGCGCGTTTTATGCCCGCCCATTGGAGCAGCGTGGTTATCTCTTATCTGGGCCGGTAAGAAGATCCTTTTCCCTCGGGTCACCAATCTCATTGGTACTCGTTATAGTGAGGGCAGATAACGCCGGTGCCCTTTTTGCGATCTTTATCGTCATTGGAGTATGCTCGATAACTCTTTTACCCGTTGGAATCGAGCTCGGTGTCGAGCTGACTAGAAACCCCGACGGGAGCTCTGCTTTGTTATGGTTTTTGTGCGCGCTTCTTTCCTCCCTCGACTGTCATCGAAAAAACTAATCTTCCTTTTCTTCCCAGCGGGAATCTATTAAGTATCATCTTCATATTAGGTTAGCCTCCTTTTCCGACCGACTCGTGTTCATATCGACGTCATTACCCTTTTGCTGATCTCTGCTTCATTCTTTGCAGCTGGAGATGCCCTCCGTGCCTCTCTTGCGGCAAGCCCACCACAGAACATGTACCGCGCGATCGTGTTCAACGGCGTCTGGGTATTCGCCGTCACCATGTTGAGCTTCTTCCTCCGAGGACACCAAGCGCGACGAGTACTGGACGAGCGGATGAACGACGAGCAAAAGACGCTGGGTACGGCTGTGACGGAGATCCCAACTTTGTCTTCACGGGCTGAGCCGTCGTCTGTGAAAGCGTGATGGTTTTCATTTCGGGTTATTTTTTCTTTCGCACTCACGACACGGCCATTCATTTATGGCACCTTCTTTTATGATCACGAATACTCATCTCTGCTGGATATATCACCGTTTATATCGACCATTCATTATTGACGTGTGCGGGTGCTGTGTATAACGTTACTAGTAGCAAGGCAATCTTAACTGCCTCGTTGGCACCAATCAAGTTACGAAGGAGACAAACCCCACCGTTGTACAGCACTCGACCGTGCGAAGGTAAGTCTCGACCAAAGAAGTGTGTACGTCGATCGAGAAGCCGCCGACCAGACGAACTCCCATAAGTGCGGCAGGATAAACAGGCTACAGACACCGCCGACGGCCCATCGATCGGGAGATGGTTACATTACCACTACATCATTACAGTCAATTCTTCTGGCTCACAGCCCCTCATAACGAGTTACCACCTCCATAAGTTCCTTAGCTCTCCTATAGATTATGATAACTGTCTCATAACCTGAAGTGTGACCAAGGGGTATGGGCTTTGAAAATTACAGTGACGAGAGAAACCCCTGCGAAAGAAGTGTGTGGTGCGGCGTTGTTCAGGCATCCGACGACTTTTTGTTGAAACCTTGGAAGTACTTCTCTCGAAAATCGCGGTGGGCGGGAACGTGGACGTGGACGTGGACTGGCGGCTCGGACTCGGAATCTTCCTCCCCCCCTTCTATTTCACCGCTGCCTTGAGGCGCAGTTTTCGATTCGAACGTCGGTTGCGGGTACGACTGAGACGTAGTTTTGCGGATCGTGATCAGCTAAAGGAAGAAAAAAAAAAAAGGGTTTGTGAGCCTGAGCGCGGGAACTTGAAGGGGAGTGCTCGACGACGGTGGGGTAGTAGGGGGGACGTCACGTACGCGCCGTCCCCACGCGCCGAAATCTTGTAGCGAGTTTGCGACGAGTTGCATTCCGTCGCAGAGCACGTTGTCGAGGTCGAGTTCCTTGTACTCGTCTATTACGGTTGGGAGGAAGAAGACGAGGCGCCCGCCGGGTCTTAGGAGGTACCGGGCGAGGCGGACGAGGTCGGTGGCGAGGGCGGATAGTTCGTATGGTTTAGTGGGCGGTACATATGGCTGGTCGTCACTAGAGAGTGGGGAGAGTTAGTGTTGCGTATTTGTGTATGAGCAACCCGCGCTCTACTACGCACGTGCGTGGTTGAGGTGGGAGAGGTGAGTCGGCTGTGCCAGTGCGCTCTTTTTTACGGCCTAGACGCTTTGCACCTGCGCGGACGCCGTCTAGAGGGAGAGACACAGAGTCAGTACTGGAGTCGTGTTCTGCAGAGACGGGAACTCACATGGGGGATCAGTAACGATGGCGTCGAAGAGCGCACCACATCTCCAGGGATTTCGCGTGATGTCGAAGGTACACAAGTCCAAGATGCGATGTCGCACGCCATATTGAGCGGCGGCACGCATGATCCCCGGTGGTCCGTGTTGGGAGTCTCTTCCGCGCATCTGTCTGCCATCGATATCTGAGCCAAATACCAGCGCACCGAAATGAGCGGTTGTCTGTCGTATCTTAATCATCAAATCTAAGAGAGAAAGTAATACATACGTAGGCCAAACTGCCCGTGCCTATAAATGGGTCATAGATCAACTTTCCTGGCGAAGCCTGTGTGGTGGATCACACGTGACAAGGTAGTAAGGAGATGGAGATGGTGATAGACTTGCCAAAGTTTGATTTGCCATCAGAAGGGAGATCTCGGCTTCCATACTCGTATTGCCAAAGTATTGCCGCTTTTTGACGTCGAACGTTCTCACCAGCGGACGCGCGCTGCCTTGCTCCACCTGGGGGCGTTCAGAGGTGACACTAAGATGCGGTTTCAGCAGCTTCTGCGCACCAACCTGCCAAAGTATACTTGGCGAAGGTCATCAGCGTCCCGGTCTGTAGAAATCATATTGACGAAAGTCGCTCTAACGTGGTCTGAACACTCACACTCCTCGAAACAGCCCAGGGTGAGCTCCGGGCTTTGGAGGTCGATCTTGCCCATGAAGCCCATGTACGAGAAATCCTCGATGACTTGACGTTGTCGCGCCTTGGATATAGAGCGGTTGTAGCCGTTCACGACAAACTTGAAGGACGTGTCTGGGATGTATTTCTCCCAAAGGTGCCGCGAGGCCCGATTTTGTTCGTGTAGCTCGTCGTACGAGTGTCCCCTGGCGTACAACTCGTAGACAGATCTTGCCGTGGGTGATGAATCACAAATTATCAAATGAGAATAGATGAGCCAGAGAGACCGTGACGGCTCGAGCGGCTACGTACTTGATCAGTATGCATCTCCGTGCGAGCAAGCGTACGTGTTCCTCCTCCTCCAGAGCGAGGACGCCGAATGGTCGTGACGTGTCAAAGTCGTCTGCGATATTGAGTGGGAAACCATGGAGTTCCGCAATAGATCGCAGTTCCGGTACACGAAAGTCCTCGTGGGCCTGTGCAAAGACGATGAGATATAGCATATGAGGGACCAAGGGACTCGGATGTCGGCCTCGTCCGAGTCGGCCCATGAATTTGGGTCCGTGATTTGATTTATACTTTTTCCTGGCCCTTTGTCCGTTGCGCCCACTCTCCGCGATGGGCGATTTCCTATGAAGATGAAATGCCATCCATGAACATTGAGCAGGTGTCCTCAGTGTTAAGTATAAATCTAAGCAGCAGCATTCTCTGTCTGTTCCGTGACTGGTTCTATATCGTAAGAAACCGTGGGATATACAATACACCAAGTACCAGAAAAAATGTGCAACTTGCATTCACCGAGCGCCCATCCCCAATAGAAATCCCGCTATTTCGTGATGACCATTTTCCAACGCGAATTGTAGTGGGGTCTTACCATCGTTGTCCTCGGCTTGTATATCGGCCCCATGCTCGAGCAGAAGGCGTGAGCCTTCTACTGTCCCCTCGGATGTCATATACTCTGGCCCTCTCGTCCAGAATGAGGCGTAATGCAGCGGCGTGCGTCCCTCGTTGTCCCGTGCGTTGGCATCTGCACCTTGGTCCAATAACAATTGCAATATTTTGAGCTGATCACGACGTTCCCAAGGACTTGCCGCTCCGTGCAATAGGGTCTCGCCCCAGGTATTTCGTACGTCCAAATCGGCGTTGTGGTCTTGTAACATCTGGCATATTTCGAGATGCCCCTCGATAATCGCCAAGTGTATTGGGACCCAGCCGTCCTCGTCCCGGGCGTTCACATCAGCGTCATGACCGAGTAACCACCGCACCATGTCGACAACTCCCTCGCACGACGCTGCATGCAATGGTGTCCATCTCCATCCATCCCGAACTTCAACGTCTGCGCCATGTCGAAACA
>Ga0209488_10001754_pt1 | contig 18318 bp, 13 predicted proteins | sample Rivendell_Oct201_8_FD_188349 | JGI IMG/M metagenome (GOLD analysis project Ga0209488, IMG submission 188349) | Vadose zone soil microbial communities from the Eel River Critical Zone Observatory, Northern California, USA -... | ecosystem: Environmental > Terrestrial > Soil > Vadose zone >...
CGCCATTGCACCGCCGAGCCGGCGCGCGCGGCCACCGCCGTCGGCGGCAGCCGCTCCTTCTTCATCGAGTTCTGCGCCGGCAGCCGGACGAGCAGCAGCAGCGGAACGAGCAACAGCAGCGTGCGCATGGCGGAGACTCCTCGCGGTGGACGTGCACCTTCGCCGTTGTGCACCCGGCCGTCAAACGGCGAACGCCGGAACCCGGCCGCCAGGGGCTCAGCCCTTCTGCGTCACCGCCACTGCCAGGTTCTCTTCCCGCAGCAGCTCGTGCTGCCGCGCCTGCACTTCTTCGAGCGTCAGCGACTGCACGCGCTGCAGCGCCGCGAACGGCGGCACGTCCTCGATCGCCTCGTAGGCGTGCGCGAACGCCTGCGCGCGCACCGACTCGAAGCTGCGCACGTAGCCGCCGAGGAACCTCCGGCGCACGCGGTCGAGGTGGTCTTCGTCGAGCGGTGCCGGCCGCAGCAGCACCTGCCGCAGCGTCGCCTCCGCCTGCTCGGGCAGCTCGCTCTCGCAGCCGACCACCGCGTAGCCGAACGTGCGCTCGCCGGTGTAGCCGCAACCGAGCGTGTCGTCGACCAGGCCGCGCCGGTGCAGGTCCTCGCGCACTTCGCTGGAGGCGGCGAACAGCCGGTCGAGCAGCACGCGGGTGCACAGCTGCCGCCGCAGCCGCGCCTCGACCAGGGAGTCGAGCGTGCGGTCCTTGCAGCCGATCAGCAGCTTCGGCCGCGCCACCTGCATCGCCCGCTGCTTGCGCGGCGCGGCGACCGGGCCGCGGTCGCTCGGCTCGTGGCGCTCGGGCGGCGCACCCGCAGCCAGGCTGCAGGCCTCGGCCAGCTCGAGCACCAGCGCCGGCTCGACCGGGCCGGCGACCGCCAGCGCCGCGTTGCCGGTGCGGTAGAACGCGCGCCAGCACTGCAGCAGGCCGTCGGCGGTGATCTCGGCGATCGAATCGACCGTGCCGCCGACCGAGTGCCGCACCGGGTGTCCGCCGTACAGGCAGCCGAGCAGGTCGAACAGCGTGCAGTGGTCGGGCGCATCCTCGTACATGCGCACTTCCTGGGCGATGATGCCGCGCTCCTTGTCGACGTTGGCGGGCGTGATGTGCGCGCGCGACACCAGTTGCAGCAGGTCCTGCAGGTTCTCGCGCACGTGGCTGGTGGCGCTGAAGTGGTAGGTCGTGCGGGTGAAGCCGGTGCTGGCGTTGACGCGCGCGCCGCGCGCGGCGAAGCGTTCGAAGGTGTGCAGGTCTTCGTCCTCGAACAGCTTGTGCTCGAGGTAGTGCGCCATGCCGGCCGGCGTCGTCACCGGCACGCCGCCGTCGTCGAAGCCGAGGTCGGTGCTGCCATAGGCGAAGGTGATCGCCGCCGCGGTCTCGCGGAAGTGCTGCCGCGGCCACACCCGCAGCCGCAGGCCGCGGCTGGTCGTGGCGGCGAACACCTCCTCGCCGAGCACCGGATCGCGGAACACCGCGAAACCGCCGGTCATGGCTGGTCCTCGGGTGCCAGCAGATAGCTGTGGTCGTGCCAGATCGACTGCGCCGCCGCCACCACCTGCTCCTTGCCGACCGCGGCATAGCTCTGCAGGCGCTGCGCCGGCGTCTGGTCCTGGCCGAGCAGCCACTGCTCGGCGACGAAGTGCATGCGGCTCGGCAGCGAGTCGTCGATCGCGGCGAACGGACCGGTGATGGTGGCGGTCGCGGTGCGCAGTTCTTCACTGCCGAACTCGCCCTGCTGCAGCAGCGCGAGCTGCGCCAGCGTCTCGGCTTCGACCGCCGGCGCTGCCGCCACGTCGAGACCGGTCTGCACCACCAGCATGCCCTTGTGCACGTCGACGCCGGCGCTGATGTAGTAGGCCAGCGACCGCTGCTCGCGCACCTGCTGGAACAGCCGCGAGTGCGGGCCGCCGCCGAACATGCTGGCCAGCACGTGCAGCGCACAGGTCGCCGCCGCGTCTGCCGGCACCGGCAGGCGGAACAGCAGCACCTGCTTGCTCTGCTGCAGTTCGGCGTGCTCGACCGTGCGGCTCGGCGCCCGCCGCTCAGGCTGCACCACCTCCGGCAGCGGCCCGGTGCGGCGCAGGGGCAGCACGCCGAGCAGCGGCTCGAGCCGGCTCGGCAGGTCGTCGGGCAACGCCCCCATCGCCACGCAGTACAGCCGGCCGTGCCGCAGACAGTCATCGCGCGCCAGCTCGGGATCGCGCCGACCGACTTCGGCGATCGCCGCCACGCCGCCGTGCTCGGGGATCGCGTACGGCTCGCCCGGGCAGCCGTGCAGCAGCGCCTGCTGCCGCGCCCACGCGGTCTTGTCGTCGAACACCGCCGCCGCGTTCGCCAGCGCCTGCGCATGTTCGCGGGCGAAGATCTCGGCCGGAAAGCCGCCATCTCCGTCGAGCCGCGGCCGCACCGCGTAGTCGGCGAGCAGCTGCAGCGCCGCGCCCAACTGGTCGGGACGCCCCGGCAGGAACTCGCCGGCCACCGCTTCGGCGACCAGGCGGAACAGACTGCTCTCGCCGATCCGACCGATCGCCGGCGCGACCATGCCGCCGTACAGCCGTTCCATCGCCCGCGCCAGTGCCGGGCGGTCGGGGTTCTGCTGCGTGCCGTGCGCCAGCAGCGCCGGCAGCAGCGCGCGCGCCGCGGTGCGCTGGTCGAGCGGCCGCTGCGCGCTGAGGCTGGCGCGGAACGTCTTGAAGCGCGGGTCGCGGTGCCAGAGCACCGGCACGCCATGGACGTGGTGCAGCGCGAATCCTGCGAAGCGATCGACCATGCGGGAGTGGCGCTGCACTCCCTCGAGCACAACTGCCGGCCGCGCATCTTGCCGCTGTTGCCGCGTCATTGCCACGCTGCGCTTGCCGGCCGCAACACCGCGGCGGAGTTTTCCCGCGACCCCGCCGTCGCCGCTCCGCTACCTTGCTGCCATGCGCGCATTGCCGTTGCTCTGCTGCTGCTGCACCCTGCTGGCGCAGGAACCCAAGCCGCCGCAGGAGCTGCAACGCCTCGCCGACCGCCTGGACGCCGTGCACCGCCCGGCCGGCAAGGCGCAGCCGATCGAGTCGTTCGCCGCCGCGCTGGTCATGGAGGAGGTCGCCGCCGAGGAGCAGCGCTTCCAGGTGGAGCTGAAGGCGCAGTTCCTCGACTGGCGCGAGCCGGGCAAGGACCGGCCGAAGGGCCTGATCCGCTACACCCTGGCCGGCACCGACCGCCACGTCGAACGCGGCCGTGACCAGGACGGCTTCTGGCTGTGGAACAACGGTGCGGTGGTCAGCATGCCGAACAAGGACTTCACCACCGACTACGACGCCGTGCAGCGCGACGTGCGGCTGGCGCGCCAGCTGCTGCGGTTCCTCGACCCCGCGGCGGTGCTGCGCAGCCTGCAGAACCCGACGCCGGTGCGCGAGGAGCCCTTGAAGGTCGGCCGCTACGAGCCGCAGCCGTGCCTCGTGGTCAGCGGCCGCCTGGCGACCTTCCCGCTGCTGCATGCCGCCGGCGACGACCATGCGGTGCAGCTCACGGTCTACGTCGACCGCGACCGCGGCCAGCTCGCCGCCATCTTGACGCTGCCGCTCGATCCGCAAGGCGTGCCGCTGCAGGAGCAGGGCGAGTTCATCCGCTTCGACGACCAGCGCGCGGTCACCGGCGTGCTGCTGCCGCACAAGCTCGAGTACAGCACGGTCGATGCCGAGGGCAAACGGCACAAGCAGCTCGAGGTACGCATCACCACGATCACGCTCGGGCCGGCGCTGCGCGCCGAAGACTTCGACCGGCAGAAGCGCTGGTCGCCCGGACGTTGACCGTCGGTGCCAGCAAGGCGGTCTGGAATCGCCGTTCGTCGCTGCCATGGCCATGGCGGAGACATCGAGCAGCGAACTCCTGGCCGCTGGGGAATCGGGGATCTATTCTCGGCGCCATGGTTGGCAAGAGGGCAATCCTGCTCGGAATCAGCTGCCTCTCGGCATGCACCGGCGTCAGTCGAGTGTCATCGAGCGGTTTGCCCTCCCAGGTGCGACCAGTGCCCGGTACCGAGGTGATCACCCTGGGAGACAGGACTCTGGCTCGGGAAGTACGAGACGAGCGTACGGGGATCGTGTTCGTTCTCGTGCCACCGGGCACGTTCGTCATGGGCGTCGATCAAAGTGCGCCCACGGATGAACGACCGGCGCACGAGGTGCGCATCACGCGGCCGTTCTACCTGGGCAGGACAGAGGTCACCGTCGGGCAGTGGAAGCAGTTCGTCGCCGACACGGGCTTCGTGACGGGGGCGGAGCGGAACGGGTTCGCGTACACGCTCATGATCACGAACGGCAACGCAATCGGGATTCCAGAGCCGCGCGCGTCCTGGAAGAACCCGATGCCGCAACAGGCCTTCGCGCTGACGGATGATCTCCCCGTGGCGCAGGTGAGCTGGGAGGAGGCGGAGGCTTTCTGCGGGCACTTCGGGTTCAGGCTGCCGACCGAGGCAGAGTGGGAGCGCGCGTGCCGCGCTGGAGGCAACACGAAGTACTGGTGGGGTGAGGACCCGGCATCGGGAACCGGCAAGGGGAACCTCTGGGATCGCTCGCTCGCAGAGGAGCTGCCGTCTTCCGAGGCATTCCCGTTCGACGACGGCCACGCATTCCTCGCGCCAGTGGGGAGCTACGCTGCCAACGCCTTCGGCCTTTGTGACATGCTCGGTAATGTGTGGGAGTGGTGCGAGGACTGGTACGACGCGAAGTTCTTCCGGGAAGAGGGTGCCACCCAGCCGGATCCCGTCAACCGGACGCCCGGCAAGGAGCGCGTTGCCCGCGGCGGCAGCTGGTCGAGCGGCATGAACCACTGCGGCTGCTCCCACCGCGGCAAGAGCGAGCCCGGCTACCGAAACGACCGCACCGGCTTCCGCGTGGCGTGGACGCCGTGAATGCACCCCGAACCTCTGTGCTATGACCCGATCCGCTCCAGCTCTCCTCCTCCTCGTAGCGATCGTGGTGGCTGACTGCACGGCCGCGCCAGACACGACGATCCGCTATGTCGGCAGATGGAGCGGCACGTGGCGGAGCACGACTTCGCCTTCCGCCGAAGGAACGATCGAAGCGGAGTTGCAGTGTGTCCGAGGTCGCATGAACGGAAGCGTCGTGTTTCAGTCGGTACTTGGGCGCTTCACCCTTCCCCTGAAGGAGGTCGAGGTGAAGGAGCAAAGCCCGGTGATCGTCTCCGGCTTCGCCGAGGCTGCGACCGGCGCGTTGCAGGCCAAGGTGGAAGTGGTCTTCGAGTTCTGCGGAGACCGCATCACCGGGAAGTACGACTTTCCCGCTCTCGGGGACGCAGGGAGATTCGAGCTGCAGCGGAAATGAGGGAGCGTGGTCGCCTGAGCCGCACTCCGCTCCGGTTGGTCGCGCCTCTCGATCTCGCGGCAGTGGCGCTCCCAAGTCAGCCGTGACAGGTTCGGGTCAGGGCCCGCGCAGCTGCTGTAGCGCGACTGCCAGGGCTTCGGCCGGAACCTGCATTGACACAGAGGTGCACTCGGCAGCTTCGGTCAACTCCGTCACTGCCGGCGACGTGCCTGTGACTTCCTGTTCGCGCCGCACATTTCCGACCGCGCGCACGGCAAACAGACGCAGGCGCCAGCGCCCGAGAACTGGCGGCCGGAATGCGAGCGGCGGTGCAGCGAGATCGAGTTCCACCGGCGGCAGCAGGTCGGCGCCGCCGGGCAGCAATCGCTCCTTGGCGCCGAACTCGCAGCGCAGCAGCAGCCGTTCGCCGGGTTGCAGCGGCGGCAGCGGCGCAGGGGGACTGATCGCAACGCGTGGCCGCGGACGCAGCACGAACGTCGTGTCGCTGTGCACGTCGCTGCGCCATGCGTGCAGACCGTCCGTCGGCTGCAGCCATAGATCGATCGGGCCTTCGACCTGCAGCTGCTGGTCAGAGTGCAGCGGCTGGTGCGTGAACCTGCCGTCGCCGTGACTGCGCACCAGCAGTTCGCCCAGCACTGCTTCCGCTGCCGCACCGGTGACGTTGGCGCGCACGTGCAGCGACGTGCCCGCGGCAGTGCCCTCGCCGCGTGATGCCGCATCCGCTGCCGCACTGTGGCAACCGGCAGCGAGACACGACGCCAGTGCGATGGCGAGCCAGCACGAACGCATGGCTGCATGCTGCACGCCGGGCGCACTGGCGGCAACGGCTTCGACCACCGCGTGGCGGGCGCGCGCGCGCGCCGTATGCTGCGCCGCCTTTTTCCGTGCGCCCACTCTTTCTTCTGTTCCGCGATGCCTACTCCGGCCTGCCGGCGGCCACCTGGCTGCTGTCGGCGGCGGCGTTCATCAACCGCAGCGGCTCGATGGTCGTGCCCTACCTGTCGCTCTATCTGAAGGACAGCTACGGCCTGTCGGCGGAGACCGCGGGGTTGTTCATCAGTGCCTACGGCGTCGGCTCGATCCTCGGCAACCTGCTCGGCGGCCGGTTGTGCGACCGGGTCGGCCCGGTGCGCCTGCAGATCCTGGCACTCGGCGGCGCGTGGCTGTGGTTCTGGCTGCTGGCCGTGATCAGCAACGCCTGGCTGCTCGCCGGCGGTCTGTTCGTGCTCGGCGCGATCAACGACGCGTTCCGCCCCGGCAACATCACCGCCGTGGTCGAGAGCTGCGCGCCCGAACTGCGGCCGCGCGCGCTGGCCTTGAATCGGCTGGCGATCAACGCCGGCTGGGCGATCGGTCCGACCGTCGGCGGCTATCTGGCGCAGGTCGACTTCACCTGGTTGTTCCTCGCCGACGGACTCACCTGCGGCCTCGCCGCGGCGTTCCTGTTCTGGCGCCGCCGCTCGCTGCCGCAGACCTCGCACCGGCACCACGGCGACAGCGTGCGCGTGTCGCCGTTCGCCGACCGTCGCTTCCTCGCCATCGCCGCGCTGTCGGTGCTCCTGCTGCTGGCGTTCATGCAGTACTTCACCACCGAGACCCGCTACCTGAACACCGCCTTCGGCTTCGACAAGAACAGCATCGGCTGGCTCCTGGCGATCAACCCGATCGTGATCATCGTCTGCGAGATGCCGCTGGTGCATGCCCTGCGGTCGCGGCGGCAGTTGCCGTTGGTCGCGTGCGGCGCGCTGCTGGTCGGCGCCGGCCTCGCGCTGCTGCCGCTGCGCGGTGGCATGCCGCTGGTGCTGCTGTCGATGCTGGTGCTGACGCTCGGCGAGATGCTGTGGTCGCCGTTCCTCGGCGCCTACGTCAGCGACCGCGCGCCGGCGAACGGGCGCGGCCGCTACCTCGGCGCCTACGCCTCGTCGTTCTCGGTCGCGTTCGTGCTGGCGCCGGGACTCGGCGGCATGGTCTACGACCGGCTCTCGGCCGACGCGCTGTGGTACCTGTGCGGCGTGCTCGGCACCGCGGTGGCGATCGGTTTCTGGCTGCTCGCCGTCAGCGACCGGGAGCTGGCAGAGCCAGCTCCCAGCTCCACGCCAGCTGCGGATCTGCTCGCTGCAGCAACGCCGAGCAAAGCGTCCGCAGAGACGGCGCCGGAGTGACCTGGCGTTCGGCACCGTCGGCGGCGACGGTCAGCGGTTGCGCCAGATCGACCAGCCGCGCATCGAGGCGCACTGCCAGCGCCGCGGCGCCGCCGGAGCGCTGCACCGTGAGCCGCTGACCCGTGATCGCCGCGTCGATGCGCTGGCCCTTGCCGGGCTGCTCGACCGCGAGCCAGTGGAAGTCGCGCACCACCGCGTCGGTCAGTTCCCAGGCGAGATCGCGCGGCAAAGGCGTGCGCACGGCCGCGAGCAGCGTCGCCAGCTTGTCGCGGTCGGGCAGCCCCGTGTGCTGGTGTCCGGCGGCGAACTCGAAGGTCACCGGATAGATGTCGGTGCGTTCGCCGCGCAGCGCCTGGATCGCCGCGTCGAACTTCTCGCAGCGCTCGCGCCGGCCGTAGGCGTTGTCCTGTTCGCCGACCATGAACGAAAACTGCAGGTGGCGCAGGTTGACGCCGCTGGTCTCGCCGTCGGTCGGCGCGCCGGCGCTCGCGTGCACCGCGGCGAAGCGGTCGGCGAGTTTCGGCCCGATCGCGAACGCGCCATAGCCGCCGTGCGAGTAGCCGATCAGGAACACCTTGTCGGGATCGATGTCGCCGGCGACCGTGAACTGGCGGATCAGGCGCTCGACCAGCGGATACACGTAGTCGGTGTAGAAGCCGTTCCACTCGTCGGTCGGCGCCCGCAGCGCGCAGTAGCGGTAGCCACCGGCCTCGGGATGGTCCTTGTAGTAGCGCTGCATGACCTGCCACTGCTGGTCGTTGACCGCCGACTTCACGCCGCCGCCGCCGTGCATCGCGATCACCAGTGCAAAGCCGTTCGCCGGCCGCTCGCCGACGGTCTTCACCGTGAACGGACTCTGCCTGCCGCCGGCGCGCACCTGATTGGCGGCAAACTCGGCGCGCAGTTCGGTGTGCGCGGCGGCGCGGAACGCGGCGAACGCGAGCGCGCGCAGCCGCGCATCGCCGGCCGCGGTGCGCAGCTCGGTGTCGAGGTTGCGGTCGAACTCGAAGTTCGCCTGCGCCGCCGCGTCGGCGGCGAAGAAGCGGTCGAGCTGCGCGCGCACGGCGGCGTCGGCAGCGACCGCGGGATCCTGCGCCGCAGCGGCTGCCGGCGCGTAGCGCGCGCTGACGTCGATGCCGTGCAGTTCGATGCCCTTGGCCCAGCCGGCGAGGAACCGCTGCCCGGTCGCCGCGAAGCTCACCGCCCAGATGTGGTGCGCGTCGTCCGCCTTGCTGCACTGCGCAGCATCACCGGTGAACCACGCGCGGTCGAAGCCCTGCGGGTCCGGTTCGTCGGCGCCGACGAAACGCCACGCGCTGCCGTCCCACACCTCGACCCAGGTGTGGTTGCCCGGCTTGTGCGGCCAGCGCACCGACACCACGCGCGCCGGCACGGCCACCGTGCGGCAGGCATCGGCCAGCAGGATCGCCAGTCCGGTGCACGACGCCTTGCCCTGCGCGATCGATTCGCTCGGGCACTGGTCGGCGCGCTTGCGGTCGGTCGAGTAGTGCACGTGCAACGCGGCGAACACCTTGCTGTTCAGCCGCAGCGCCGCCTCGCCGGGCGTCTTGCAGTCGGCGACCAGCGGTGCAAACCGGCGAACGAAGTCGCTGCGCCAATCCTCGCGTTGTTCGTTGGCCGCCGCATACGGCAGCACCCACTGCAGGAACAGCTCGTCGGTCAGCTCCTTCCCCCACGGCGCCGCCGCGCGCGCGGCGTACGCGAGTGCCGTCTGCCGCAGCAGGAACACGGCGCCGAGCGTGCGCAGGTCGCCGTCGGGCATGTTGGCCAGCAGGAACTCGAGCCCCGGGCGCTGCGCTGGCGGCACGTCGTGCAGAGCGCGTTCGAGTTCGACCCGGTGCTCACCGGCGCGAGCCAGGGCGGCGGCGAGCGCGTCGCCCAGTGCATTCGCCGGCGATTGCGCCAGTACTGTCGCCGTCACAACGCCTGCCGACCAGACGAGAAAGCGGACGAGGTGCATGGCCACGCGCGCATCGTGCCGTCGCCGCCCTGGCAGCGGAAGTACTCACACCACCCCGACCGCCTGCACGTCGAACACGCGCAAGCCGACCCCGCCGAGCCGCTCCTCCACCACGCCACCGACGACGAACGGACCGCGGCCCTGCAGTTCGCCGCCGCACTGTTCGAACACCTTGTGGAACAGCGTGCCTTCGACGATGCCGGTGCCGTCTTCGAGCGTGACGAACGCCATCGCCTTGCCGTCGTCGGTGCGGTGGCGGCGGAACGCGACCGCCCAGCCGAACACGCGGACGCGCTGGCCGGCGAGCGCTTCGACCTTGCCGCACGGCACGCAGCCGTAGGCCTGTGGATGCCCGCGGCGCTGCCACAGTGCGTCCACCGGATGCGCGGCGAGGCTGTAGCCGAGCACGTGCAGCTCGTGTCGGATGCGGCGTTCCTCGCCGAACTCGGGCAACGCCGGAAAGGCCATGTCGCGCGGCAGGTGCGCGTCGGCGAACAGCGCGGCGCGCAGAGGCGCCTGGCGCTGCAGTGCTGCGCGCGGCGTGCTCGCGACCTGCAGCCGCCACAGCAATTCCGGCCGCGTGCTGTGCAGGCAGTCGAGCGCGCCGCACAGGATCAGGTTCTCGGCTTCGTCGCGCGCCGGGGCGACGCGGGCGAGGAAATCGTCGAGCGAGCGGAACGAGCCGCCGGCGCGCCGCGTCGCCAGCAGCCGGGCGAGCGTCTGCTCGCCGAGCCCGCGCACTTCGCGCAGGCCGACGCGGATCGTGTGCAGCGACGTCAGCGTGAAGCCGGCGTCGCCCTGGTCGATGCATGGCGGCAGGAAGCGGGCGCCGAGACGCTTGGCTTCCTCGACATAGACGCCCTTGTCGTAGTAGCCGGCGTCGTTGTCGAGCATCGCCACCAGGAACGCCACCGGCCAGCGCGCCTTCAAGAAGACGCAGCAGTAGGCGATGCGGCCGTAGGTGGCCGCGTGCGCCTTGCAGAACGAGTAGCCGGCGAAGCGCGCCATCTCCGCCCACACCTGCTCGAGCGCCGATCGCGGCAGCCCGGTCCGCAGGCCGGCGACCAGGAACGCGTCCTGCTCGGCGCCGCCGGCATCGCGCTTGCCGAGCAGCCGGCGCAGCCGGTCGCCGGCCGCGGCGTCGACGCCGGCCACCGCCATCGAAGCACGGATCACGTCCTCCTGGTAGAGCATGATGCCGAACGTGTCGGCGAACACTCCGGCCAGCAGCGGATGCGCCGCGGTCACCGGCTCGAGACCGCGCGCGCGGCGCACGAACGCGTCCTTCATGCCGGCCGCGGCCGGGCCCGGACGCACCAGCGCCACGGCCTGGATCACGCGCGTCATGTCGCCGGCCTGCAGCTGCCGCAGCAGCGTGCGCATCGCCGGCGACTCGACCTGGAAGCAGGCGAGCGTGCGGCCCGTGCGCAGCAGCTCGGCGGTCGCGGCATCGTCCTCGGCGATGTGCTCGAGGTCGGGCGGCGCCACGTCCTGCGAGCGCAGCAGGGCGCAGCAGTCCTGCACGATCGTCAAAGCACGGTTGCCGAGCAGGTCGATCTTGACCAGGCCGAGCCCTTCGACGAAGTGCATGTCGTACTGCGTGACCACCAGCCCCTTGGCCGCGCGTTCGAGCGGCGCGTACTGGACGATCGGCCCGGGCGTGATCACGACGCCGCCCGGATGCACGCCGAGGTGCCGCGGTGCTGCCAGCAGCTGCTGCGCGGTGGCGACGATCGCGCGTTCGCGCCAAGGCGGCAGCAGCTCGGCGCGCAGGAACCCCGGCGTCGCCGCCACCGCGGCGGCGAGATCGAGACCGCTGCCGCGGTGCCACGGCAGCAGCCGGCTGCGGCGCGCCACTTCGGCCGGCGGCAGGCCGGCGGCCTTGGCGGCCTCGGCGTAGGCGGCGCGCGGGCCGCAGGTGTTGTAGGTGGCGATCATCGCCACGCGGTCGTGGCCGAAGTGGTCGTAGACCGCCGCCAGCAGCTGGTCGCGGCGGCGCCAGCAGAAGTCGAGGTCGATGTCCGGCAGGTCGCTGCGCGTCGGGTTGAGGAACCGTTCGAACAACAGGCCGTGGCGCATCGGACAGACGTCGGTCAGGCCGAGACAGTAGGCGACCAGGCTGCCGGCGGCGGAGCCGCGGCCGACGAACGGGATGCTGCGCGCGCGCGCCAGATCGGCGATCGCGCACACCACCAGGAAGTACGGCGCAAAGCCCATGCGCTCGATCACCCGCAGCTCGCGCTGCAGCCGCGCCGCGGTGTCGGCGTCGGCGGTACCGTAGCGCCGGCGCAGTCCGGCATCGGCCAGCTGTTGCAGATGACGCGCCGGCGTCTCCCCGCCCGGCACGGTGAACGCCGGGAACACCGGCTCTGCTTGCTGCGGGAACGCCAGCGTGCAGTCGGCCAGCAGCCGTTCGGCAGCGGCGATCGACGCCGGCTGGTCGCCGTGGCCGGCATGGTGTTCACCGCGCGCCGGCAGGTGCATCGTCGGCTGCGCGTGGCCGATGCCGTGCAGACCGGCGGCCGGCTGGTCAGAGCGGAACGCGCGGTTCCACTTCACCGCCAGCAGCAGCAGGTGCGCAGCGAAGTCCTCGCGGCGCGCGAACCACACCTCGCGCACCGCCACCAGGTCGAGGTCCAGCGCCGCTGCCGCCTCGAGCAGTTGTTGCCGCGGCCACTGCGGCCCGGGGTCGGGCAGCTTGCGACCGGCACCTTGCATCGGCGGCGGCGCCGCGTCGGCGGTCGGCAGCACGCCGTGCGGCGGCAGTGCCACCAGCAGCCGGCTGCGGTCGAGCCGCACCGCCAGTTCGGGCAACAGCCCTGGATCGCCGCACACGAACCACAGCCCGTCGGCGCAGCTCGCGCACGCGCGCGGCAGGTCGAAGTCGGCGGCGAGGTGCAGGTCGGTGAGCAGCGCGCACAGCGATTCGTAGCCCCTGCGGTCGCGCGCGACCGCGACCACGCGCCGGCCGGCATGGACCAGTTCGGCGCCGAACACGGCGCGCAGGCCGACGCGCGCCGTCTCGCGCGCGAACGGCAGCAGGCCGTACAGACCGTTGGTGTCGGCGAGCACCAGGTGGTCGCTGCCGGCCAGCACCGCCTGTTCGCACAGTTGGCGTGGCGACGACGGCGCGGTGAGCAGCGAGTAGTGGCTGCGCGCGAGCAGCAGGACCATGCCGTCCGTATACCTAACGGAACACGAACAAAACAGGACGACAGTACTACTATGCCGTGGTGCTCGCCGGCCGTACGTGCGGGCCGTAAACCGGCAACATGATCCGTCCCACTCTCCTCGCCGCCGTCGCCTTCCTGCAGCCCTCGCTCCCGCAAGGCCAGGAACCCCCGAAACCACCCGCCGCCGCGTCTCCGAGCCAGACGCCCGCCGCCCGACCGGCCGACGTCGCCTCGGTCGATGCGATCGTGAAGGCGCTCTACGAGGTGATCTCGGGCGATGCCGGGCAGAAGCGGGACTGGGACCGGATGCGCTCGCTGTTCCACCCCGAAGCCCGCCTGGTGCCGATGGGCAAGCGCAAGGACGGCATCCAGGCCGCGCACCTGAAGGTCGAGGACTACGTGCAGCGCGCCGGTCCGTCGCTCGAGCACGACGGCTTCCACGAGCAGGAGATCGCCCGTCACACTGACCAGTTCGGCGACTTCGCCCACGTCTGGAGCACCTACGAGGGGCGCAAGGCCAAGGCCGACGCCACGCCGTTCCTGCGCGGCATCAACTCGATCCAGCTGTGCCACCAGGGGGACCGCTGGTGGGTGCTGCAGATCCTCTGGGAACAGGAGCACGACGCCGGCCCGATCCCGCCCCAGTACTTGAAGTAGCGCCGAAACCTGGGCCCCGGACCCAGGCATCGGTTATCCTCCGAGCGCCCATGGTCGTCAGCCTTCGACCCTCCGAAACGGATCGCGACGCACTCACGATCGAGCTGCTGCGCGGCGACGATCCCGACGCGCTGCGCCGCCTGCTGCGCGACCACGGTGGTCGGGTGCGCAACGAACTGCGCACCATCTTCAAGGGCCAGCTCGACGAAACCGAGATCGACGAGGTCCTGAGCCTGGCGATCCAGGTCGCCTGGCGCCAGCGCCACAGCTACGACCCGAGCCGCGGCAGTCTCGGCGTCTGGCTGTTCGTCAATGCGCGCGCCCGGGCGCTGCGACTGCTCGAACAGAAGCGGCGCCAGTTCGCGCTGGTGAGCTTCGACGAACTGGCGCCGACCGCCCCTTGCAAGATGGAACGGTTGGATACGAGCCACCACGACGGCAGGTTCCTCAAGGACCTCTACGCCAGCATCCGCCATCTGCAGGCCCGCGAACGCGCCGTGATCCTCGCCGACCTCGCCGCCGGCGACGTCGCCAATGCCGATCAGTTGGCGACCGAGCTCGGCACCAGCAAGAACGCCGTCTATGTGGCGCGCGCCACGGCGCGGCGCAAGCTACGCGGGTCCCTCAGTCACCTCGGTTATTTCCTCGACCTCCTTCCCGACGAGCCGGCCAATGAAGCACTCGAAAGCGCCTGAGCAGCAGTTCTGGCAGCAGGTTCGCGGCCAGCTGGGGCTGGTCGAGCCGCCTCTTGCCGAATTGGAGAAGCGGTTGGCGGCAGCTGACGATGACGCGCTGTCGGCGGAGCAGATCGAGCGGATGGTGAATCGCGCGGTCGCTGCCGAAGCGAAGCCGGAGCCGGTGCTCACGGAGACGCTCATGCCGAAGGTGTCGCGAGGCAGGCGATGGCTTCTGCGCGCGAGCGCCGTGGTGGGAATCCCGACGATGGTGCTGGCAACGGTTCTCTGGGTTGAGGGGCGCGAGAGTCGGCGCACCATGGACCTCGTCCTGGCGACGAGGATCATTTCTGAGACTGATCAGCCCTTGCAAGACACGAATACGGCTCTTGGCTATACACGGACAAGAGTTGACAGGGGATTAATGGGGCTGCACGCACTGCAGCACGACCCTAACTCGACACTTGCGTCTGCTGCGGCGCAAGCACTAAGCGAACTGCGGATCGCCTATTCAAACCAGTCGCTACCGCGACAACCGGGGTGCGTGCACATTCTCATGGAGAAACTGGTTGAGGGGATGCAAGACGACAGCCGCTCACCTGAGCAGCGGCTCGCGTCTATTGCAGATGTACGAGAGCTGACCGCCTATGGAATAGCCAGCATTGTGCATATGCCGGTGCCAGCAGATGCGAAACTAGCGAAGGCTCTGACGACTGCTCGTGCACGTGTTGAGTTTTTTCTCCACTGAGCCGGCTGTGCACCAACCGACGACGGCGCCACTACGGCCGTTGCACCCGACCGTGTTATGGCAACTCGATGAAGCGCGTGATCTCGTGTGCCCCGGGGGCGTTGAAGTTGGCGATGCCCCAAAGCAAGGACAGTGGGACTTTCCAGGACTTCTTGCCGGATCCCTTGTTGTCGAGTGGGATCGTAATCGTCTGCTGCTCCCCCGGGATGCCGCCGTTGTCGATCGTGACGGTGACGCTGCCGCCTGCCTGCCCACCCGAGATCGTGATCGTCGCGTCCGAGCCTGGGATCAGCACTGGGTCGGGGCTCACCCCGATCGTCACCTGAGCCGACGCAACCGCAACCAATAGACTGAACACCAGCGCTTGCGCGCCAAAGAACTTGAGCATCTTCCTCTTTCCCCAGCCGACACCATGCCGGCGAGCGCCCTCTGGGCGCGCCGCTATCGAACCGAAGGAGTGCTCCCTGGAGCGGTGTCCGGTCCTACCGGCTGGTGTCGCGAGTGCCGCCCCTTGCCACCGCGCGGATGCCCGTCCCGATTCGAGGCGAAGTTGGTGAAGAAATGATCACCGGTGATGGCCGGCCAATGAGCCGATGCCAACGGTGGGTGTGGACCGAGCCGGCCAGGTAGAACCTGGTTTGGGTGACCGGAGCGATGCGGCCAACGACCTGGGCCGCGCCGGCAGCATCGCGATGTGGAAGCAGCCCGGCCCGCTCCGCTACGGTCAACCGCAACCGTGCGCGGAGACAGAACAAGCCTCTATGGGCAGTACCCACCCCCCCTTTGGAAAATCCGGCATGGGCCCGCGGCAGCGCCCGGATCACGGCGCGGCAGGACCCGATCCACTACCGCACTGCCACCCAACTTCACGACGCAGCAGGGGATGCCACAGGCAGCACTGCCTTTACTCAATCGCCCCGTCGACCAGGCCTTCCACCCCGAGCTTTGTCAGCGGCTGTGCTCAGCGACGATCTGCTGCCAGAACTGCTTCGTGGCCTCGTCCTCGCTCCGGCGGAGCACGGCGAACGGTTCGGCACACTCCCAGGCCGCGAGTCGGTCCCGGGTCTCCTGTGCGGATACGTTGCCGGCGTCGCGCTCGGCAAGGAGGGCGCCGAACGCAGCTCGAAGCCGCTCCGTGGCCTGTCGGGCATAGGCGGCACGCACCTCCTCCTGCCGCGGGGAATCGTCACCATGGCCAGCGGCAACTCCAGCGGCCCATTCTGCGGCCATGGCGAGGTCGTTCCATCGACGTTTGTCGACGAGCCAAGCTCGGATCGGCTCGAACAGGTCGGATGCCAGCGCGAGGAACCGATTGGCCTCGGCTGTCTTCGCCGCGGCCAGATAGGCCTCCGGAGCAGCTGCTGTGCTCGGCGCCTTTGTCAGCAGGGCTTCGACGCCGACCATCTCCCTGGCCTGGGCCAGTATTCCCTTCGCCGGGACGGAGTAGTTGGATGAGCCTGCCGCGACTTGTTCGAACAGCTGGATTGCCTCTGCTGATTTCCGTTGGCGTTGCAGGACCTGGGCCAGAAGGTACCGGCAGACATCGTCGTCGGGTGCGAGTAGCAGACGTTCACCGGCAGCAGTCTCCGCCTCCTTCGGCCGGTGGGTCATGAAGCAGACTATGGCGTGGTTCCAAAGACCCTTCGGGGACCTTGGCTGCAGGTGGACCAATTCGCTGCTGTAGAGGTACGCCTTCTCGTTTTCACCTGTGTCCATGAGGACACAGGTGAGGCCCAGATAGGCCTCCCCGAGCTCCGGCGCCAACTCGATGGCGCGGAGGTAGGGGATCACCGCGGCATCGAGCTTGCCCTGCATCCGAAGGGTGTTTCCAAGGTTGTAGAACGCCTCCGCGTATCGCGAATCCAGTCGCAAGGCCTCGTCAAGCGACGCACGGGCCTCGTCCCATTTTTCCAAGTCGACCATCACGTTGCCGATCGCGTTGGCAACGATGGCCGATCCTGACGCAAGACTCGCTGCGATTCGCAAGTGGTACAAGGCTCGATCTGCATTGCCGAGCCGGCGCAGTGTGATGCCGGCGGTGTAGCGGGCAGCAAATGAGTTGGGGAAGTTGTCGACCATCGCTTCCGCCCATTCGTCCATCCGGTCGCTTCCGCTGGCGTTGTCCGGTCCCCGACACAACACCATGTAGTCGAGCAGTCTGGGATAACGGGCCGTGAGGATTGTGTGGCGGATGGCCCGCCTTGCCTCAGTGAGCCGTTCCGCTGGCATGTCGCCTTGCTTCCGGGGAAGCATCAACTCCACTACCCAATCGAAGGTGCGCGATGCAGGCGCCGCCGTTTCGAAGGCAGCAGTTGCGGCGTCGGCCTGACCGAGCTTTTCCAAAGCGGAAGCACGCAACAGTGCCACAGCCCGACTTGTGTTCGCCGCGGGCAACAACCTGATCGTTGCCTCCGGATGCCCGCATAGAAGTTCCAGTAGCGCCGAACCATCCAGTGCATCCCTGTCTTCCGGCACCAGGGCCCGGGCCGCGGCGAACGCCTTGGCGGCAATGCCAGGCACCGTGCCGCGCTCGCGAACCGCCCGGCTTGGCTCGTCCCGGACGACCTCGGCCAGCGCCATGAATCCCGTGGTCAACGAGTCTTCGAGTTGCTGCGACCGCTCGCGACTAGCGGCGGCCCGGACGATCGGGGTCACCCAGAATGCGACTGCCGTCAGACCTGGGATACCAACACTGAGCAGTACGAGCAGCGCGGCCAGATCCGGCCGCCGCCGCGCCTGCCGCCACAACCTCGTCAGGGCACCACTCGGTCGCGCTTCCACTGGCTCGCTGGCCAGGAAGCGCTGCAGGTCCTCGCGGAACCAGCGCGCTCCCGGGTAGCGTCGCCCTTGTTCGAACGCCATCGCCTGGCCGATGACCGCCGACAACTGCAGCGGCACGCCCTGCTGGACCTGATGTGGTGGACGCACGATCCCGTGCCGGATGCGTTCGAGCACCGTCGAAGGGGTTCCCCCGCCGAACGGAGGACGCAGCGTCGCCAACTGGTAGAGCATCACCCCGGCGGCGTACACGTCGGTCCAGGTACCGACGTTGCGATGGTCCCGCAGGCACTCCGGCGTCAGGTATCCCAGCGTTCCAACCAGCTCCTCGCTGGCTGTCATCGTCATGCGGTCTGCCATGCGAGCCAGACCGAAGTCGACGACCCGGATCCGGCCGTCACGCTCCATCAACACGTTGGACGGCTTGAGATCGCGGTGCACGACACCTTGCCCGTGCGCGTACTCAAGCGCCTTCAGTACCTCGACCATGACCTCGGCGACGGCACGACACCACGTTCGTGAGCTACGCCCCAACGCTGCACCGTCGTCGGGCAGTGTGTCGGCGGTGGCATGGTCCAGGATCGCCTGCAGCGACTCGCCGTACACACGCTCCAGCACCAGGAACGGCAGCCCACTGTGCTCACCGACCCGATGGAGAGCCACGATGTTCGGGTGCTGCAGGCGTGCGATCGCCTGGGCCTCGCGGCGCAGCCGCTCGCGCTCGCGCTCACTAGCCCAACTTGAAGGGTTCAGGCTCTCCGGCGGCTTTTTCTCGACGCGCTCCCCATGCGGACCGCATCGCCTAGCCGATTCGAGG
>Ga0209488_10001755_pt1 | contig 18316 bp, 18 predicted proteins | sample Rivendell_Oct201_8_FD_188349 | JGI IMG/M metagenome (GOLD analysis project Ga0209488, IMG submission 188349) | Vadose zone soil microbial communities from the Eel River Critical Zone Observatory, Northern California, USA -... | ecosystem: Environmental > Terrestrial > Soil > Vadose zone >...
AACCGCACTGAACCATCTGACAGTTCTCGAGATGACTGGACCGGTTAGCACAGTAGCGGTGGGCAGTCCCGTGTTCAAAGTGGAGTGGCGCGAAAACAAGGTCTTCATCAAACCGACGGAGACCGGCGTGGCGACGAATCTCTTCGTTTGGACAGCCTCGGGCCGCTTCAACTACGAGCTCGATCCGCCAGGAGCGGTGCCGCAAATGGATTTCGCGATTGACCAGCCGATTCCCGAACCACCATTGGACGCAGTTTCTTTTAATCGAAGTGTCGCACCAAGCGATGCGTCGCCTTCGGAAGTGCTTATCGATACTCAGCCGGTCCGCCTTTATGGGTCGGTTTCTGAGAAGAATCGGGTTGCGGTCTACTTGACGGACTTGCTCGAACACGACGGACAAATCTTCGTCCGGTACACGATTCGGAACGAAACCAAGAAAGCGTATATGCCGGGAACTCCGAGAGTGATGGTGCTCAATACGCCACGTTATCGGAAGTCGCTTTACGCTCTGTCAAACTCTCAGCTGAGCACAGACGATGCGGCGCGATTGAAGTGCAAAGGTGAGACGCCTGTCGAGATTGCGAAAGACAAAATTCGCTCTTCGCGAATCGAACCAGGTCAGGAAACGACGGGAATCGTTGCGATCAAGTTGCCGGAATCGCACACGAAGCCGACCGTGCTTCGATTCGTGTTCTTTGCAGATGCTAAGGGGCCGATTAACGCAACGCTGGTGCTTTGAGATGTCAGTATCAGTTTCACCACGCGAGGTCCGCGCCTGGATCGAGGAATCGTTGGCACAACGGCCGGACCTTGGTCTACGGAAAGCCATAGTCAACATGTTGTTCAACATTCCCAACCCCTTCGACCTTAGAGCACGACGCAAACCTAAGGCCGGATTCCTAGTTGGCGCGATCCTATTTGCGGTGTCCGTGGGTTGTTTTTGCTATTTCAACTTTGGACGTTAATGGTTATGGCTCGATGAGTTTCTTCGTCCAACTATTGGAAGCGATCGCGATTCTCGTTCCAGATTTTCTCACACTGGGGTTGGCCACCCTTACATTCTTCAACCTCTACTGCATCGCAAAGACTTTTGATTTCGCCGGAACCTCAGGCACGGACTCGGCGCTTGGGGTCTCACTCGCCCTGGGGTATTTGGGCACCATCGCGATCAACATTTTGAGTGCTGCGCAAGCTCCGGCGCGACCGAGCCGAACGACCTTGGTTCAGTCGAAGTCGACAGTCGAGCAGGCGAGACGTGAGTCATCGTCAGGGACGCTGAAGGCGCAACACGTCAGACACGAAGGGGCGGTCATCGAGTCATGAACCCTGCGTATTCAGCGCCGCGCGAACATCCTCCTCTTGTGGAAACCTACGAGATTGTCATCGCAGCGTTCGTACTCGCTGGCGGTTGGTTTGCCTGGTACATAGCGCGCGAGCGATACCATCTGACCGGCCGGCAAGTCGCCGAATTGGCGTGCTATCTCGCCATTGTGCTGACCGCTCTCTATTCGACCGCACACCTGTCGTTGACGAATCGGTCGCGCCGCGAAAGGCAGTGGCCTCATCCACCTCTGGTTGTGCGTCTGAGCACAGATGAACGGGCAACCCAGAAGGCTTGGAACCAGAGTGCCGTGGTCCTTGGCTACGACGTGCACGGAAAACCATGGCTCTGGCCCGACCGCGTTCGCGTGATGCAAGGAATTGTATTGGGCATGACCGGATCAGGAAAGACGACCCTGCTGCGCAACATCATTACACAGGATTTGTGCCGAGTTGTTGGACCTCCAGAAGACCGCCACCACATACCGATGGTGATCTTTGATGGTAAAGGTGACATGGAGTTCTTTTACAGCCTTCTCCCACACATACATCATGCTGGCCGCCTCAACCAGCTGCGTGTTCTCAACCCCGGCCGCCCGGACGTTTCAGTGCGATACAACCCCTTCTACTGTAGCGATGAGGACTACATGCCGGTGGTGAACATGGTGTTTGGTTCGTTCAACCTGCACGACGAGTTTTTCGGCAAGCACCAGTTGAATTACCTCGCGGACATTGTTCGGGTGCTTGTGTATACGGGCCTGAAATTCAATTTCTACGACGTGCTGGTAATGGCGATCGACGAGCAGGTGTTGCGGGAACAAGTGGCGAAAGCCTCGCGACTTCTCGAGCAGGACGTACACGTGAGTACGCAACGAAAACTCAACTTTGAGATGTCCGTGAAGAATTTGTATCAGTCGTTCCTGGACAGGGAACGGGTTCCAAAGATTCAGGGACTCTTGAACGAGTGCATGACATTTCTCGACGACGAGTTGAGCGTCATCACCGGGCCGTACGAAGACCTGCTTTCGCTGGACGAAGTGATCGAGCAGGAACTCATCCTGTTTGTGACGTTGAACGTGAACAAGAACACGGAGCCGGTCCGCGCCCTTGGGAAAATGTTGCTGCAAAATTTGCAACTTGTAGTGGGCAAAAGATACGAAAGCGACGAACAGCGACGCAGGGCTAATCGGCCGCTCTTCAGCGTCGTGCTGGACGAATTTGCGCCCTTTGGTTACAGAAACTTTCCACAGATCCTGCAAACGGCTCGGGGAACAAACACCGCGTTCCTCTTTTCCATGCAGAGCCTTCCGCAGCTCATGCATGTCGGCCGCGGGTTCAAAGAGGATGTTGCCTCCGCTCCAAACACAACCATGACTCTGCGCACTCGCGACGAGGAGACGGCGCGCTATTTTCTGCGGGCTTCCGCCGAGCATCGCGTCACACGGCGCAATCTGTCCATGGAGAGATGGAAGTTCTTTGCATATGAAAGATATGAGGAGACCGGCCGGGCAGTCGACATTCAGGCCGTCGAAACACGCGCGCTTGACGAGCACATCAAGAACCTGCCGAAGGGTCAGATGGAAATTCTGATGACCGATGACACGCGTGGAACCCTCCACGCGCACCTGCATGTGCGTCCTCCAGCGGACGTTCGAGTGCCCCGCTTCGAGCCCGCGCTTTTCCCTCGACTAAAGCAGTCCAGAGCGACATCGATGGGGTCAAATCTCCGTTTTAAGAGTGCTGAACTCATGGGAACCCGGTACGCAAGACGCGCGCGCTGAGAGCGACGAATATGAAACGGCTAGTTCGTTGCGGTTTCCTGATCATCCTCATTCCCCTTGTTGGGCCAAGCATGCGAGCGCAAACCCGACAACGGCAGAACGTTGGCCGAGACACATGGTACGAATTCCTTCTGAAGCAATTCAATCCGCGCAATTTCGACTACGGAGCCTGGCTGGAGAAACGACGCGAGGCTTTCCGGGAAGAGACTGTGAAGGAACCTCACTTCTGGTACAGCCTGTCAGTAACAACGGGCTTGTCGTTTCTCATAGTGGCCTACGCCAAGTTGTATCTCGACCACTGCCGCAGCATGGGAATCACGGCGGAGATGATGGCCGACGTCTACAGCCACGATCTCTCGTCCCGTCAGGCGGCAACCGAAGCCATTGAGAAATATAACCGGCATATCGAGCAGTGTAATCGCGCGATCGAGACCTTGGAAGCGGGCGATGAGCGGCCCGGCTGGGGTGAGGCGCTGGTCGACAGTCTGAAAACGGAACTGCGGCGCGTCGCGGATCAACTCGAAGCCACGACGCAGGATCGCAACAAGCTTCAGGAAGAGCTCCGGCAGAAATCCTTAATTGTTGCCGACGTTTCCACACGACTCGATGCTTTATCAAAGAAAGTAAACGGGCCTAGAGGCGCTGGCGGCGGTAGCGCGGAGACAGTTTCGGCCGATGCAAATGGGGATGGCGTCAAGTTTGTCGGTCAGATCAACCGGCTGCAGGAAGAGTTGTATGCCGAACGGCAGAAGAACAAGCGCTTGAAGGGTGCATGAAAGAGATGCTGGTTACAATCACAGGTTTTGGGAGCATTTGGCATCGCCGTTTTGGGAAAGACAAAAGTGATCCTAGGCGCTTTGCGCGAGGCGCGTACTTCAACACGACAGGGGTTCTCGTCAACGGAAGCGTTCGCACACGCCCCAAGATCGTGGGGCACGTGCGATTCAACGGCGTCGGAGGCTTCGATCCGAATCATCCGCTGGCAATGATCAACAGCGTCTTTGAGTGCGCGGAGCCATGTGTCTGGCAGGGGCAGAATAAAGTGCTGTTCACGCGTATGTTGCCAACGCCGCAGCAACCTGACTACTTCCTTGTTGTTGTCAGGTCCGGTGAGGTGGGACACCTCGACGTAGGGTCGTTTGCGTGGAGGTCGGAAGGCACGCTCCTGATCTCCTTCAGCGAATGCCGCGATGAGCAGGAATCCATGCTGCTGATGCCAGCCGACAGTTGGTTGCGCACGGATCTCGGCAAGTTCGTGCTTCAGCCATTTGTGTCGTGGCCTTGGAGTGCACGCCTTCAGTTGGGGTCTGCGTAAGGTGCGGTGACCCATGCGTTATCCGAAAGGCTCTATTCAACTCAACCAGTCGCGAGACCTGCCTCTCTTGCGTCAGATCTTGCACTCCGAGTTCGTAAGCCACTCGCAGTTATTCGAGTTCATGCGCCTGAACCACCATGAGCGAAGTAGGAAGTCCTTCGACTGGCGACTGGGAAGATTGACACATCGGGAGCTTGTGCGCCGCCAGACCATTCCAGGCTGCACGGGTGAGTTTGTTTATTCGGTCGCAGGCCGCGCCGCGATGTTGCTACAGGGCATGGGGGAATACTGTTTGGTTGGCCGCGAGAGGTTCAACGGCAAGGAAGCCGAGCGAAGTGTCCTTCACGCCATCGGGCTCAACGACATTCAGTTAAGTGTGCTTCGAGCCGGTTTGCTCGTCCGGTGGATCAGTTCGATGGAGATCCGCTCGCAAAATGAACTGACGGGATTCGGTTTTGCGAAAGACTACGATGCGGTCGTGACTCTACAGACGGAGACAGGACAGCAGCGCTTCGCCCTCGAGTACGAACGGAGCCCTAAGCCGATGCGGTACTACAGGAATGTTGCGGCTGTGCTCGGTCGAGAGGCGCATGTGAGCCACGTGCTCTATCTGGTCTGCAATTACGACCTACTGCAGTTCGTTTCTGGCTTCTTGCGGAACAGCCGATGTCGTGTGTTGTTCGGTCTGGTGAAGGACTGGCACGCGCAATTGCTGGACATGCCGGTTTCTTGCAGTGCAGCCACCCGCTGTTTGAGATTTCGGGAGACGCTTCACGATGGCCCTGCCAAACGTGACGAGGCGGCAGTGATTTCCGCGTGAACCCCTCGTTCGCCCTTCCATTGCCTTGTCTTTGGCCCGATATTGAATCGACATTACCCTTCCTCGACGGCAGTCAAGCGACTGAGCAGACTCAGCTTATTTATTTACTATCCTGAATGTCATACGTGCTTGTGTCCCGGAAATAACGTTTTGGACTTGGCCAGGTGGCGTGCGGTGTTGCTGGTTCCTTGAACTCAACGGCGGCGGCGTGAAAGTTCCAGAGATCCGATTAAGTCCGACGCACGATCAAACGTTCGTAGGTCCCAAGTTTGGTTGAGCGGACGTTGTTTTGCTGCGTGTACGCGTGCGCAGAACCTAAAAGTGGCACTCACCTTTGCCGCGCCAAGAAGGTGAAGAGGATTCAATCATTCCTTTGCAGTTCTAGCCAGCTCTTTCCATCGCAGTAGTAGATCAGCGAAGCTTGCTCGTCGCCAACTTCAATTCCTTCATGGTTGATGTCGTTGGTGTGGTTGTCTCCAAAGAACTTGCGATAAGCCAAAACCCGCTTTGGACCGACGGGCATCAGAAACAATCCTCCGGCGGGTTCCCGCGAGAATACATGTTCAAGCGGCCAGCCGCTCTGAATCTCGTCAGCGCAACTTGTCTTGGCACGCCACAGGACGACCACGTGAGCCTGGTCCTTGACGATGCAAAGAGCGGCCCAGTCCGTTTGGTCCGCCTGCGCAAAGTGACGCGAGACCACATTCAAAGGGTGACCGTCGTTGTAGTTCTTTTTCTCCGGCAATTGACAATACCGCTGCTCGAGGAACACACGCACTTCCCTGGGGATGTTCCGATATTCAGCGGGAGGAACCAACTTTTGAGGATTATGGGGTTGATCACCTTGATTTGGAGCTTGTGGCCCAATGAGGAACGCAGCGATGAGAAGTGGCACAAGTAACTTCATGCGTTAAGGCTATCGCACCAAAACCAAACAGGCGAAAGAACAAGGTGCTGGCTTGTCATGACGGGAACTGAGGTTCTCACGGTTTTGGAAAAGCGTGCTTTCGGGAATCCGGATTCAGAGTCGCCAGTCCGATGTGCGAGCGCACAAGGCGCATGCTCTTAGCGCCAGCCCAACCAAGTATCAGGGCCGTTTTGTCCGGGATTCGTCAGCGTGGTCATTTTGCCCGACCGGACATCCACGGCAACGAGCGGCGTGGTGTTCACAGGATAGACAAGCGCCCGACCTTTCACCGACCAGAACATCTGCTGCGGGGTTACGTCGGGCAGCGCATCAACCACGTTATCGCTGCCGTTCACGAGCGAGCGCACATGCAACTCGTGTTTTTCTCGGATCCAGTACGCCGCGTCTTTCCCATTCGGCGACTTGAGCCCCGGGCTATTCTTTGGCAACTCCTCGAACCGGCCATCGGGATAGCGCACACATAGCAAATCCATTCGCGCGAACACCATATCGGGTAGCGCCGGCACGGCGCCGGCCTCTGCGCGAATATCGCCACTTGAATCGCACGTCGGCTTAGGAGGTATCACCCGGACTGCGCGGGGCCAACCATTTGAGATCGCGGACCCTGGAGTCGTACCAACGACGGTTCCAGTTTGCTGGGTCCGAACGAGTGGGCACGCTAATCCCAACGCCAGGAATGGAGCCATGAGTTTGATTGACATATGTGTTCTTCCTCGCCGAACGACGGGCCCCGCCAGGTGCTTAGGGCTGTGCCGACTTTGCGGCACCGCACGCTGCCGAATCCAACGTCAACTGCCCTCGCACGGCGTAGACGACTTTGCCGTCGGCCATGACCGCAGCGGATTGGCAATCCTTCCCGGCCACGCGGATGCTTTGATCACGCGTGTCGTAGATGGCGATTCCTTTCCGCCAGTCATGGGCAACAATCCATCTACCATTGCCGCTTGTCGAGCGAGGATAGTAAGGGAAATCTTCCAGCACCTTCCCAGGCCCTAAGTCGCTCGAAGAAATCTTCATCAAAGGTCGTGCCTGATTCGGAGTTGCGGACAGCGGGTCGAATTGCAGGAAGTAAACGCCGTCCGCAGCGGCAACCAAAGAATGCGCGTAGAGAGAGACTGTGCGCACCTGCCCCGCGTCCAAAACGAACTGCTTTAACGGAAACTCTCTCGGGGCGTACGTCAACGCAAAAACGGACTTCTCGTCCGCTGCAAATACAATGTCGCTGACAACTAAGTCGTCTGCGCTATGGACTTCGCCCGCCCATGCCTTGACGACTGCCTTGGTCTTCAAATCGAAGACGGTCAGCTTGTTGCCGGCGGTGTAGTCCCAGAACGCGAGCCGCGAGCCGTCTCGTGAAATCGTGAGCCCCTCTGCAGAATCGGGCAGCAGTTGTTCCATTTTCCCAGTTTGCGGGTCGAGCGTGAAAATGCCGCAGACGCCCGTGCCCATCGGAGCACAGGTTCCATTGTCGTAGGTGAAGTAGGCCAGGGTACCACCGGGATTCCAAACAGGAGCTGACCCCGAAACGACGTTGTTGCCAGAGACAATCTCGTGCGCTTCCGGTTGGGTGCCACCCAACCGGATGTGATACAGCACTCCTCCGTACGGGTCCGGCTCACCGGAACTATCATTTCCGGACTGTGCCACAACGAGAAGCTCGTTTTTCATGGGCGCGGCCACCATTTCCAATACATCCATGGAATGTGTTAGCGGGACGATTCCTTTTATTGGAGCGGGCTCGGGTGTCGGCGCAGGCGGTGTTTTGTCGAGGACGATCGCGGCTCGAGCCGTCGGGGTAGTCGGAGATGGAGATGACGCCGGTAAAGGCCTGTTCTGGAACGCGCGAACGGCCAACGCGACCGGAAAAATCATGAGAAAGCACGCCGGCAAGGCGATCTTCTGCACCTTTGTCACGTGATTCACCTCACGGAGAGTCTGCTTTCAGTATCCGCCGGCCCTGATCGCCCAACAACGTAGCGTGTCAATCGGTTAACCTGTCCCTGCGTTCAATTCCCGCCCACGTGGTCCCAGAACCTCGACTCGCGTCCCCAGCGCTTTCTCCTCCTCTCCCTGCTACCCGTAGGAAAGGAGTATCACGGGTGTTTCGCTGGCATACATTTGTGGCGTCGGTTTCGCAGGGGAGGGGCCAGTTGCTGCTCTTGCCATCCAAGCTTGTCTATTTGTCTCGGACCGAGTACTTCGGCCAAATCCTCCGGGGAAGTTCATTGCGTATGAAAGATATGAGGAGACCGGCCGGGCGTCCTGTTGAGTTCTATTTTTCGCATCAGAGGAGGAAACCCATGTTTGGAAAGATGAACGTGATCCCCGTGATCGATCTTCGGAATGCAGGAGATGACGTCGGCAAATGTTCGGATGGAGCTGTTGCCAGACTGCTTGATGTGACCGAGCATCCAACAATTGCAAAATGGGTCCAGTTCCCGAAGGCCCTTTTCGTGTTTCTTGTAGTTCCCGGGGACCCCGAATCCGGCGCGTTCTACATCTATGATCGTCGTTCAAGGACTTGGTTCTGGGTGGATTTTGACGACGAGAAATTCGGCGGCTATACGGTCAGTGATTTCGACCGGCTAGTACGTGAGTGCCGATTCCTCGATATCGTAGAGCGTTCGCATCTACTTGCGGGCAAGAATCGATGGATCGTGGAGCCGGGTCTTCGACCACAGCCGAGCGATGGAGTTGAGGAAACTGGAATGAAGAAGCCCGCCTAAGGTAAACCGGCCTTTCCTCAGTGCTGTTTCATCTGCAGTAATCCTAATCGGAGCAAAGACTTATCGCCTATTCCCACTTATTTGACAAAGGGCAGGTGTGAGTTTAGGTAGAGCACGAGCCTCCTGCGTCGAGAGCTCTCGGAAAGGAGGAGCCTTGGAGACTTCGCTAAGAGCGACTACCGAGATCGTGAGGGACTACTACGACCTGTTTGTAAATCGCGGCGCGTATACCCTCCAATCCTCGCGACCTCATCCCGAGAGCGGGCGTCACTATTACTTTCGACCGAGGGCAAAGTGGACTGGCGACGAGGTCAGCCTCACGGCGGCCACGATCCGCCGTCACCTGGAAGGCCAACTCACGATCGGGGTGTACGCGATTAACCCCGCAACGCAACGATCGAAGTGGCTCGCCATTGATGCCGACTACGACGGAGCAATGGAGGACCTTCTCAAACTGCAGTACTTCCTCCAGGAGGACAAGGTGGAGGCCGCTCTGGAGATGAGCAAGCGGGGTGGCCACCTTTGGGTTTTCATGGAGCGGCCGACGTTGGCCCGGGAGTGCAGAATTTACATCTACAACCTGGCGTTGAAACTCGGAGTGCGAATCAGAGGCGCCGGCTTGGGGGAGGGAATCGAGATCTTCCCGAAGCACGATGAGCTGCGAGAGGGAGAATTTGGGAACGCCATTCGTGGACCGCTGGGAATTCATCGCGGAGCAAACCGGCGATATTGGTTCTACGGCACGGATTACGACCTGGGAAAACAAATCGCATATCTGAACCGGCTTCGAAAATGTAGCGAGGAGCAGCTGCGGAGCTTCATTGCGGGCAAGGCCATGCCACCTGAGTTTGATAAGAAACGCGCTTCGGCCGCCCCGGCCACTGCTTTCGTTCACTCATCCGGTCACGAGTTCCGAATCCTCGAACACGTCGGCAATGTTCGGCAGGTCGGCCGCAATCATGTAACGCGATGCCCTTCGTGTGCCGAGGTCGGTCAGGACCGAAGCTGCGACAACTTGGCGATCTCCATCGACGACCCACGGAAGTACATCTGCTGGGCGGGTTGTACGAAAGAGATGATTCGTCGGGCCGTGGGCTGTCCGATTCTAGTTCGGCAATCGACGTGAGGGGTAGCCAGATGCAGAACAAACAAGATGCTTTGACGCGTCGAGGACTGACTCTGTCGAGAGGAGTTTTGCGACGCTTGAAGGACGTCGGAATCGTTGCTCAGTCCAGTGTGAGTCTCGAACATCAACACCTGGCAGGGCGGTATGTACTACGAGGAATCGAGTCCGGCGGTGCCATAAAGGATATCGGTCGGTACGTTACGTTCTGCGGGCCGGATGGTGAGCAATTGCCGTATCTTCATCCAATCGACGCCCTCGGAGTGAACGGGTTTCACGCCGTGGTAGTGGGACGAGCGCTTGTTCGAATCGAGTTATTTCGAGCAGGTCGAACCTGCCAACTGCTAATCACGAAACATCAGCCGGGACAAGTCGGAAATAGCAGACGCCCTCCACTGGAGAGCAGGGTTCTATTTCGTGGAGTTAATGGGTTCCTTGATGCCGAGCCTCTCGGTAAAGAGGTTCAACTAATCGGATCGGTCGTGCCTCAATTTTGGTCACGCAGCGGAGAGAATCACAAAATTCCCTCGATATTTGCGTCAGCTGTTCGCGCAGCAACCAATGGCGCGGCCTGCATCGGATGTACGCATGCGCATTATTTGGCTGCTCCGGTTGCGGTCGTTTGTGTCGGTGGCGCTGGCGCCTGATCAAGCGCGACTGGTGTGGAGGAACAGATGCAAGCTGGAAATATTGCTGATTTAGCGCCACTACGCGACCCCTCCGCTTCGCAGGAGGAAGAAGAGGTTGGGCAAATGGCCGGCGCCGAGGTCCATAAACAACGAGATTTTTTCGGTCGCGCCCACAGGCGCAAACTCCTCGACGAAAGAAAGTCCATCACGCACAAATTCGCGATCGGTGGCCACGAGGGCTACATCATTGCTGGGATGTACGAAGAGGGAACCCCAGGCGAGATCTTCATCAAGATGGCGAAAGAAGGTTCGACGTTGTCGGGCTTCATGGATGGCCTCGCGCTCTCAATATCCATCGGCCTTCAGTACGGCGTCCCATTGAAGGCGCTTGTGGACAAGCTGACAAACACCCGCTTTGAGCCTTCTGGATTCACGGAAAATCCAAACATTCGGTACTCCAGTTCTGTGCTGGATTACATCGCTCGCTGGCTCGGAGCGAAATTCCTCTCCTTGGATTATCTCAAACCGCGAAGCGTTTTGAGTGAGGACGAGGCCACCCGGGGAGACGAGGTAGTGGAGCGCATCAATTCCAAGACCAAAACGACAGCGGCACCCAAACAATCAGCGCCTGCCGGAGACGCGCCATCCTGCTCAACTTGCGGGATGCTGATGGTGCCAAACGGCAGCTGCTATAGGTGTCTCAATTGTGGGAGTACGAGCGGTTGCTCCTGAGAGCGAAACAATACCGGTACGTGCTAATGCCGCTGCCTTTCTAGTTTTGCCATCCGCCTTAGCCTCTTCCAATAAGCTCCACTAAATCTCCCTACAAACTGGGACAGGGTCCCCGCAAAAACTGCGCTGTTGTTTCGATTGTGCTCGAAGCAATCCCTAACTGGAACCTCTTCCGGCCCAAAACCAACTCGAAGATTTGGCCCCGCGAATCTTGCTGCGCGAAGCTTCGAGTCGATCCCTCACATAGAAAGGAGCAACAAGAACATGGAGCAGTCTCAACTCTTAGCTCACTGCGGGAGCTCGAAGATCACTCGAGAAGAATTGAAGGTGATCCCGACGCCCGCGGGGAGCGCAACCCATCAACCCCTTTCGCACTTCGAGATTGTCGGGGTGCTGGTCGAAACCCTGAGCTTCCGACAAATCTCGGCGGTACGGGAAGAATACGCGGTCTCGAACGACGGCATGAAGATGTTCGGAGTCCTCGACCTCGAGACGACCTTCGACGGATGCCGATTCTCAGTCGGTGTCCGAAACTCCAATGACAAGTCCATGCGCCTTGCCCTCACCGTCGGTTACCGGGTGCTCGTGTGCGACAACATGGCGTTTCACGGCGACTTTACTCCCGTGCTCGCCAAGCACACCAAGCACCTGAGCCTTATCGACATTCTCTCGGTGGGAGTGGACCGTATGCAGCGGAACTTCGAGCCGATGAGGAAACAAGTCGAGGCCTGGAAGGGAACGCGGCTTCCAGACGAAACCGCGAAGCTGGTCATCTACCGTGCGTTTGTGGAGGGCAAGCTGGACGCCCCGAAACACTTGGCCCGGCGCGTTCACGATCGGTACTTCGACCCGCAGGTCGAAGAGTTCGCTCCGCGAACTGTGTGGAGTTTGTCCAACGCGTTCACCAGCGCTTTCAAGGACCTCGATCCGATCCCGCAGTTCAAGACAACTGCGAAGCTCGCCTCGTTCCTCGAACTGGCCACAGCCTCCTCCAATTGACCTGATCAAAGTGACGGGGAGGCAGCACTTTCGACTGCCTCCCAATCTCCCCTGAACTGTGGAGCGGGATCAACGCTGATCACCGCCCTTCCAGCCAGATTGCCTTTCAGGAAAAAAGCACACACGAAGTTCGTTCTTTTGAACGTCGATCAATGCCGAGCGCCAGCTCACAGAAAGGAAATCGGGAGGGTATCCATGAAGTGTGTCGTCTGCGGTCAAGAGATCGAAGAAGGGCGCAAGCAAGGTCGACCGCCTGTGCTGGCGAAATATTGCTTGAAGTGCCGGACGGAGCGCCGGCGTCGCGCCAAGGTGAAGTACACATGGCGCCCGGAATACAACGCTTACCTTGAAGCGCGTTACTTAGGTGGACTCAATCGTCGCTTCCAAGTCCTTAGCCGAATGGTTCGACTGACCGGCTTGCCCCGGTGGTACATCAAGCGGCAAGCCGCACGATTGGGCCTGACGATGAAGATGGACTGGCGGTCTTGGACGCACGCGGAGTTGGATCGTCTGGAGAAACTGGTGGGCCGCGTGTCGTCGGCGACAATCGCAAAGCGATTGCGCCGCCCAGAGAGTTCAATCGTGAATAAACTCAAGCGTATTGGGCACCTCTCGGCGCGTTCGCGACGGTTACACGATGCGCGAGCTTGAACTATGCCTGGGGGAGGACCACCACAAGATTGCTGGGTGGATCAAGAACGGCTGGTTGCAGGACCGCCTGCAGGGGACACACCGGCACCACGGGAATGGCAACGATATCCACCGCATCCGAGAGAAGGACATCCTCAATTTCGTTCGGAACCATCCGCAGGAAATCAACCTTGGCAAGGTAGACCAGACGTGGTTCCTAGACCTCGTGTTGCTGAAAGGAAGGGAGGTGCATGTGAAGCAAGGTCACATCACGATGCAGGCGCTGGAGAGGATGACTTGGCTGCGTAACCCCTAGCCCTGCAGCGCGGTGAGAGAGCCCGGTTACCCGTTTGTCTCTATCGCGCTACGGGATCACGACCAGCCTGCGGGCTTGTACGTTGCGTTCCCAGGCGTCCTCAATCTCCGAGAGTGGAACCCTTTCGGTCTCGATGCGCAATTTGCGGCTCGCTGCGTGGTTCATCACCTGTTGGAACGCCTCCGTGAGCACGTCCCAAGGCGGAATGCCCGCCGTTCCTAGAATAGTCAGCGCTGTGCTCCTCAGCACTGCCGCGGGCAGCGTTATCGTCGGTCCCGCGCTCTCGCCCACCTCCACCAGTCGAGTCGCCGATCCCGCAACCGCAAATTCTGCGCCTGTAATGGCCGTCAGCAGTGCTTCCGTCGGAGGGCCCCACAGGTAGTCGATGATCACGTCGAATCGCTTTTCGCCAGCCTCGCGGCGGAAGGCTTCGATCAACTCTTGATCTGGCTTGTCAAGCCGAATCGTCGCGTCTGCGCCAAGTTCGAGGAGTGTGCCCAACACGCGCTCGTTCCGTCCCGCCGCCACGACGCGTCCCGCGCCCAAGATTTTGGCGATTTGCACTGCTAGCTTGCCCGTGACCCCGGTCGCGCCAAGGATTAGCACGGTTTCGCCCGAGGCCAGCTTCGCGCTGTGGTTGAGCGATAGCCAGGCAGATACGCCAGGATTGGGAATGGCCGCGGCCGTGTCGTCGTCCACATTCTCGGGTACCGAAAAACATTGCGCACGCCGCACCACAGTGCGCTCTGCCATCGCACCGTACGGTCGCCGTGGCCCGCCAAAAAAGATCCGCGTTCCGTCCTTGAGCCGCCCCACGCCATCCGCGCCACAAACGACAGGAAATTCGCGCGGGCTGGCATAGTGCTTTCCGCCCGCCAACTGTTTGTCCACAGGCTTCAGCGCAGCCGCGCAGACCTGTATGAGCACCTCTCCTTCGCCCGCAGTCGGGTCTTGAAATTCTTCGAAGAGGGGTGGTTTCCCCAACGCGTGCAGCACGGCGGCATGCATCAATCTCCTCCTTTCAAAGGTTCTCGTCGGTTCGCTCCGCGATTGATGAAACCGAGTTGATGGTGACAAATGCCGTTCGCACAGGCAAGGCCAATTGCGTCTGATAGATGAGCCTCGACCCGACTTGAGAAGTCGCTTAACTGGCGGTGTGCTCCACCTTGTTGCCCCGGCGATTGAGTCTGGATCACGGCTCATCCGGAACTTAGCGTCAGAAGGATCGTAATTTCCGGATTGCCGACCATTCGTCCAGAATCTCTTGTTTCGCTTGCAACACCCCCTCTTGTGGACGCTCATGTGGTTGAGCGATATGTCGGAAATACCGACTTGCCCGGCTATCACGAACCGTTCAGAAGAGCCCGGACTCCCGATCAAATGAGACGCAGCTCGGGTAGCAGAGGTGATCGTGGAACCAGAATCATTGTGCTAAACCGACGCGGCGCAATAAATCCTGGAACCGCGGATCGCTGCGCAGCGGGTCGAAGCCCGGTTCGACCTTGAGGTTGGTCAGAAAACCGAAGTGCTCGGAGTATGCCTTTTCCAAGTCGGCTAGGGCCTCCTCCTTGTCACCCACACCTAGGTGGGCCCACAGCATAATTACGGGATCCAACTGTTCATGCCGGCTCATCTTTTCCAGTTTTTCCAGCTCTCGTCGAGCCCGCTCCGACTGACCCGCTCGGCCATAACTATAAGTTAGCACCGACCAATACCAGGGTCCTTCACCATAAAGACGGTGACTTACCTCTGCCCCGGCCAGCGCTTGGGAGAGCGTCCCTTTTTCTACATAGGCATAGATTATGAGCACGCCCGCCCGGCCGAAATTCGGATCCTTCTGAAGCACGCTGCGAAACTGCTCGATGGCACGGTCATATTGACGGGAAAAGTAGAGAATCGCCCCGTTGTCGGCGGCAATGATGAGCGATAGCGGATCCAGTTGGCGGGCTCGTTCGCTCTCATGTAACGCTTCGTCGAAGCGCCCCAGCCACATCAAATGCTCGGCATACCAATGGTGGGCGGTGGGATAATCAGGGTTCAATTCGATAGCCCGCCGGTATTCTTTTTCTGAGGTTTGCCAGTCCCAATCTTGGTTCTGGACAATCAAAGCCAGCGCGGTGTGTGCCTCCGCCGAGCCCTGGTCAAGCTCCAACGCACGTAACGCGGCCGCGCGCGCTTGGGGCATGTACAGAGTTGAGGAGGCAGAAGAATAAGCAGTCAGCAGGGTATAGGAATTCGCTAGGCCAGCATAGGCTAGGGCGTAGTTGGGGTCTATTGTTGTGGCTTGGTGAAAACACTCTATCGCCCGCTGAAATCCCGACACGGTCCTTTTGTTCCAGAAATACATGCCCTTGAGATACAGGTCGCGGGCCTCGGCGGATTTGGGGGATAACACAGGTCGGCTGTTAGACCTACTGGATTCGCGGTCGTTAGAGGGGTGGATTTCGCCAGCGACCTTACTTTGCGGCTGCGGGCGGCTTCGAAAGCGAGACCATGCGAAGTAGGCACCAGGAACCGCGATCAGTACAAAGGCAACGCCGAGAAGGATCCTCCATGCGAGCTTGACGGCCCCGTCCACAGTGGCCGCCGATTCGGCGGAGCGATCAGCGACAAGGGAGACGTCCACATTGGCCGTTGCCGAGACTTGCTCCACCGGAGCAATGAACCGATAGCCCATGCGAGGAACCGTTTCGATGTACCGTGAGTTTTCCGGAGAGTCGCCCAGCGCCGCGCGAAGCTTCTTAATCGCGCTGTTCAGGCTATGTTCAAAATCCACGAAGGTGTCGGAAGACCACAGCCTTCGTCGCATCTCTTCGCGGGTAATCACCTCGCCGGGCTTCTCTAGCAAGATGGAAAGGATGCAAAAAGGCTGGCCAGGCAACCGGATGCGGACTCCGTGCTTGCGCAATTCCCGCGCGGCGAGGTTTACTTGGAAAACGCCAAAGCGGAGGACACTACCAGGAGAGAGAGACTTCATTTCTGCCACAGTTCATTGCTCCAAGGGTTGAGCACTTTCTTCGAGCGACGCTCACCTGGGTACGTAACCGCAATCCTATCTGAGGCTTGGCTGGTCACCAAGAGATAATGCCGCGTGCATTGCGATCTCATCACTACTCTCATAGATTGTGAGAAATTCTGTCCCTTTCGTCTTTTGAGAACAGAGAGAGCTAGCCCGCGCCACTGGGGCTACGAGGGGTGTTTCGATGCGGACTTTCGCCCAGCAGTCCAGCTTTATGCGTTGCTTGTCTCAGTTTTTTGTTAGGAGCTTTCGACTCCCGCACCAATACAAGCGCAACGTCCTCAGCGGGGTTTTCCTGACTGTCGCCACGCTGATCGCAATTGTCGGGGTTAGTGGAAAGCAGTTTTCGTTCATCCCCAACGGAACCTTTTTCGCGAATCCTGGTGGCGCGTCTGAGACCTATAGCACCACCAGCGGTGGAATCGACCTGACGGGACCATTCTTCCAAAGCATGGGCACGAACGGGCGCTCGTGCGCTACATGCCACCAACCCAGCGATGCCATGTCCGTTGCAGCCGCCAATGTCCAGCAGCGGTTCTCGCTGACCCAAGGCCAGGATCCGATTTTCCGCACCGTCGACGGTTCCAATTGCAACCACAGCATTGATGTCTCGACGCTTGCCGGAAGATCTGCTGCCTATAGCCTGCTGCGGACGCGCGGTTTGATCCGTATCGCCATCGCTGTCCCCGCAAGCGCGGACTATCAGGTCGTCAGTGTGAACAATCCCTATGGCTGCAACGAATCCGATGTAATCTCGATGTACCGACGGCCTCTGCCCTCTACCAACCTTCGGTTCTTGAGCGCGGTAATGTTTGACGGCCGGGAGTCGACCCCCGCTACGGGCACAACCAAAATCCTGTACTCGAACTATCCAACTTCCCTCCTCAATGATCTTGCGCACCAGTCGGTGGATGCCACCATCAACCACGCGCAGGGGGACGGGACCAGGCCAACCCCCGCGGAGCAGCAGCAGATCGTGAATTTTGAGATGGCCCTCTCCACGGCGCAAACCATTGGCAACTACGTCGGCCGATTGGACGCGCACGGCGCGAATGGCGGACCCGTAGCTCTCACCACTCAGCCGTTCTTTCTCAGTATCAACTCCAGCGTCAACCCTTTGGTCCCCACGCTTGAAACTCCGGGTGGGCTCGTGACGCCTGGCGATCACGGGTTTACTCCTGCGATCTTCAACCCCTTTGACGCCTGGGCGACTCAGCCTTCCACTTCCCCGCGGGCAGCGGTTGCGCGTGGCCAAGCCATTTTCAATTCCAGGCCCATCAACATCACGGGTGTAGCCGGAATCAACGACGTAGCGTCTGCTGGCGGTTTGGTTAAGGACGGAATTCCCTCGCTTCAGGGAACTTGCGGTACCTGCCACGATACGCCAAATGTGGGCAATCATTCTTTCCCGACGCCCTTGAACATCGGGACCGGTGACCCCAGCCCTTCCAGCTCGTCCGTTAATTTGGGAGGCCTTGATGTCAGCTATTTGCCCAGCATCACGGTATGCCAATTGGATCTAACCACTAATCCGCCGACGCCGACGAGCAACTGCAAGACCACAACGGATCTCGGCCAAGCTTTGATCGATGGCAGATTCGACCACGTTGGCAAAATCAAGGGACCGATTCTGCGCGGTCTTTCAGCCCGCGCCCCGTATTTCCATAACGGATCCGCTCAGACTCTGTTGGATGCCGTGCAGTTTTACGAGGGCCGCTTTGGCCTTGTTCTCACGCCTCAGGAGGAATCGGACCTGGTCGCGTTCTTGAGCGTTCTCTAGCGCACATCCACTCCGGACGGAGAAGTCTCGTTCTGCGAATTGGTCCCAAACAATTGCTGAATTCCGGGCGGATGACGGGCAACCCTGAAGTTATCGGTCAGACTCCAGTTGGGTTTGCCGATCATCGGGAGTTTTCTGTGAGTGGCTCAAATCTAACGCTGTTATGGCCACTTCTGAGAGAAGCGCATCATACCGAAT
>Ga0209488_10001756_pt1 | contig 18312 bp, 26 predicted proteins | sample Rivendell_Oct201_8_FD_188349 | JGI IMG/M metagenome (GOLD analysis project Ga0209488, IMG submission 188349) | Vadose zone soil microbial communities from the Eel River Critical Zone Observatory, Northern California, USA -... | ecosystem: Environmental > Terrestrial > Soil > Vadose zone >...
AAGTCTTTGCCTCCCAGATTTCCTTGGCGGTGGGTAGTCTCAATGCTCGTGAGAAGACTGACTTGGAAGCGAAAACATCCGTCGCGAAAGAACCTCCTTCCGTAGGCACGATAATCCCATACTCCACTGCACCGAGGGTTTCGCGAACCCAAAGCAAGTACCTTAGCACGGCAGCAAGGACAGTGTGCACCATGGATAGCGACTAAACACGAAACGGGAATCAGAGCGGCCCAAGGGTGGCGAAATAAGCATGAGGCATCATCCCCCACTGGACGCACCTGTCCGAGTCGTTGAAGAGGGTCAGAGCGCAATAGGAGAGGGATCTAGCTCCCGGTTGGTGACATGTCCCCTGGTTTTAAAGATAATTGTTCTCTGGGGATTAGTAACCCAGGATGAATGGCCCAGGGCCGTGCAAGCTCTGCCATGCAGCGCTCGAGTTCTGTTTCGGCTTCTAAGCTTTTCGGAACCGAAGCTCCTGAATTTGGGTTCTTTCGTTGCAATGACAACTATCATGCGCCGGATGGTTTTTGGTTTTATTTTTTCGTTGTAGGGAAGCATCCAGCCGTGCACCGCCCGTACTTCGGGACAATCATGTTGTTCGTGTCCTATGTGACTGGGCCCGGAGCACCGACCTTCACGCCGTCCTTGGCACAGCACGGCACTGAGGATAGCTTGCTTCCGAGATCTTCTGATGGGCCAGTAACTCGGTCTGAATCGTCAAATCAACGACACCGACATCGAGAACTGGGGCCGTCAGGTGCAGTGTGTCCCTCCGAGTCGCCCCTCGTTTTGCGGTTCAACGAATATCAAAGAATTCTCGATTAACGACACACCGATGATACTAGTGAAAGTCGTGGCGCCGGAGAGCGCATTAGTACTGCTGGCTCTGGGAAGACGAGGAGCGTTTCGCTCTGAATCGCAAGTAGCAAGCACCTACTCGGTAACCAGTTTGCCGTACCAGTGTTCCCAGCCTACTATCCTCAGCGTCTGCTGTTACTCAGGTATCACGGGAGAAATGAACCCCAGTTTGGCTCTCCTCCGAGTCCAAGCCAGTGAACAAGACGGACAGTCGGACAGGCCGGATAATTGCAGGCACCGCTGTTCGACTTCAAGGAACGCACGGTAATTTCGGACCGCCGGAGGCGAGAAGGCCTGCTACTGTAGTCTTTCGTTCAATTCAAGTGGGTCATACATAACGACTCAACGGGCATAGCAATATCATCCCTAAACCTCGAATCTCTCGCGCTCCTCTGAAAGAACACCATCCATCCCTGTGAACCGAGGCCTGATTACACAGTCGTATGGAACAGGGCGGCTACACGCCAATCAATCAGCGTCAGCGCGAAACCTCCACTAGGCAAGGAAAACGAATACTCACGTGATTATACCTGCATCCACGAGCGTGTCCGTGTCCAATGGTACGTACTTACCATTTTCGTCCCGCACCCGCTCGAGCGTTGCCGCCCACAGTATCCGGGCTATGTTGATGAAGAGCGAATCCTGAGCCAGGTCCTTTCCCACGCAGATCCGCCGTCCAAACCCGAAGGAGACGTGTCCTGCCTGATTCGTTTCAAGAGGGCCGGATGACAACCCCCCGTCCTCGTCCAAATGCCGCTCTGGCCGGAAGTCATCTGCGTCATCACCGAATACGGCCCGGTCGCGGTTACAATGCCAGGAGTTGGCTAGGCATATGGTACCTTTTGGAATGAACATGCCCTCGTACCAGTCGTCTTCGGTCGCGGCGTGAGGTACCCCGAGCGGCAAGACAGGACGCCAGCGAAGGGTTTCCTTGATGACTGCGCCCACATAAGGAAGACTGGGAGCGTCCGCTAAAGTGGGCATCCGGTCGCGGCCGACAACAGTATCTAGTTCGGCTTGTGCCTTGCGCTGCGTGTATGGGAAAGCGATCATTGCAAGCATTCACCAGGTAAGCGTGGTAGACGTCGTCTCGGCGGCTGCGGAACTGCAATACGTGGTATTGACGTGCCAGATAAAACTGATCACATCCACTTACTGCAAGTGCCCAACGAGGAACGACATTTCAGGATCGCTGAGACGATTGCGCTCGGGGTTCTGTAGCAGATTAGAGCTGAAACTTGGTTGGCTCCCCCCATTGGCCTATGATCCTATCTATTACTTGGGTCCCAAATGTCAGCGAAGATGAGTACATACCAGGTCAACTCGGACACGATTGAGGAGGTTGCTAAACATGGCATAATCCTCGTGAAATTGTCTTAGGCCTTCGCGCTTCCATCTCGCAAACCTTGATATTTCATCGTGCGTCAGTATACACAATGAGATAACGAGAAAAAAGAAGTGAAAACCTCTCGGGGATGTGTATCATGCAAGGGAATATATCTACGAGATTGGCCCCAGGCGCCGCGGCATGGCTGATACGGACATTGTATGCCTCAACGTCTTTGATAGTCTCATCATGCTCTGACATGATCGTCGGGTGGTCGTAAAGAATAGACATAATTAAAGAGGTTGTCAACCGATAGAATTGCTTGTCTGGATGCAGACCGGAAGATGGTGATAGGAGGGATGAAACCAAAATGGTAGCCTCCTTCGTCTGTATAGAATGATAACCTTGCAGCACTGTTTTGCTGAGGGCTTCGTGTGCGGCACGGCGCATCCGACGCCACCTACACAAAATGTGTATGTAGTACCGCTTGCCCGAGCAATCTGGACCATAATAATACACACCGGTCCCCATAGCACATCAACGCGAATAGTAGACCATTACTGATAATATCCTGCGCCATGACGAATCGGGGTCGATCAGAGTAGTTGCTCGCGCGTCGCTCGAGTATTTCGTTGGCTGATTTGAGGCTATTAAGCACGATTGTAGGCTGTCCAGCCACGTCAAGATACATGACCTCGCCTGCAATTTCCATCGGCCCAATCTTTTCGAGCAGATGATCAGGGACTCACCAAAGCGTTCCTTGCAATCTTTCGAGAGTAGCCAAGGTTTATTCATCATTTGAAGGGTATTTCCGATAATCGGTAAACGCCGCGGGCTGGGAGGCACCTTTCTCCAAGGACTTCTGGCATAGCGAACGACAAGGATGATGACTAGACCGAGTAAGGTGCCCGCAGTCAAAGTCTTTGCCTCCCAGATTTCCTTGGCGGTGGGTAGTCTCAATGCTCGTGAGAAGACTGACTTGGAAGCGAAAACATCCGTCGCGATAGGTCCTCCTTCCGTAGGCACGGTAATCGCGTACCCCACTGCATCGAGGGTTTCGCGAATCCAAAGCAAGTACCTTAGCATGATGGCGAGGATTTTGTGGGCCATGGAAGACTAAACAGATGTCATCGTAGGTCAAGAATAGCGAGTTTGGTATGAGGCGACATACCTTCTCCGGCAAGCTTGTAACAAAATTTCATGGAATGTTTGACGAGAGAGAACGTCGCCTTTATAGACCCCGCTGCCTCCCTGGGACTGTCCACATAGTGACAGAACGGATGGTTCAATCGTTCGGCGTCATTCGGCTCGGAAGCTTGTCGGGAACTAGAATGGCCCGAATCCATAGATTGTGTGTTGTTTAAATATTCGCACTCCGCACGCTCTCAGTCGTGTAGGAAACGTGCTGCGCCCATACCTGTACTTCGGGACACGAGAGAGGCCTTCAACGTGTAGTGATAATTTCAGACATTTCGCTCCGCACTCCGATGAATAGAGTCTCCAGTCACTGATCAAGCGTTGGCCGTCACCGCTGGACTTGCGAATGGGGTTGAAAGGGTTCCTCGTTAAGAAAGCAATGACCGCAAGTTTTCTATCACACGGAAGCGTTTCACGGAACCGGACCCCAAAGTTCCTGCATTGAGGAAGAGTAGAAGGCTCCACAGTATTGCCAGCGCTCAGATGACGTATGGTGGACATGGGTCGTGTATTATTTTAGACAAGGTGCCGAACAACGGTGTACGTTGCAGGGACAAGTGGGATGCACTCACCTGAACTGGCAAAGGGTGGGTTCATCACACCTTGGGACTTGCGTCCGCAAGTGTTGAGAACACATAAAGTGAGAGCCTACAGACCACATCCCATGCACCAGGGCGGTGGTAGCACGGGTGATCAATGTGCTCTCGGCAAAACGAAAGAAAAATGGTGTCACTCAGCGGTGTCAAGCCTCAGGTGCAAATGCGCTCGCGCCCGGTAAGGTAGAGGAAGAAGAGCGATACAGATATCAAGAGATAAAAACGGTAGCGGAATCATTTTTACACGGTGGCAGCGGAACGAAGAAGTCACTTACGCAGTCATCCGTATCTTCCATTGCCAGTTGTATCCACGCGATGCCCCCAATAAACCACACACCTCGCCCGTGCACCGTCGATCCGAGTCGGGAGGTTTCACCAGAAACGCACCTGCCCTGGCTACAATCCCTGCTCACTGTCCATCGACCATCATTCGCTCTGCATGTAAGCCCTCGCCGTACGCCATGCTCTCAAAAATGACTTGTCGCCACACGGCAATTGTAAACTCGACGGCTTCGTCATCAAGAACCTGGAACTCCACGTCAGCTTGGCACGAACTTAGGAGGCATATATCCTACGTACAGGTTCGAGACCCTCTACAAGTTTGGCTGGGCTTTTGTGGTCTTTGAGATGTTCGATGACGTACATAACGACGTCGTCGTCATCGAGCTCGCCGAGATACTTCACCATCAACTTCTTGACGAGCGGCTCCAGTTTACGATCGATCAGTTGCTATTGGGCAAGCATCGATGAGATGGTAAGGTGGGTCTTATCAATCGTACGTACCTCGGTGACTGCATCCCATCTGACCTTGGCCTTGAATAACGTTTCCCACTCATTAGGGACAGAGGCCCTAATGTGCTCCAAACGCTCTTTGGCCTTCCCGCTGTCATTTGCGGCGCTAAAGTCAAGCAGTTGGAGGGGTGCCTTGCGCTTGCGCGTTGCCTCTTCCTCCTCTTCCTCCGCACCGAACACCGCTGGGGCGGGTGCCTTCTCCTTTGTGGGAGCGGCATCCGCCTTAGGTGCAGACGGTGCAAGAGAAACGTTGAGTCGAACTGGAGCGCCATCGTCGAGAAGCATGCCAGCTTTGCGTTGTTCCTCTGCCAGTGCCTGCAGCTCATCCATCTGCCGTGCAAGAAATGCCTCGCTCTCGCGCCGGAGGTTCTCAGCTTCACGTGCTTCGTATCCACGCATCTCGTTGTCTGCAGATTCCTCTGCAGCGAGACGCCGAACTCGCTGAGCACGCCAGCGTACGCGGTCGGTGTAAAAGAGCTCGTCCGACTCGTCATCGTCCCAAATGTCAAGCCGAGCGCGCATCTCTGTGCGATCACGTTCTTCAGCTTCACGTGTGGCGCGGTCACGGGCGATGGCCCGCTCAAGGGCTTGGACGCGATTACGCTCGCGAGGCTCGTAACGGCGTTCGCGCTGTACAAAAAAAAAGACAAGTGAGAGGCGTTTCGATATGGACTTGGAGCACCTCGTACATCTCTGAATGAATTCTCTTCATCGCGTCTCCTCGCCTCCTTTCGTTCCTGCTCGAGCTCCTCGTCCGTTTTTGCAGCCTTACCCGGAATCTGGCGCTCGTCATCGCGCTCCCGGCTTCCCGCCTTGACAAACCCAACAGGTTTGGAGAAACCTTGTTGAGGATCCTGACCAAGCGGCGCAGATCCGCGCGTCTCTGCACCCCCCTGTGCCTTTCCCCATTCGCGAACTTTGGGGCCACTTGGGGAGGCTTGTGCGCTAAGGTTTGGTACGGCAGCGCGGACGTCTCGTAGTTTCTCTCGCTCGCGCTTGGCAGCACGCTCACGGAATTGCGCAATCTCAGAGATAACGAGCCCACGTTGGGTTTCTGGGAGGTCGGCTTCCTGGAGATCGTGGAGGTGGGGTGGAATTACGTAGCGCTCTTTATCCAGTAAGCCTTTATTGGCGGCCTCTTGGGAGACGCGGTTGATGTCATTGATAAATTGATGTACCCGGGCCTTGGCTTTTTGGGTTGCCTCCTCGTCTGCCTATTACATTTTGCCAGGTTAGAACTATAAATCACAACAAGACAGGGACGTGCTGCAACCCCTAAGGCGATATATAGGCCCTGCGGACTGAACCGGACTTATATATACGCCGTATGGGCTGCAACGCGGAATTGTCAGATCGGAAGTGTATTGACGACGCACGTTTGTTTGCATTCGCTGAGCTTGATAAGCGTCAAGGAACATTTTCGTCTTTTCATCAGCTTTGATCTGAGAAGTGATATGAGTGCGACTGACAGGGAAAAATGTCACAAACACGGACCAATAATTTCTTGTTTACACAGCCGTCCTCCAGGGCAGGTAATTCAACATTATTTAAAAGTGCCATTGCTCGCAGCGCACCATCCGGATCCTCAAATTCTGCAAATCCAAAGCCTTGGGGTTTATTTGCGGGTGTGATCAATCGCTTGAAAGATTTGACTTTTCCGCAAGCCTATTCCTATATAGCCCAGTGATAAAGGAAGTGGAAGGAAACACTCACAGAAAGGAGGTCATTAAGGAAACCATCAGTGATTCCACCAGATATTGAGCCGACAAATAGAGAAATTTGCTTCTGAGCTTGAGGGGGCACAAAGCCCTGAACATTCATTTGCTGCTGCTGTGCAAGAGCCGATATTGAGGGGCCTTGCCCGTACGACGGCAGAGGAGGACGCAGACCAAGTCCTAGCCGGTTTGGCTGCATGGTTTATGCTTCTGATTGAATGCCTGCTGGTCGCATTTATAAACTGTACAGAAGGAGAGAAAGAACAATCATGCCTATTTATAGCACACACCTCGACTCTATGTCTATTGGGCTGTACTCTCGATGTTGTGGTAAAGTTGGTGAGGATGGCCAAGGAGCACGGAAGTCTGTGCCACAGTTCGAACCGTCACCCGGATAACGGCGGATAGCCCCTTGTAATCTAAAAACCAAACGTTCTCAAGCTGTATGGCAATATGGCCGAGCGGTCTAAGGCGCTGGAATCAGGTTCTTCCTCATCCAGTCCGAAAGGGCGTGGGTTCGAATCCCACTGTTGTCAAATTTTTCCTCATTTCAAATGTAATGTTCCGGCAGTCAGGTCGACTGAAGCACCAGTCTTTACACGTTAACCCACGAGCCCGATGGGACTCAGTTCCTCCGCTGCGTGCGGCTGGTTGCTGGTTGTTGAATTTGACATATCCTAACATAGCCTTGGAGATGCGATTTCTCTGTAATTGACAGCCAGGCGCAAGACTTTAAAGACAGCACTACTGTATGGGGACGCTAAAGGAAAGTCGCCCTCCGGATGGGCGGAGACCGGAAAAAAAGGCCGAAATTGACGTCCGCTATTTGGCGGCTGATTTATTTAAGGTCGCCCTTTTTAAAAATAAAAGAAATTCTCAGCGGCCGATTTTGAACGTTTTCGGCTGATTTTCGGCCGCTGACACTTCAAAATTAGCGGGTGATGACTTCCCGGCCGCCAGGTGATTGTCGTCTCCTCCTTGGATCTTCATAGTGCAGTCACCGAATAAAGTAAATTTAAAAGACGTTCATATCACTTGCGGTAAGCTTAAAATATATCATAATGGCCTTAGAATACTATTATGATACTATTATAAGGTCATTATAAGCTCCACAAAACGATGATCTCACAAACGTTTTGCGACACTGTCGCACTCAAACTCAAACACTGACATGCAATCATGAGCGCTGATCATTTCTCCGGCTATTTGATCTTGATCGGATCATGTTCCGGTGTGTCTAATGTGGTGCAATGCGCTGTAAGCGTGGCCATACGATAATATAAATTATACGGGGCAGTGTGATCTCATCCTCCAACTCGAAGTTGGTGCATGATTGTAAAGAGATTACAAAAGTTGATAATATAGGCCATTTGTCTCTAAAGAGGGCGTTGCGGGCAGGGCTCCCTGCTACTGCTACAGCTTGAGTATCATTGACTTGCTTAGCAACAGCCTGAGTTTCCCTGAGGTGACGCTGTTTGCCTAAACCAGAGATGTGACTCGTGTCCCCATTTTTGTTTGTCATGTTGACCGTGTAATGTAATTGTACTTCTGGAAAACGGGGTTCCTTGTGCTTCAGTGTCGTTCCTTAATAGTACCGGCACCGGGCCCGTGCGGCGTTTCTGCTACGTCAATTAGCGTGTCAGTTCATCCAGCATCGCGGCGATGTTGCCCTCACACCGTGCACTGTATCGTGCATCATGACGGTACGCTTTCCTCGGCTACTGACAAACCCCACAATACTATCTTAACCGGTTCACGCCATCACCATACCAAGTCACAAGCCCATGGGAGGATAACCTCTTGCGTAACCTAGCCAGGTGAGGAAAGGTAAGTGACAAGGGAAGAATAGATCGGCCTCGTGCTCGGCGTTGGCATCGAAAATGAAACTTGTTAAACCACATGGCGTTGTTCCCCTTTGTCATGGCTGCTTTCGTGTTCGCGCATGGGTTGCTCTGGAGGCACCATAATGTATCTTATCTGGGTGTATTCTCCAACTCATTAGAGGTGAACTTCATGCTCTCTGATCCGTGGATACCTCGTGGGTATTCTGCTCGCTTATACATGCAATGTTTCAGGCGTTCCTCGTCGTCATCCGATTGTGGTCACCGCCGCTTCGTGAAGAAAATATGCTTCACTATAAAAACTTATAGTACTAGGCACCATTTTGCATCCAACATCCCAACGTCTATTTGCATCCTCACACCACCTACGAGTATGACCGATATCCCTTTCGTCCCCCTTCTTATCGATGGCGAGCGTCGCCCTGCGAGTACGGGAGCAACGTTCTCGGTCCCCAGTCCACACACCGGCCTCATCACGTCGACTTCTGCTGCCGCCTCCTCCGAAGACTGCCGTGCTGCCATCGAGGCCGCACAACGAGCCTTCCCCGCATGGGAGGCCACGCCACGCGCAACTCGCCGTAATATTCTGCTTCGTGCCGCTGCAACACTTCGATCTGAGGAATGGCAGAAGAAGATTGCATCTTCTATGCGTGCAGAGGTGGCTATGCCGCAAGCGTTCATTGGTTTCAACTTCTTCATCGGCCCCCAAATTCTCGAGAACATCGCCTGCCTGGCAAATGATTTGAAGGGCGAGACATACCCAAGCCAAGTCCCAGGCGGACAAGTCTTTGTGCAGAGGCGTGCGCATGGGGTTGTGTGCGTACCATGACCCAAGTTTACATTGCAGAGGGCTTATCAGAACACGACAGCTATTCCATTGTCCCGTGGAATGCTCCCATTCCACTTTTGCTTAACTCAGTGGCCATTCCCCTCATCTGCGGCAATACCGTAGTGGTCAGGCCCTCGGAATATTGTCCGCATTCTTCTTCCCTCGTCGTGGATGCGCTGCACGATGTTCGTGAATGAGACCTCTGGAATGCGCGCATTGTCAAGGCTGATAATCAATGACAGGCTGGCCTGCCCGCTGGTGCTGTCAATTTTGTGCCTATGTCCATGGAGAGTACCCCTACTCTGACTTCAGAAATCATCGCACATCCAGCAGTCAGAAAAATCGCGGTGTGTATCTTCGGCTCTTCCCTTGGCGATCTTGATGATCTTGACATAAGCTGTCGACAAGTTTACCGGATCTGATCGCGTCGGAAAGGTAATCGCGGGTGAGGCGGCCAAGTATCTCAAGCCGTGTATCCTCGAGCTGGGTGGCAAGGCACCCTCGGTTGTACGTGACGTCATGTAGGAGTTGGTTTTCTGCCGTGCTGACAATCGGTCCGCGGCGTAGGTCCTCGCCGACGCTGATATTGAACAGGCCGTACGGGAGATCGTACCAGGCGGATTCATGTTCTCCGGTCAGGTTTGCATGTCCACGGAGCGCGTCATCGTACAACGACCGGCGCTAGAGCCCCTCGTTGCCGCGATGAAACGACACGCCCGCGCCCTCACCGTCGGGGATCCTGAGCACGCCGTCCTCTCGTCGCTCTTTACGGAACGCAGCGCAGACGGCATCATCGCGATGCTCAAAGAGGCCAAGGAGGCCGGCGCTGAAGTCCTCCTCGGTGACTTGGAGAAAGCTGGCCCCGCGCTCCTGAAGCCGCACATCCTTCAGGGGGTCAAGCCCGAGACGAGGCTTTGGCAGCGCGAGTCGTTCGGCCCCGTGCTCGCCCTGGCGGTCGTCGATACCATTGATGAGGCCGTCGAACTCGCGAACGCGTCTGACTACTCGTTGGCGGCAGCCCTCTGGACGAAGGACTTGTACAACGCGATCAATGTGGCGGGACGCATTCATTCAGGTGCGCGATTCTGCTTGCCGCCTCTTGCTTGGTTGCCTCGGCTTATACCAATTTTTTTGAATGGCAGGTTCGGTGAGCATAAATGGCTCGACGGTCTACGTTGAAGGCGCACTCGGGGTTTCTGGGCTTGGGTATGTTTCGACTTTGTGCTGAGGAATTCCTGCCAGTGGCTCACGAAAAGTACAGAGGGTCGAGTGGCTACGGCAGATTCGATGTTGACAGCTTCACGGACAGGCGCGTGATCACGTTGCACCCTCCGAGTGTCAACCATCCGCTGGTTCAATGATACAAAACTCTGTCGACGAATTGTGTATCATTCCACGCTTCGCGTCTGGAGGACCTACAGTACTGTAGTAGGTGATCGGGAAGTGATCCGGACGACGTGCCACCCGCTTAGAGATTTCAAAGAAAAAATACTTTACCCTTTTAAGGTGTCATTGACAACACGATCACGCGATAATCATTTCGGCTATGAAGCTTAATGTGTACTCGGAGTAATATTAATTGATGGGACATTTCTGCCTGGGACATGGGGTGCGAACAGGCTCCTAACCAGCCGACCTTGCGTGTTCGAATTTTTTTGTGATGAATGTGAACGATGTGTGAAAATCAAAATCATACCTGCCTGATTATCATTTATCACCAATCTAATCACGGATCCTACCGAACTTTAAATACCGCCCACACAAATTGAAACACCGACTAACTCTAATACCAACGGGTGTTTCGGTGTTTCAATTTGTGTGGGCGGTATTTAAAGTTCGGTAGGATCCGTGATTAGATTGGTGATAAATGATAAAAGTCCATTAATATTGTTCAGTTCGTTCGCCAGAATCACCTCAAATTTTTCGAAACACCCCAGGCTGGCCTGCATTTGTGCCTATTCATGCGTTTGCTTCTCACTGGAAGAAAAAGGGATACTTATGAAATTGACCCTTCGAACAGGCAAAAAATATCCCTGGACACATCCGGAATTGAACCGGACACCTCTCGCATGCTAAGCGAGCGTGATAAACCAACTACACCATGTGCCCTTCAAAATTTTGCTGGCATGATTTTTGAAAAGGACATGTATCATCCGCACAAGGCAAGTGGCGTTCAAGTTCCCTTCAGCGTAAGTTACAGCAACTTATAGTATAGAGGGTCTATTCTGGCGGCCCTTCCAACCACTCGCGTAGCCGAAGTCGAAGGCGATTTTCCAAGATTGCCAGATCCAACAAGCCAGCGAGAAAGGGGCATTTGGTACAAAGCCCGAATATTTTCGGTTTCTACCACGCGTATGTCACGACCGCTCTTTCCAATCTATCAGAATCACACGTCCGGGTGTAGTGTATGTCGAAGTTGGTGATATGTTACTTTTGCGTATCTTGCTGTCACAGAGTCAGTTAGAAGGCGTAAGAAACTGGGCCTCTGACCAGCCTTGCCGATCGTCATCGGAATCTCGTTCAACTAAAACACCGAAGGATAGATTCATTGCCACACTCGAACATGGTGATCGCGTATGCCATTTCAATTTCAGGGGCCTGACTTCTCTATGGATGACGCTGAAACGATCCGAAGCGAGCCTCAGATCCACCACGGACGCATGAGGAAGGGGTGTCGCCGTCTAATTTCAGGAACGACATGACACCATCTTCCCATACATGCGGCGGGAAATGCGGTCCTGATAATTGGCATAAACTGTGCATGGCGCCAATGTGGTAGGAATCTAAGATGCCTAGAGGGGCATCTTTCATGTGAATTGACGTCTACCTTGCCGCACATATGTATCAACGGACATCGCGGATCCTCCGAGAAAGACTGACACCTACGTTACTCTCGTCATTCACTTGGTTCTCCGTTGTAGTGCGTAGAACTCTCCCATCGCCAGGCTTTAAGAACCAGTGTATCGAAGTTCGATGACGTGGGAGCGCTGGAAAATAACCGGTTGACCCATAAGGGAGATGCGATGACGTACACGCTTTGGAGCGGGACCAAGGGGAGCTTTACTTTGAAAAGAACTTCGACCGTACAGGACGTACGGATGAGGGTTGGAAGGGAAAGGGATTATCGTTTCGCAAACAAGCTGACGGCCACGATGTTGTGTTTAGCGGATTGCGACGGGCAATCGGCCGCTTAGCGCTTAGCGGCCGTTCAACCGGCCAGCACCTTCAGTTCAAGCTGGACGTCACATGCGAACCACGTCACATTATGTTCTCGAGACCTCTTTTAGCTTTGCTAGCTCTCGCAGGAGTAGTGGCTTCCGAGTCTGTACAGCTCCGTGTACAAGACCCTGAGACTTCAGTGCTACGTCCCCCACAGACGGAAGTGACCAACAAATCACGGCTTGATCTTCCGTTCGGCACTCGTCCCCTGGGATCAGAGTTTGAACCTGTCGGAGAACTCAAGGCTGTTGGTTCTGACCAATGGACTATCTTGCGTCATCCCCTCTTACCAAAGTACAGCGCGAGGATCAAAGAGTCTAACTTTTGTGATACTACGGTCAAGTGAGCGTCAATTGTGTTTATATAATGATCTATTATGAACCGTCGTCTAGGGCGTACACAGGTTACATCGATTTTGACGCAAAACATCTCTTTTTCTACTTTTTCGAGAGCAGAAATGACCCGGATAAAGACGATGTGATCTTTTGGACGAATGGAGGTGAGCCTCTCGATTCGACCATGGTTTTTGTTTGTACTGTTCTGGATCACATTGACAGCCAAGTTTCAGGTCCTGGCTGCTCGTCATCTCTTGGACTTCTCATGGAAATGGGTAGGTGCATGCAAATATCTCGTCATTCCCCAACTACAACTACCTGAAATTCAGGACCATGTCGGGTTACAAGTGAAACCGGTGAACCGGAGTTCTTCGAAGAATCGTGGAACAACAAAGCCAATGTCTTCTTCGTCGACCAGCCGATAGGTGTCGGCTTCTCTTATGCCGATCACCACCAGTCAGTTGTATGCAATACATTTACGTACTTCCATTTTTGGTCCCTAAACTTGGTTCACAGGGCACCTCTGAAGGAGCAGCCAAGGATATTGCTGCATTCATTGCAATCTTCTTTGAGAATTTTCCCGCGTTCCAAGGACGTGCTTTACACATGGCCGGTGAATCATACGCTGTACGCATATTTCTATCATTTTGCCATCTTTGCCTACTCACAGAAGGAACACTCTGCAGGGACGGTATATTCCACTCTTCGCTTCTGCCGTATATGACCAGAATGCCTTGCTCGTTAAAAATGGCTCAACACCGATAAACCTTACGTCGGCTATCATTGGTACGTGTGGTGAAGCATGCACTTTTAGTTTACCGATTCTAGCTCTCCTCAGGAAATGGAATTACCGACCCTTTCACGATGCCAGAAGGATACTACAATTTGACGTGTACCTCTTCCACTGTGCCTCCCGTACTGGACATTAGGTTTGCCTTGAAGTTTAATCCCAGTTTCGAAATGGTTTTTATTCATTTTCAGCTCATGTGTCCGCATGAAGAAGGCAGTATGTTTGATCTTCCCTTTCTTGCTTTGAAATAAGGGAATTTGACAATGCTATCTACGTCCATAAGCTACCCAGATGCAAAAAATGGCTCAAGGACGCATGCATAGACTTGTACGATGAAATGAGCTGTAGTGCTGCCTCTAATTTCTGTTCGAACGAGCTTTCCGACCCCTACATTGCCACCGGTTTGTCAATGACTATCCGTTTTCAAGGTACCTTATCTGTTGACATTGATAAACGTGCGTAGGCCTCAATTATTACGACATCAGTCGTCCTTGTGGTGATCCTGCGAGCTTATGTTATCCCGTCATCACGTACGTCTTTTCCTCCCCACGCTCTGTTCCATAACGATTCCACACCTCCTCACTTAGGACCATTTCGCGCTTCCTCGGTCGCCCGGATATCTATGAGGAGCTTGGCGTCGACCCGCACGTCCCCAAACGATTCGCCATCTGCTCCAAACCAGTTGCATCGGCGTTCAGTGCAACGCAAGATGGCTTGCACAGCTCGATGGACTACGTCGCAGCGTTGCTGGAGCGCCGAGTGCGCGTACTCATCTACGTCGGGACGTACGATTGGATATGCAACTGGATTGGAAACGAGGCGTGGACTCTCAAACTCGAGTGGCACGGCCAGGCGGACTTTGTAACGCTTCCACTGCGCGGATGGCACGTTGATGGACACGTTGCGGGAAAGACACGTAGCGCGCATGGCCTCACATTCGCCACTGTTGATGCGGCCGGTCATATGGTGCGTTATTCTATCCTTTCCCTACTTTTTTTGTAGTCCCTTGTCAGCTTTCTGGCTGATGCGTTGTGCGTGTTCAAGGTGCCATATGACAAGCCAAAGGAGGCGCTCGCCCTTATTAATCGCTGGCTCGCTCGTGAGGAACTCTGATCAGATCCTCATGACGCCATCGATAGTCCAGGATGGCCACTAGGATATCTAAACCGTGATTTTTATATATAACTGTCCCAAGAACAGCCCAAGTTAGCTTCAATCAGACACTGGTACCATGAAGTGGATGGGATCCATATAGCACCAGCTTGGCGGAGAACCAGTCCGCCAATAGGTAAAAGAGACCGTACGAAGTAACTTCTGACCATTCACGCGTCCAGGGCAGGATTAAGTCAAGCGAGACACTATCTCAGATTGACCAGCAGCTGTATGAAACCCAGGCCTGCAGTCTCTGACAAGTGATTGCGCCCATTGTGAGACCATATGCAGTCGCATGATTCGAAAGTTCCGGGCGTCGAAGACCGATTTCAAAATCTCCTAGTTCCCCTCAATCGACCGTTCACGTAGCATGTTAAAGGAGACCATCTAAAAGGAGAATCATTGCACTTAGTGACACTCTTATCTTAATTGATCTTCGATTCTCTTTTGTAATCGATCATCAAGGATCCGAGTCACGCCTTGCATGGCCTCGGAGCAGCCACCAGTCCGTCTCAACTTGACCTTATCGACCCTAAAGCGTAGATAACCCCTCAGGCTGAACTTTCAGCCGAAGATATGTTAGCCGAGTCAACTCGATTTATTTTTGAAGTGCACAGGGCTGGTCGAGCCTCGACCATGGATTCTGGACTCTTCAATGGCTCGGCAAACGACTCGGGAAAAGAACGATGCACGAAACGATACGGAATCTGTAGCGCGGGACGCGGACCAAGTACAAAAAGAACGATTAGCTTACGGACGTCAGGCTTTGGAAGCGAAGAGTGTTCTCGCACAAGAATGGGTAACTACTTGCCGCGTGGCGACTGCCCCTCCGGGCTTCTATATAAGCACGTCGGTTCGCAGTGAGGCTACATCCCAGATATGACAAGTGAAGTTTTCCTGCCTACACAGCTTCTCCCTTTCTGTCATATGCTATGGGAGCTTCTCATAGTCTATATGGGCAAGATTACATGGCTTTTCGTCGTTGTCACAGTAGCCGTTCGATACATCAGGAGTCCGTGGCGCAGCGTTCCTCCAGGTCCGAAAGGATTTCCGATTCTTGGACATGCGCTTCAACTTCGGGACAAGTCGTGGTTGTTCAAACGAGACTGCAAGGACGAATTCGGTACGCGCCTCTTTTGCTGTGTTGCCTGAGGGTCGCAACACTCAGCGAGATGATCAACAGGTGATATAATGTATTTGCATGCTTTGGGTCAGCCCATTGTGGTCATCAACAGCCTCAAAGTAGCTGCAGAGCTCCTCGACCGGCGCGCAAATATCTCTTCTGATCGTCCTCGTATGATCGTTGCCAATGAAATTCTCGGTGGCGGCATGTTCTTTGCCTTCATGCCGTACGGGGACCTGTGAGTAGTTCATTCGTGCGAACGTTAGAACGATCTCATTATTTGTAGGTGTCGTCGCGCTCGTCGCGCTGCACATGAAGGGTTCACAAAATCGGTCGTGCGAGAATACCATCCGATTCTCCGAAAGGAGGCGATCCTTTTAGCTTCTGCACTCATGTCCAAGCCAGACGCTCGAGAAAAGCATTTTCAGCGATCTTCTGCTTCTGCGACCATGTCCATCTTGTATGATTGTCCCACCCTTGAGACAGAGGACGACGAAACTCTCAAAGAGATCCACTCCTGGAATGACCGCGCGTCGGAAGCTGCTGCCCCAGGAACATATCTCGTTGAGCTTTTCCCTTGGATGATGTTCATCCCGGACAGGTGCGCCTTTTCATGCGCGCGTCCTACCCACCTCACGGAGTGATGTCAGCCTGGCCAAGTGGAAACGCGAATGCAAGCAGTATTTCGAACAACATTCCATCGTGCTCGAGGTACTGTTGAACAATGTTCGCCGCGAAATTGTATGTACCTGCGCTTAAAATTCGTATCCGAGCATACTACGTCGATGCGTGACAGTCTAAAGGGTCTGAGAGCCCCAGTGTCAGCGCGACCCTCATCAAGAACGCCGATCGAAGCGGGCTCTCCAATCTGGAAATGGCCTGGACGGTCGGAACTTTATAGTGCGTCCTTGACTTGCGGTCCTGAAGGATTTTCGACGGAGAACTCCTGTCTAGCTCCGGAGGTGCAGAGACGACCTCTACTGCGATGAGCTGGTGGACGCTGGCGATGATTGCACACCCAGAAGTGCAAAAGCGCGCGCAAGCTGAACTGGACACGGTCGTGGGACGCTCTCGTGTCCCGACCTTTTCAGATGCTCCGAGCCTCCCGTATGTACAGGCCATTGTTAGAGAAGTTCTCCGATGGCGCCCTCCCGTCCCGATTGCGATCCCACATCGAACGACGAAGGATGATTGGTATGACGGAATGTTTATCCCCAAAGGAACGATATGCATTCCGAATCTTTGGCAATGCCATCATGATCCCGCGGCTTATGGTGACGACGCCGCGGACTTCAACCCGGATCGGTTCCTGGATCCTGGCGGCCAGACCATCGCGGGACCTGCTGAGGGGCGTGGTGAGGGACACAACGCGTATGGCTTTGGGAAGCGTGCCTGCCTGGGAAACCATGTTGCCAACGACACCCTCTTCATTTCCATAGCCACGCTATTATGGGCTATGAATTTTGAGAATGTCAGGGACCAGCAAGGAAAGGAGGTACCACTCAATACGAATGCGTTCTTCGACACTGGCATATTTTTGTACGTCTTCTTCCATCATTCGTCTTGCCTCGATCACGTGTTGAGCATATTGATTCGCATCGCGTAGCCGGCCGGTTGAATTTGGATGCAAAATCACCCCGCGGTTTCCTGAGGCACTTTCGATACTAGCTGCAGAGGAGGAATTACTCAGGGTATGAGTAGATGACTTGCTAGCGGTAAAATAGAATTCCGCGTACTCCATTGTGGAATGCGCTGCACAGAGTACTACAGATGGGCCTATGACTCGGTGTCCACTATTGGTAATCTGTAAAACATCAGTCCTCCCGTCTTGTGTGCCAACTGCCCGTCGACAAACTTTGTGGCGAACGTAAAAGATATAGGAGCAAGTTCGCCAAATGTTCGTTTGCGAGTGTCGGCGTGCTTATCGGACAGGTATTAGACTTTACGGAGCGCTCAAGGATTTCAAGAATGTATTTCTCTTACGAGAGTGTGGTGCGGCCAGCTGAACGGCCGCATGTGACGTGGGCACCTGGGATCCAGGTAATGTCCATCAGGAAAATATCCATTTACTTATTTACTTGTCTACTTTTCGAAAAAATAGAGGGTTTCTTTGTGCTTCACTCCTCCTGAAAATGCATTTGGGAATCAACTTTTTTTGGATTCTAGGCTCCTCGTCGACTTTTCGACTTTTTCGCTCGTACGAGTCCGAAAAAGTAAGTGGCAGGTTTCCTGATGTCGCCAAGGTCAGTCGCGGCCCCTGCGGAGGTGGCATTTCCACCTTGCGGCGTGGACGTTGTTGTAGAGTTCATTTCGTAGTGTCAATGGTGTGTGTGTTGTAGGTGTGGGGAGTGTTAGGCAATAGAACTCGCTGGTCTCACAATCTGATGGGATAGTTCGCAGCTACTAGTCACAATGTTAATAAGAGTAAGTTTAATATGTCCATGAAGTCCAACATAGGGCTTCTGCAGCCCCGCGGCCGCTCCTACCTCACCACTCTTAGCCTTATATGGGCCAAGCCTGGCCTAAGGTAGGCAACGA
>Ga0209488_10001758_pt1 | contig 18305 bp, 17 predicted proteins | sample Rivendell_Oct201_8_FD_188349 | JGI IMG/M metagenome (GOLD analysis project Ga0209488, IMG submission 188349) | Vadose zone soil microbial communities from the Eel River Critical Zone Observatory, Northern California, USA -... | ecosystem: Environmental > Terrestrial > Soil > Vadose zone >...
GGTGAGGCCTCGGGATGGTACTGGACCGAAAATACCGGCTTGTCTTTCAGCGCCATTCCGCAATTGGAGCCATCAAAAAGGGACACGTGTGTTTCCATGACATTGGCCGGGAGCGTCGCGCGCTCGACCGCAAAGCCATGGTTCATCGATGTGATCTCGACCTTTCCGGTCGTGAGGTCCTTCACGGGATGGTTCGCGCCGTGGTGACCCTGGTGCATTTTCATCGTCTTGCCGCCGACCGCAATGCCCAGCATCTGGTGGCCAAGGCAGATCCCGAATGTCGGCAATCCTCGGTCTATGAGATTCCTGATGACGGGCACCGCATAGTCGCCGGTCGCGGCGGGATCGCCCGGACCATTGGACAGAAATACGCCGTCGGGGCTCAGCGCCACGATATCTTCCGCTGACGTCGTAGCCGGTACCACCGTAATCCTGCACCCGCTCGCCGCCAGAAGCCGCAAGATGTTCCGCTTGATCCCATAATCAATGACGACGACATGGAATGCAGGCTTGTCGAGTTTGCCGTAGCCCTTTCCCCATACCCAGGGAGTCTCATCCCAGGTAAAGCGCTGACTGGTCGTAACCATGGGCACAAGATCCATGCCGACCAGGCCTGGCCATGCCTGAGCTTGCGTCCGCAGCGCGTTCATATCGAAATTGCCATCGGGGGCATGGGCGATGACGGCATTCGGCATCCCCTTTTCCCGAATGAGACGGGTAAGGGCGCGCGTGTCGAGCCCCGACAGTCCAACGACCCCGCGGCTCTTGAGCCACTGGTCAAGATGGCGGGTCGCCCGGTAATTGGAAGGTTCAGTGATTGCGGTATGCAGCACCACCCCGCGGGCGCCCGGCGTTGCTGCCAAGTTGATGGTCTCGATATCTTCTTCGTTGGTGCCGACATTGCCGATGTGGGGAAACGTAAATGTGATGATCTGCCCCGCATAGGATGGATCGGTTAGAATTTCCTCATAGCCGGTCATCGCCGTATTGAAGCAAACCTCGCCGACGGCCTGGCCGGTGGCACCCAGGCCGAATCCTTCCAGTACCGTGCCGTCGGCCAGCACGAGAACGGCCGTCGCCTTTGGCTCTGCCCAGGTTGAGGAGTCTTGTTTGGCCGTCATCGGGCGACTACATAGGCGCCGTTCCCGCCGCCGTCAAAGAGACAGATGATGGATTGGCTGTCGGCCTTCGGATTGGTCGCTGTCGCGGCCATGTTGGCCTTTTATGCCTGGGAAGACCGCGGTCCGGCCTATATCCTGGCTTTCGCGGGCGCTTGTGCCATGGCATCGGTCTACGGATTTTTGCAAGGCGCTTGGCCGTTTGGGTTGGTTGAGGCTGTCTGGGCAGGGGTTGCAGTCGAGCGTTGGTACAGAAGAAAACACAGCGCTGCAAAACAGCGGGAAAAGTGAGGAAATCGTGCTCCGTGAACAAATCAACGAGTCCATCAAGTCGGCCATGAAATCCAAGGACAAGCAGCGGCTGTCCACGCTGCGCCTTGTTAGCTCCGCAATCAAATATGCGGAGATCGAGGCCGAGCGGACCGGAAGAACGCTGTCGGAAGATGACATCCTTTCGCTGCTGCAAAAGATGATCAAGCAGCGCCAGGAATCGGTGGACATCTTCGACAAGGCGGGCCGCAAGGAACTCGCCGACCAGGAGCGCGGCGAAATTGAGGTTATCAAGGGCTTCCTGCCTCAGCAGATGTCCGAGGCCGAAGCCGGCGAAGCGATCGGTGCCATCATCAAGGAAATTGGCGCCCAAGGCGTCAAGGACATGGGCAAGGTCATGGCTGCGCTCAAGCAGGCCTATGCTGGCAAGATGGATTTTGGCAAAGCGAGCGGCCTGGTGAAGACGCTGCTGACGCCACAAGCCTGACCGTTGCCTTAGGTTGTTCGCGTCATGGCTCGCGCGGTCTATCCGTTGATCGGCCTATCCGTTGATGAAGTGGACCGCGACAAAGACCGCGGCACCGCCCGACATCAGGATCAGCGGGTGCAGCATCGGTCGCAAAAGCAACAGGGCGGTGAAGCCAAGTGCGAGCGCCCACGCGACGAGGCCTAAGTCTTCGACGCGCAGTACCATCACGCCACCCGCAATCATGAGACCGGCAGCGATTGGACGCAGGCCATTTTCGATGACGGAATGCCACCGCGAACCGCGGTAGCGGTTCCAGGTGCGCGCGACGAAGAAGCATAGCAATGAGCACGGCAGATAGAGGGCGACCGTTGCCGTCATCGCCCCTGCCCAGCCGGCGAGGCGCCAGCCGACGATTGTCGCGAGCATCGAGCCGGGCCCGGGCGTGACGCGGGCGATCGCGAACATCTCGATATATTCGCGTCCTGAGAACCATTTGTAGACGTCGACGACCTCGTGCTGGAGCGGAGCATAGATGCTCGCTGCACCACCGATGGCCAGCAGCGACAGCGGCGCCACCACGATGATCAATGTCAGGAGCGGATGATCACTCATTTGGCATTTTCTGGGGGAGTTTTTTGGGCCGTCTCTTGGTGTGCCGGTTCAGATGCCGCCGGTGATGGATCCGGGACTTGCTGCTTCATGCGCCACCATGAGGCGGCGATGCTCAATGGCGCAAGCACGAGAACGACCGGTAGGAGTGGCCACTGCAGGATACCGACGGCCACCAATGTGGCGACGAGAATCAGCGCCGATGGGACGTGGTGCAGCGAATCCTTGGCCGAGGCGACGCCCATTCGGAAGATCATGCCGACCGCAGTCGTTGCGATACCGGCCATGGCAGCGGCAAATCCGGGAATCTCAAGGAGGAGGTTGTAGGTGACGGCCGCGGCAATAACGATGAAGAACGGCGCGGTGAGCAACGCGCTCAAGGCGACGGCTGCGCCGATCGCACCGCGCAAGTGTTGACCGATATAGACCGCCATATTGGTCGAGTTCACGCCGGGCAACACCTGGGCGAGCGAATAGCCTGAAAAAAACTCGTCGTCCGTCATCCATTGGCGGGCCAGGACCACTTCGCGATGGAACCATGCGGTCAACCCGCCGCCGAAGCTGGACAGTCCGACGACAAAGAAAAGGCCGTAAAGAGATGCGAGGGGAACCGGGCGGTCGGGATTTTTCATCAAATCAATTTCTGCGGAATTTCGCCGAGGGTGGATAGCGGTCGATGGCGCGTTGCATTGATCGACGCGCTGTCTGCTGATCTACTCGGAAAAAATCAAGGGAGGAAGCGGCGACGGTGCGGTTTCGATTTGTCGCTTTTCTTATTGCAACAGGTCTTATCGCAGCAAGTCTCATTGCTGGTGCGTTGCAAGGGTCCGTTGCGCGGGCGCAGGAATACCCCACGCGTCCGATCCGGATCATCGTCGCCACCAGCCCGGGCGGCGTCAGCGACATCTTCTTGCGCGCGCTCTCCGATCCGATGCACCAGCGCCTGGGCCAGCCATTGGTGATCGAAAACCGGCCCGGTGGAAACATGATCATTGCGGCACGGCAATGTGCCGAAGCGCCACCTGACGGTTATACTCTGTGCGTGATGCCGGGCGAGCCACTCATCTACAACCAGTTTCAATTCAGGTCTCTTCCCTACGATCCCGACAAGAGCTTTCAGCCGGTTACGAACTTCTTCTTCATAACGCAGACGCTTGGGGTTGGGGCAGCCTTGAATGTGGGAAGTCTCGAAGAACTTGCGGCCTATTCCAAGGCCAAGGCCGGTACGCTTTCCTATTCGGCGCCGTCTTCTTCGCAGATCGTCTTTATGGAGAGTTGGAAGCAAGCGACAGGAGCCGACCTCGTCAAAGTCCCGTTCAAGGGCGGTGGCGACACTGTCACCGGCATGCTGTCGGGCTCCACGCCGGTCGGGTTCCTCGGCCTCGGCAACCTGTTGTCCTACGTCCGTGCCGGGTCGATCGTGCCGCTCCTGGTCGACAGCGAGAAACGCTCAGCCCTTGTTCCCGACGTGCCGACTATGGGCGAAACAGGTTTTGCGCGGGATCATACCCGCGCGTTTTTCGGACTGCTGGCGCCAGCCGGAACACCGCGGGCGATTGTCGACAGGTTGCGCCGCGAGACTGTGCGGATCGTCAATGAGCCGGCGTTCATGAATCGACATTTTACCGAGCGCGGGCTTGAGCCTGTGCTCAACACGCCGGAGGAATTCCGCAGTTTTCTGCAGGCCGACCGCACGCGGGCCGCGCGTATCGTCAAAGCCGCTGGCATCGCACCGCAATAAGGATCTGGTGCGCATGATGAGCTGTGGATAACTGGGACAAGTCCGTCCCGTGTCGCCACGCGGACCCTTACACCTGCGGTGGTCAAGGTTAAGGACTAAGCTTACATATCATCATGCGATTCTCGTCCCAATTTCTCGACGAACTGCGGGCTCGTCTTCCGGTTTCGGAAGTCGTTGGCCGGCGGGTGAAATTGCGCAAAACGGGGAGCGAGTGGAAGGGGCTGTCGCCTTTCAACAAGGAAAAGACCCCTTCCTTCTGCGTCAACGACCAAAAGATGGCGTGGTTCGACTTCTCGTCCGGCAAGAACGGGAATATCTATGATTTTCTGATGCTTACGGAGGGCCTGTCGTTCCCCGAGGCGGTCGAACGGCTGGCCTCCGAGGCCGGTATGGCGTTGCCGAAGGTCTCCCACGAAGACGAGGAACGAGATAAGCGGCGTCGGACGCTCAATGACGTTGTCGAACTTGCCGCCAAATTCTTTGAAACCGCATTGGCGGGGCGCAACGGCGCCAAAGCGCGCGGCTACCTTGCCGACCGCGGGCTCGACCCTGCCACACAGGTGAAGTTCCGGATCGGCTACTCGCCGAATGAGCGTTTCGCCCTGAAGGAATATCTCGGCGGTGAGGGGGTGCCGGTACCCGACATGGTTGAGGCCGGCCTGCTTGTGTCGGGCGAAGAAATTCCGGTTCCTTACGATCGCTTTCGCGACCGGGTGATGTTCCCGATTTCCGACCTGCGCGGGCGCGTCATCGCTTTCGGGGGCCGGGCGCTCGCCGCCGATGTTCCCGCCAAATATCTCAATTCGCCGGAGACGCCGCTCTTTCACAAGGGGGCGATCCTGTACAACGCCGCAACGGCGCGGACGGCGGCCCACAAGGGCGCCCCCCTCATTGCTGTCGAAGGCTATGTCGACGTCATCGCGATGGTGACTGCCGGCTTTGAGGCAACGGTCGCACCATTGGGCACGGCGCTTACGGGCGACCAGTTGGCGCTTCTTTGGAAGATGGCGGACGAGCCCATTCTTTGTTTTGATGGGGACGGGGCCGGACGGCGTGCTGCCTATCGGGCCGTCGACCTTGCTTTGCCGCTGGTCAAGCCCGGTAAGAGCCTCAAGTTTGCCATGCTCCCGGATGACCAGGATCCCGATGACCTGGTGCGCAGCGGAGGTCGCGCCGCGGTGGCCGAGGTGCTGGAGGCCGCCCGCCCGCTGGACCAGGTGTTGTGGACGCGCGAAATCGAGGCCGGCGCATTGGACACGCCCGAACGGCGCGCAGCGCTTGAGGCGCGGCTTGGCCAGGCAACGGCGCTCATCGGCGACGAGGCGGTTCGAAAATATTATCGGCGTGAGTTCGAAGACCGTTTGCGCCGCTTATTCGATCCAAATAGCGGCCGTCCGGCGCGAAATGAACAGGGCCGCCCGTTGCGGTCGCGCGAAGGACGCGGCGCGCAAGGATTTGGGTCTCGTCCCGGTCCGCGCGGTCGGTTCGATCGTGCGCGCTCTCCTGCACCCACGATGGGCGGTGGGCCCTATGTGGTTGCAAGCCCCCAGCTGGCGGGAAGTTCCCTTATGCGCGGCCATCGCGCCGCTGTTCCGCTGCGCGAGGCCTTGATTTTGCAGGCGATTGTCAACCACCCCTGGTTGGCCCAGGACCACCTGGAGGAATTGGCCAGTATTGAATTCCGTCATTCCGACACGCAAAAGTTCAAGGTTGCCCTCTTGGATATTCTGGCCCATCACGAGGCCCTTGGTTCAACTGAGCTGCAGGAGAGTCTTGCCGCTCAAGGCCATTCCGGTCTTATGGCCCGCATCGAAAAGGCGATTACGGTGCCTTCCGTCTGGGGAGCCCGGCCTGAGGCGGCCCGCGAGGATGTTTTGATGACTTGGAAGCAGCTGGTCGCCTTGCATCACCAGTGGCATTCACTAATTAAGGAACTCCGGGAGGCCGAGCAGGCTTTGGGGCAGGATATGTCCGAAGCCAATTATGCCTGGCTCCAGGATGTCAAGGGACGCTTGTCGTCGGTTGAAGGAACGGAGGCTCTTGTCGAGGGATTTGGGACGTCCTCGGGCAGGAAGGCGATTTCGTTCTGATGGTTGTTAATTTTTAATTTCGTCCCATGGGTTGTTTTCTTGTTTTGCTGAAGGAAAAGGGGCTTTGTTGATCGAAGGGTTAATCGGAGTTTAATACCGCTCCGTGACACTTCGGGGGCGCGAATCGAGGGTAGAGCCAAGGACCTTGGCGCGGCTCTGCTTTGCGATAGATCGTGGGCCGACTTGGCCCGCGCGAGGCCATACGGCCCGCGCGGGCTAAAGTGGCTCGATTGGACTGGTTTGGCGTTTCCTGGAGTATAGGGAGGCGCAAGGAGAGATTGATGGCAAGCAAAGCGGCGGTTAGCAAGGTCAAGGTTCCTGTGGGCGCCAGCGTCAAGGAGGCGCCGAAGGATGCGCCGCCCGAGAAGGAGGCGTCGGAAGCTCCTGATACTCCGCTGCCGTTGCTCGACCTTTCAGACGCAGCTGTCAAAAAGCTGATCCGTACCGCCAAAAAGCGCGGCTATGTGACGGTCGACCAGATCAATGCGGTTTTGCCGTCCGAAGAGGTCAACTCCGAGCAGATCGAGGACGTCCTCGCCATGTTCAGCGAGATGGGCGTCAATGTTGTCGAGAACGAAGAGGCCGACGCCGACGAGGAACCTGCGCGCGAAGAGGCCGAGGAAGAACCCGAGGCCGAGGCAGGCGAACTGGTCGAAGTCCAGCGTGCGGTTCCGGCAAAATCCGAGGCCAAGGAACCAGCCGAGCGTACCGACGATCCGGTTCGCATGTATTTGCGCGAAATGGGTTCCGTGGAACTTCTTTCTCGTGAGGGCGAGATCGCGATTGCCAAGCGCATCGAGGCCGGCCGTGAGGCCATGATTGCAGGGTTGTGCGAAAGCCCGCTGACGTTCCAGGCCATTATCATCTGGCGCGATGAACTCAACGAAGGCAAAGTCTTTCTCCGCGACATCATCGATCTTGAAGCAACCTATGCGGGGCCGGACGCCAAGGCGATGCCGGCGCCCGTGGGGCCGGACGGCCAACCACTTGCGACCGGCGTTCCAATGCCCGGCCAGCCTCCGCAAACCCCGCAGCCTCCGCAGACACCGGCGCCGGCCACGGCGCCCGCGAGCGCCACGCCATTCAAGGCGGCGACGCCTTCCTCCGACGAGGAAAAGCCTGAGGGCGCGCCGGAAGGCGATTTTGACGACGACGATATGGAGAATTCGCTTTCGCTCGCCGCGATCGAAGCCGAACTCAAGCCGAAAGTGCTCGAGACCTTCGATACGGTTGCGAGCGAATACAAGCGCCTGCGCCGCCTGCAGGACCAGGACATCCAGTTCAAGCTCAAGAGCACGACGCTCTCGCCGGCTCAGGAGCGCAAATACAAGAAGCTCAAGGAAGAGATCATCACGGCGGTGAAGTCGCTGCGGCTCAACCAGGCGCGCATCGATTCACTCGTCGAGCAGCTCTATGACATCAACAAGCGCCTCGTTGGCTATGAGGGGCGGCTGATGCGGTTGTCCGAAAGCCACGGCGTCGCGCGCGAGGAGTTCCTGCGGCAGTATCAGGGCTCCGAACTCGACCCGCGCTGGCTTCAACGGGTATCGAAGCTTTCCGCCAAGGGCTGGAAAAATCTCGTCCTCAAGGACAAGGAAAAGATCAAGCAGCATCGCCACGACATCCAGACTCTTGCCGGCGAAACCGGCCTTGAGATCCAGGAATTCCGCAAGATCGTGCAGATGGTGCAGAAGGGCGAGCGTGAAGCACGCCAGGCCAAGAAGGAAATGGTGGAGGCGAACCTTCGCCTCGTGATTTCGATTGCGAAGAAATACACCAACCGCGGCCTGCAATTCCTCGACCTCATCCAGGAAGGCAACATCGGCCTGATGAAGGCGGTCGATAAGTTCGAATACCGGCGCGGCTACAAGTTCTCGACCTATGCGACGTGGTGGATCAGGCAGGCGATCACGCGCTCGATCGCCGACCAGGCCCGCACCATCCGCATTCCGGTGCACATGATCGAAACGATCAATAAGATCGTTCGCACCTCGCGCCAGATGCTCAATGAAATCGGCCGCGAGCCGACGCCGGAGGAACTCGCCGAAAAGCTCGGCATGCCGCTTGAGAAGGTGCGCAAGGTCCTCAAGATTGCAAAGGAACCGCTGTCGCTGGAAACGCCGATCGGCGATGAGGAAGATTCTCATCTCGGCGATTTCATCGAGGACAAGAACGCAATCCTGCCGATCGACGCAGCGATTCAGTCGAACCTGCGCGAGACCACGACGCGCGTGCTGGCGTCACTGACGCCGCGCGAGGAACGCGTGCTGCGCATGCGCTTCGGCATCGGCATGAATACCGACCACACGCTGGAAGAAGTCGGCCAGCAGTTTTCGGTGACGCGCGAGCGCATCCGCCAGATCGAGGCCAAGGCGCTGCGGAAGTTGAAGCATCCGTCGAGGTCGAGGAAACTCCGCTCGTTTTTGGATAACTAGCAAGCCTTTGGCCTCCGGGGTTGACCTGGGGGTCAAGCATCCGAGACGGAGTCGCAAGCAGCGGAGCTTCTTGGATAACTGATGGGCGGGTTCGATATGTCCAAACCGGTGATCTTCACGATTTCAGCGGCGTGGGACCAGGAGGCATTGGTTTGGACCGGGCACTGCGATGACATTCCGGCAGCGGCTGACGCGCCAACGCTTGATGAATTGCTGGCGAAGATTTCAGCCATGGCGCTCGACCTCTTGCCGGACAATCACCCGGGTGTGGATCCCGCTTCACTATTTCTGCAGATAACGGCATTGCGGGAAGCAGAATTGGCTGTGGTTTGAATGGCGCCACAATTTGACCGCCCGCTACGGGATTTGCTGCGGGCAGCCGGTTGCACGATGGTCCGGCAAGGTCGCGGCAGTCACGAGATTTGGTATAGTCCGATTACGAAACGAAATTTTGCGGTGCCGGTCGGCATTCCGAGCCGACATACTGCAAATGCCATTCTGCGTCAGGCTGGTCTTCCAAAGGCTTTCTGAGACGCCGACATGTGAGTGCGGTCATTCGCTACGCCCTCAGCGTCAAGGAATACGGCAAATGCAAGCGCGCTGTCTGGACCCGCGCAGCCTGGAGCCAGGAAAATCGCCAGAGCCTTGACATCCAAGTCTAAGCCCTGCCACTCCAATTCGACGGCAAGACTTACACGTCCCGAGGTGGAGCTTCACTTCAGGTGCTTGGCGGCTTACGATTCAGAATCTTCCAAGGAACAAACGTCCGGACGATCACTTGGTTGCCCCTGATGGTGTGTGCGACCGGCCATGTCCGCTGGCCGGTCGCTATCCAAGAATAACCGGACGTTTGCCTGACGTGTACCCGCCGCGTAACTTTCAATCAGCTCACTTCACGACTTGTCCGCGGATCTCGCCTCCGCGGTTTGCGGCGGTGTGAATATTGATGTACCAGCGACCACCCTGCAGGTCGGCGGCCTGGGCGTCGGTCAACGTTGCCGTGCCCTTGGCAGGGGCCATCGGGTTGGCGCCGATCATGAGGGCAACGCCAGCATTTGCGCCGGCCGCCGCGGGTCCGTGGAAATGGGCCATCGTCGCAGGACCGGTAAGCCCATCGAAGTTGATCGTCCAGGTCAGGGTCTTGGTGGTGGTGTCGAAGGTAACCTCCGCGGTCCCGGTGCCCTTGCTGTCGTTGGGGGTTGGTTGATTTTTCGCATCGAGCGCGACCTTGTAGGTAAGCGTCTCAGCGACGGCCGCCGAATTTGCGGCCACAAACCCGGACAGCGCGAGTCCGATCAATCCGCTGCGAATAATGGTGGTATGCATCGATTTATCCTCCTGTTTTGTGTGCTTGGTTATTGAGCCGCCATCCGCCGGATGAACGGCGAAGACGATACCAAATGGCGGGGTTTCGGGGAAGCACCCTAGCTCACCGTCCGAATGCGGTGCGCCTCGCTGTCCGCTACATAGAGAATACCGGCGGTATCAACCAACACTCCGTGCGGCCGCGAGAGTCCGCATCGAAGCGGATCGGGTTCGGGACCGTCGCCCCTCTTACCGGTGCCTAGCACGGTTGTGATAATCCCGGTTTGGAGTTCTATGCTCCGGACGACGTGGCTCTCAGTATCGGCCACATAGAGTTTGCCGCTTGAATAGGCGAGCCCCTTGGGGCCTGCGAGCTTGGCAAGGCGAGCCGGCCCACCATCACCCGAATAGCCTTGCTCGCCGGTCCCGGCCAGATGATGAATCGTCGCTCCATTCGCCGCGACGCGGTAGATTGCGTTACCTTCGCGAAGCGCGAGATAAAGATTGCCTTCGCGATCGAAAGCGATCGTTCGAGGACCGTTCAACGGCGAACTTTTCACCTGCCCACCGTCAGGTGTCGATTGTCGCTCACCGGTGCCACCATAGGTCGAGATCATGCCGGTGGAAAAATCCACCTGTCGAATGCGGTGGTTCCCGATATCGCAGATGAGCAGGCTGCCCTTGGGATCGACCGCAATGCTATGAGGCTGACGAAGTTGGGCTCGTGTCGCAGACCCGCCGTCCCCTGAGAATCCTGGAACGCCGGTCCCCGCGAACGTCGAGATGACGCCTGTCTTCGCGTCGACTTTCCGAATGACATGATTGTCACGCTCGGCAATGTATAGATTATCTGCAGAGTCGAATTGAATTTCGTGCGGCATATTCAAAGAGGCGACCGTTGCCGACCCGCCATCACCTGTGAACGCTTTTTGACCGTTGCCTGCAACAGTGGTCGTTCGATGCGTTTTCAGGTCGAGCCGTCGTATCCGTTGATTACCCAAATCACAAAAGTATAGTGCGTGATCGGGCCCGATCACTAGACCGTACGGATTGTTCACCTCGGGGTCCGAATAACCCGGCGCCCCGGTGCCGATGAGCGTTGACACCGATGGCGTCGCCGCCAAAACCGATGACGGGGCAAAAACGGCCAACAATGCTCTGATTATTTCGCGCCGATTCATTGATGCCCTCCCAAGTTAGAATGCGTTGTGGAGCGCAGCAATTTAGCGCGCCGTGACAGCGAAGACCACGTGGCTCGCCTACGAGGCGAACCGACAGTTGCGCGCCGGATGAATCGAGAGTATGTTCCCTTTTTGTTCTGACGTCATGGGGAGGCATACGTGATGGGCGTGCTGCGAATTCTTGTTATTGTGCTCGGTCTATGCGGCGCAGCGTGGGCGCAAAACCTTTCACCGCGCGCATTTACCGAGACGTTTGCCACTGAGTTTCGGCGCTCGATCCCATCCGCGACCATCACAAGGGGTGATCTCCAGATCACGGTGCGGCGGCCATCCGGCTCAACCACGATCAATCTCTACAACGCCTACAACACTTATTCGAAGGAACCCCAGCGCCTCAAGGAGCTGATTTCGGTACAGCTCGCGCTTGTTGCCACATTGAACGACGCGCCGGCCAGAGTGGAGGCGAAGCTAGATCCGTCCGGTATCGTTCCGGTGATCAAGGGGCGGGCGTGGCTTCGCGAATTACAGCGGCAGATCAAGATTTCGGGCGCCCAGCAAGAACAACTGGTCGAGAATCTCAACGACGAATTGGTGATCGCTTACGCGGAGGACACTGCCAAGGCCACGCGCTACCTCACGGCTGCTGAATATTCGGGAGACCGCGGCAAGTTGCGTGCGCTCGCGGTGCAAAATCTTACGCGAGTCCTGCCAAAAATCCGAATGGTCATCGCGAATGAACATGTCTCGATGATTTCGGCTGGGGACGATTATACAGCGAGCCTTTTGTTACTGGAGCGGATTTGGACCAACGGCCAGATCAAGGTGCAGGGTGACATCGTCGTGAGTGTGCCAACACGCGACAATATTTTCATCACCGGCTCGCGCGACACGATGCTGAAGAATTTTCGCATGATGACGCATGATACCTATACCGAGGGCCCCTATTCGGTATCCGACGCTCTGTTCGTCTACCGGAATAAGCGCTTCACGAATTTCACCATTGACTGATGCGCGCCGTGGAACGCTAGATCCAGCGCCCCTGTCGCATTCCTAGCGGCCCCCACTTCACGATCCCGTGATGGCGAGAGTCCAAACGTCTTGCCGCTTCGTATCTCATTTCGAAGCCGCCGGGTGGAACGGGAGTGGAAGATGAATAGGCGTATGTTTCTTGTTGTTATGGCAGCCCTGATGGGCCTTGCTGCATTGGGCGCCTCGGCGCAACAGAGCTACGACAGCTGGCCGCTGCTGCGCAGCACATTCGAAAGCACGGGCGGCGGCGGCATCATGATCAAGGGATATGATCCGGTCGTGCTGGGCAACAAATGCACGACGACCTTCATGGCGGTGACGCCGGCTCCGGACGTGAAGGTCTATTACAATATCGTAGAGTTTGATGCAGTGGCGACGCAGGGCGGCACCCTCTGCCAGGACGGCAAGTGGCGCGCCATGGACGGGAGCGCTTCCGGTACGACGCCGTTCCGCGTGTTCTTCAAGGATGGTGTGGTGCGCGGCGCGCCGTAATCATTGTGTGCGCGGAATCCTGGAACAGGACGCCCCGGAACAGGTCCGGGGCGGAAACGCGATCGCGCATTGACGCATTGTTACCAGTCGCAACCGATCGCGCTCTTTGATGACAAGCCTACGATACCCCCTCCACAATTCGCAAATCGCGATCGCCCGACCCCGCGAATACTTTCAGCGCAGCCTGATAGGCTGGTCCGTCGTGACAGGCTGCTGCGGCTTCGACGCTCGGGAACTCGATGACGACAACCCGCTGCAATACGCCCAATTCATAGGCCTTGGCGGCCGTACCGCGCGCGAGGAAATGTCCGCCAGCGGCCTCGATTGCGGGGCCGGCGAGTTTTGCATAGGCCGCAACCCCATCCGGGTTCGAAATCGAGCGATAGGTTGCCACCCAATAACCCTTAGCCATTCAAATTCTCCGTCATTTGCTTTGGTATGCAGCCTCGTTTACGGGCCGGCGCCGACCCTACTGGATTGTCGTTGTGTTGTCGTTTGATGATTTAAGCGATGTGGCCTGAATACGACGCCGAAACGGCGCGTTGCGCCCGGGACCGTGGCGCACGCGCGTCAGCTATTTCCCGACGAGCCCTTAGCGTCGAAAGCCAGGGATATTCGGTGGCAGCGGGACCATTTTTCCCGCATTGATACTGATGTCGATCTGCCGGTTGAGGGTGCCGATTGCTGCATTCTGGCCGAGCTTGGGGTCGATTTTGGGGTATAGCGCCTGGGTGAAATTGGACGCGTCGATTGTCGGGAGCGGCTTGGTCTCAAATATCGGGATCCCGGTCGTACCCGACGCAAGTTGCTGCTGGATCGACGTGAGCCAGAGCGTCTGCACGCCCATCAACGCGCCAACACCGACACCAAATGCGAGGAGAACTTTCAAGATCACGTTCATGGAGCTTGCCATACGCTTTGGGGATACGACGACGTTAAAGTCCAAGTCTTAAAAATGCGGCAAGCGATCATTCGCGATTCCAGGGACGGGTTAAACGATTTGGATACGATGAGGGTGGGCAAAGGATGGCATGGCGATCGCCGGCGCGCCCGGGACGGTCCTTGCCGAGATCGAGCGCCAGACAGACGAACTCGGAATTAATTACCTGCTGACCTATTTGTTCTTCGGCACGATGACTCTTGAACAGGCGCTGCGTTCGCTGCGATTATTCAGTACCGAGGTCATGCCGAAGTTGGAAAAGCTGTGATCGTGTCATTCCGCCTTATAGACGTGTGCGCGCATCCAGGTGATCATGCGCTGCATGATCACTTTGTTGTTCTTCTCCAACATCATGGTGTGGCCGTTGCCGAAGATGCCGGATTCGGGCAGGACGTCGACCGTAAAGTCCCCGCCGGCCGCCTGCATCCGCTTTTCGAATTTGCGCGCGCCCGCGACCCGTTCTGGCGTGCGGTCCGCGATGATATTGATGATCGGGATTTTGACGAGTTTCTTGAAACCCTCATCTGAAATTTCGTCGAATGTCCCTGGGCCATGCTCGAGCGCGAGTATACCCTTGACCAGATCCGGCCGCTCAATCGCAGCAAGATAAATGAGGATTCCCGATGATGACCAGCTTTGCAGAACGACGGGACCGACCTTGTCGATGAGCGCAACAAGAGCGGATACCATCTTCGGGGTCTGATCCGGATCGCGATAATTGCTCAGAAGCTGCAAATAATATTGTTCGACGGATTCGGTTGGAAACTGTGTGTCGGGATAAAACTCCCCAAAGCGCGGACCCCATCGAAATGTCACCCAGGCTGACTCGGCCGAGTAACGATTGGTGGTCGGCAGATCTGCAATCGGCGCGAGGCCGAGCCTTACGGCGTTGATCTTGCAGATGTCGCTCGCGGAGCGCCCTGAGTTGACGCGGTCGACGCCATAGACCGCAAAACCTTCGCGTGCAAAGAGCGTGAGCCAGCCTTCGCGTCCGTCGGGGGTCGTGTCGTAGACGCGAGCGCTGTGCCCGCCGCCGGGATTGAACAGAATGGGATAACGGTATTTCTGCTCGAATGGATATTGGTAGGTCGCGTAGACATTGTTGACCATGACTTTGCCGGCGGGAAAGCGCTCATTGTTCAAATTGCCGCCGTCATTGGTAGCGCAAATGAGCGGGGTTCCACCCGCTTCGATGCTGCCTTGTTTCAAAATGCGCAAAGGTTCCTGGGCACTGACAGGGGCCGCGCCCAGCAACGCTGCCACTGCGACAAGCGGTGCAACAAGGCCCACGCCAGCATAGCGGGCAATCATGCAAAGGCTCCATTGATGGACTTCGAAGTTGAGGCGACCATATCATCGAGATGATGCGTCCTTCACGCCCAATTCGCAGCCTTGCCTATTGTCGGGGATCGCAATCGCTCGTCACCGCACCGATTCACCGATTTGTCGGGGCAATTTCTGCCATTGTGCAGCGCAACTTATTTCTCATGGATTCGTTGTTGCAGTGCGACAGATGGCGTTGGCCGCACTCGACAATCGTGTGCGTTCGCGCCATGCTACGTCACATAAAATTCATAAAAGGTTTTTGGGACCGAGACGCTCATGTGGGAAGCCGGTAAGGGCAGGCCGCCAGCAGGCGCGCCAACCTGTCGCACCGCGTGTGAAACGGGTGCGACGAGACTGCTCGTCGCATCTGGCTTTGTTACAGCGATGTGGGCTGTCGCGGCCAGCCGTTGGCTCACCACCGACACCGTTGTTCCGTGGGATTCCAAGAATCAATTCTATGCATTCTATCGATTTCTTGCTTCAGTCATTCACTCGGGCGACTCACCGTTCTGGAACCCTTATCACTACGGCGGCCATCCCTCCGTGGCGGACCCGCAGTCGTTGATCTTCGCGCCATTATTCGTGCTTTGGGCCTTTTTCGACGGAGCACCATCGCTTCGAACGTTCGATCTCATCGTTTACGCCCACCTGTTGATCGGCGGTCTGGCGATGTGTGCGATCGGCTGGCGCGCGCATTGGCCCATCGCGGGCTGTGTTCTTGGCGCTGCGCTTTTCATGTTCGGCGGCGCCGCGGCGGGACGCCTTCAGCATACCGGCGCCATATTGAGCTACGGATTGTTCCCGCTGGCTTTGCTGTTGCTGCAGCTGTCACTTGAGCGCCGCTCGGTGTTGGTCGCAGGTTTGTTTGCCGTCGTTGCCGCCACGATTACGCTTGGGCGCAACCAGGTGGCGTTGCTCTTGTCGTTCGCGCTCATTGCCTTTGCTTTGGCGGAAATTGTATCAGCTGATCACCCGATGAGATATTTACGCGAACGTGCGTATGCGCTCATCACAATGTCCGTGGTCGGATTTGCGCTCGTCGCTCTGCCGCTTTTGCTCACGCTGCAATTCGCAGCCCTGTCAAACAGGTCGACGATCGATCTCGACATGGCGCATCTGGGGTCGCTTTATCCCGCGAATCTTGCGCAGCTGGTGGTGGCGGACATTTTCGGCTCGCATGGCACCTATTGGGGCCCGGACGGGGCTAAGATGCCTGAGGTGTCGCTCACCGATGATTCTTTTAATTATCTCTTTGTGGGTTCGATACCGATCATCCTGCTCCTGTGGTTCGGTGTGGCTGGCGGCGGGCTCATCTCGCGCGGTCGGCGAATGATGGCGGCTTTGTTGGCCGTTTCGCTTCTTTATGCTCTTGGTCGTTACACGCCGGTTTTTTCGTGGGCCTTTCATTGGCTGCCGGGCGCCTCCCGTTTCCGCCGGCCGGTCGATGCGGATTTCGTCCTGCTCGCCGCAATGGCAATCCTAGTCGGATATTTGCTCGCAGATTATGTACGCGACGGCATTCCGCGCCGCCGCGTGATGGCGCTTCTTCTTGTTGGGACGGGTGCGGTTGCAGCCATCGGCGCCGCGGTGTTGCTTTCGGCTCGGTTCGATCATGGTTGGGATGCAATGGCCGCAGTGCTCAAGACAGCGCCTATCCCGATTGCCGGGATTGCAATCCTGACGTTCGCGCATTCGGCCCGCGCGCGCGCTGTTGCGGCTGCATTGGTGACCGTCATAGCAGTTGGAGAACTATTGTGGTGGAACACTGCGTTTCGACTTAATGCGGAAAGCAGCGCGAACTATGCGGCACTTGACCAGCCGCGATCGGGCGACGCTAATGCGTTCGATGTCCTTGAACGTGCGTTGCACGAACGCCACCAAATGGGGGAGCGCCCGCGGGTCGAAATTCTCGGAATGGGGGGACCATGGCAAAACCTCGCCGTCGTGCGCTCCCTTGAGGCGACGAATGGTTACAATCCCCTGCGCATCGGCATCTACGACCGGCTGGTGGCGCCGGGTGAAGAAAACTGGCGGACAAGCTTTCGCCAATTCCCGGCTACGTTTGAAGGCTATGATTGCGCGCTTGCCCATGCGCTCGGGTTGGAATTCATCGTGCTGGACCGACCCATCGAACTGATGCCGCAGGCCGAGCGCCGGCCGATCGCCGATATTCTAAAGTCCGGACCCGACGTATGGATCTACCGGCTGCGCAATCCGGCGCCGCGCCTCAAATTTACGCGGCGCATCCAGGTCGCGGACGCGGACGCAACGAAGAGCGATGGCCAATTGCTCGTAAATCCGTCGCCTGATCGTGTCCTGATAGACGACGATACCCCGCCATCGAGCAGATACGATTTTGCGGCGCTCGGCGCGAGCGCGGGCCGGGCGCGCATTGTGACGTGGCGTCCGGATCGGGTTGATATCGAGGCCGAGAGCGATTTCGGCGGCATGCTCGCGCTGCACGACACCTGGTACCCGGGCTGGGTCGCCGAGATTGACGGCGTGCGGGCGCCGATCCTGCGTGCGGACGTGCTATTCCGTGGCCTGGAATTGCCTCCGGGACGTCATCGCGTCGTCTTTCGTTTCGAGCCGTTTGGCCTCGACAATCTTCGCGATGCCATCAAGCTGGTTTTTCATCGCACCCGATGAATCGACGCACGGATGAATCGGTCGCATCATTATTGTAGCGGCGGTTTACGATCGATATGAACAATGGGCTCAACCCCCAAACCAGCGGCTCATGTCATGCGCAAGGGCTCCCAGCGCGCAGGCTGCAAGCCCCCCACCCACGAAGGTCAATAGCAGGACCTCATTGGCGCGTGCCAATGTCTCCTTTTCCATCAAATGTCCCATGGTGGTGCTCCTAATACCTGTTCACTGCACCTCACCGGAAACTGGGCCTTGGCGCTCGCTTTGGCCAGATATTTACCCGCACAGCAGAGTTGCGCTGAGGGCGGGGCTTAAGTGATTGGTTGTGCTGTCTTACCGTCGAATGGCTCTCAATTGATGCGGCGGGGCCACACTGCATCGTATTCTCCTATCGATGAGGGGTAAAGACAGCGTTCGGCGGCGCTGCTAGAAAGCGCCGCGCTGGATAGCGCCGCCAACACAGGGGATAATATGCTGCAGAAGCCGAAATGCCCAGTCATCGCACTGGAGGAACATTATTGGGACAAGGAGTTGGCAGCTCACGCCCAGACAGTCGAGCGCAACCCGAGCATCACCGACCGACTTTTTGATCTTGGCGAGATGCGTCTGAGGGAGATGGACGAAGCCGGCGTCGACATCCAGGTGCTTTCG
>Ga0209488_10001759_pt1 | contig 18298 bp, 25 predicted proteins | sample Rivendell_Oct201_8_FD_188349 | JGI IMG/M metagenome (GOLD analysis project Ga0209488, IMG submission 188349) | Vadose zone soil microbial communities from the Eel River Critical Zone Observatory, Northern California, USA -... | ecosystem: Environmental > Terrestrial > Soil > Vadose zone >...
AAATCAAGTACCTTCACCGTCCCCTACCTGGAACCTCGATCGTTGGGACGCAAGTCCTCTATTAGTAGGGTTGCGTCAAGAGTAGGCTTCAGTCAAGCCAGCAAGACCTTGGCTTTGTTAGACGAAATGGGTGTCGTCAGTTCGATCAGTGCTACATTGACACCTGTCTCAACCATTAAATAGACTATCGAAGAGCTGGAAAATGCAGCTCTGGCCTGGCATCAAACTGAACAGAAAAGGCGCGTCCCGAGTTCTTCCAAGCAAAAGTCTGAAAAAGAAAAGCCGAGGGACCCATCAAAGGAAGGCGTGTTTGGTATCTTCAAGAAGAGTGCGTGCACTTGTTTTCCCCTTTCTACACCCTCGGTCTAACGTGTTAAAGATCACAGCTCCGGACCTTCCCCAGTGGAAGCGAACGTTTCTACTGATGAGAAGTCGTCGATATCAGACTTTGGAGCCCCCAACATGCCCTATGATCGCTTGCAATCGGCAATCGCTGCGTTGAAGTCCCAACACAAAACTCTGAGCAATTTGATTCCACTTGCAGACAATAACCCTCCAAGCGTTCATGGGTCGCCACTCCCATCAACTCTCGAGGAACAGTCCGAGGGGATCCAAACCCCTTCACGATTCGCAACCTCTGTTACGCGGAGGACTTGGGCTTCTGTCACTTCCCTGAGTGATGGAGCCAGCATATGGTTTGATGCATTGGACGAACCCGACGGTGCTGAGGAATTTATCCTCGATGCTGCTCCTGTGGAGCCAGGTGCAGCTGATGATCGGATTCTGGTATTCGACAGCCCGAGTCATTCCTACTCCTCTGGCTCTGGAGAGGAATCGTCGGCGGACACAGACGATGAGGAAGAAGTGGCGCGAATTTCGTTGGTGGTCAGCGATCGTGGGGTGAGAACGGGTGCCCATCCGGTTTCACATCGGACATCGCTACCAAGCTGTCCAGTTGCGGATGAGGGCAGTCTATTCGCAGTTTTCAAGAAGAACGTCGGCAAGGTGGATTCCACTGATATTTTATGTGCTGAGCTCTTTCTTACTCTCTATACTACGGAAAGGATCTTGCTAGCATTGCACTGCCGGTCACATTCAATGAGCCTCTTACCCTTCTTCAACGAACGGCAGAGGAAGTTGAATACTATCACCTCCTCCATGAAGCTTCTCAAACTCTAGATCCTGTGGAGCGCATGTGTTACATCGCAGCTTTCGCCGTGTCTGGTTATGCGCATACGCGACACCGTTCCAGCCGGAAAGGCTTGTGGGTCCTTATAGATTTATTTCCATTGCAATCGTGTTCACTTGAGCATAACCAGCAATCCTCTACTTGCGGAAACGTTCGAGATTCCAGGATTGAAATTCATTTCTGAAAAGGTTAGCCACAATCCTGTTATAATGGCCTATCACGCGGAAGGCGAAGGTTGGGAGCTGTATGCTACGTCATCTGGAAAAACGAAGTTTTGGGGTACGTTGAGGATTGACTGACTGACATTCGCTAGAACTCACTGGTGTTATTCCAGGCAAAAGCTTAGAGATCATTCCAATTGGCGTAACTCACGTCAAGATTGGAAATGATCATTACCAATGGTAAGTACGGACCTGAGCCGTGCCAGGAAACGTGAATCCGACACTGTCGCTTTCAGGACAAAGCCTTCTTCCTTCATGCGCGGTCTGATGATGGGCACCAAGTATCTCGAACATACTGGCAAGATGACGATTGATAATGTCTCAACCGGGGCTCGTTGCGTGGTCGACTATAGAGAGTCAGGTTACTGGGGCGTACCAAATCAAGTCTACGGTGCCGTGTACTCTCCTACAGGGGAGATCGAGACCAACCTTGAAGGGAAATGGGATGAGGGTTTCGCGCGCAAGCTCAGTCCTAACCACCTTCAAGTCCTGTGGAGGGCGACGCCGTGGCCCAAAAACGTTCTCGATTTCTACGGGTTCACGTTCTGGGGCATCACGCTTAACGAAGTCACGGAGGATCTGGAAGGCAAACTCCCCCCGACGGACTCCCGCTACCGCCCAGATGTGCGCGCGCTGGAAGAGGGAAACCTGGAGCGCGCGGAGGCGGAAAAGGAACGCGTGGAAGAGCTCCAACGAGAGCGCCGGAGACAGGCGAAGGATCGCGAACCACGATGGTTTAGACGCGAAGGTGATGAATGGGTCTACGCGGGAGGGTACTGGGAGCAACGGGCCAAGGGCTGGAAAACTGTAGAATCTCTGTGGTGACGCATGTCCTCATCCATCTCCATGGATCTACGCGATGTCATACACTTATTTCGTTATAATGGATATTAATGAACGTCCGTGACAGGTCGACAGTGCCAGTGCATCAGTCTTGCGCCGGGCTTAGGGCAATCTATGGACTCGGAGACTGCACGGTGTATGTGTGCCAACTAAACCCTACAGTTGCCGCGAGGACTTGAAAGCCTTGGTGATTCGGATCAGAGTGTACTCGTAGTGAAGGCAGGAGATGCCCGATCGGTGGTAGAGGTTGCAAGATTGAACACGGCGCGGAGCCATGCTCTTGATCCGTGATGCGGCGCAAGCGGGTAATCCTGCTAATGTGGAAGAGCATACGGAAAAGTTCGGAGAGTCACGTTCGGCGGCAAACGGGTCTGACTGGCCTTCCTTTGAACAACACCAGTTTGAGATCCGACCGCGTCCGGTTGGCCAAGTTAGCCAAGTTCACCTTGGCGATGCGGACCTGGGAGATCTGCGTGGTGCGATTGATACTACCACAGACTGAGGTGGGTTGATCTGGTCAACACAATGCTTTCTGGACTGGACCCGGACAGCTCCGCATGATTCATGGTACGCTACGCCATTTCCTTACCTCAATCATCACCAAATTAAATCCGAGTCAGGACCTCACCCTCCAGACTCGGCTGTCAGACGGCGACGAGCTCATCTGATACGAGGTATCGACACATCCTACCCGTCATCATGAAGATGATTAGGGTTCTCGCGAACAATTTTGTGCTCCCGAGGCCCTTAAGTCTTGTCAAGTTGTGGAGCCTTCATCTCATGCCGGTACTCGATGCAATCGTCCCTGTCTCTGAGAGCACACGTTGCATCAACTCGTGAGGAGTTGCACGTTACGTATGTCCCGTAAAGGCCCAAGCGTGACGCGGGCAAGCTCTGAACAGAACCCGCGAAAGATGGCGGGACCCACAGCACAGTTGTACAACTTGATCGCATCACCAAAGTAAATACTAATCTTGCGGCCCAAGGCATCTCCCAAGTCTAGTATCAGTGCCGTGCCGTGGATGGTGCTGGGTCTCAATGTTCCGGGCACAGTGATGTAGCAAACGTAAAGGTCTACTTGTGGGCTCTACTGTTTTATTGTCGACACTTAGCGGGCAAGGGTTGCCAAGCTCCGCCGGGTAAATCCGAGTGACCATTTAGCAAGTCACCAATGGAACAGACGCCGGCAAGTCACTCGTTGTTGTTGATTGTCCAATCCCTGCCATGTCCTTCCGGGCGATCGCACGGCGTTGGGCATCTCCGGGACTCACACGGTCACTGGCGACTCACGCACCTACCCCAGAAAAACCGTGCTCGTCCATAACGCCGCCCTATACCTTCCTTCTTGACAACTTGGGCAAAATACGGAAGCGGCTCAACAGGCCCCTCACCCTAGCAGAGAAGATACTCTACAGTCACCTTTACGACCCTGAGAATGGAATTGGGAATGGTGGGATTCAGAGAGGCGCAACGTACCTTCAACTCCAGCCGGAGAGGGTGGCCATGCAAGATGCATCTGCTCAGTGAGATAGACACCGCGCTTAGTTTCATTGGCTAAATTTATGGCTGTGTTTGATTACCTTTAGGATGGCTTTGTGAGGGGTTCCCACCGGTCATGACTTTCTTTGTACTTACATATATTTGCGTTGGTCATGCAGGTTGCAGTTCATGAGTGCTGGGCTTGATAGGACAATTGTTCCCACCAGCATCCATTGTGACCATTTGATCCAAGCTTCTACGGGAGCTGATGCAGACTTGCAGGTACAGTAGTTAATCTGGTAACCCCGTCTGAGATGAATGCAACCATCTTTACATTTGACGCAGCGTTCGATTGCCTCTAACAAGGAAGTCTTTGACTTTCTAGAGAGTGCAGCCAAAAAGTATGGGATCGAATTTTGGAGACCTGGCTCCGGAATTATCCATCAAATCGTGCTCGAAAACTACGCTGCTCCTGGAATGCTCATGTGAGGCAGTTCTCGTTGTTGTCGATCTATTTCTATTCACCAGTGCCTTATTTCCGTCAGGCTTGGTACCGGTGATTATAATTCTGCCAACATATTTGCCCTCGGTTAACCCTTCGTTTGTAGATTCGCACACGCCAAACGCTGGTGGCCTTGGGATGCTCGCGATCGGTGTGGGTGGCGCGGATGCGGTCGATGCTATGACGGGAACGCCTTGGGAACTCAAGGCTCCCCAGGTTGTTGGTTCGCCGCTGTTCATGGTTATTCTTCGTCACATTGATAATCGGCTGGACAGGCATACACGTCACGGGCAAACTTAACGATTGGGCGACCCCAAAAGACCTGATCCTTCACCTTGCCGGAAAGCTCACGGTTAAAGTCAGGAGTCAGGCATCATATATGTCACTTTCTGTGTCAGTTGACCATCGCAAAGGGTGGCACTGGCCGAATTCTCGAGTACTTTGGACCTGGGATCTTTAGTCAATCATGCACCGGTATGAGCCTCCCTTGTCTTTCGGGAGTTTTGGCACTCACATACATGTAGGCCTTGCGACAATCGCCAACATGGGGGCGGAAGTGGGCGCAACGACATCCACCTTCCCGTACACGCCTAGTATGCAAGCTTATCTCCACGCGACGCGACGGGGTCCAGTCGCTCGCGCCGCTGATGAAGCCGCTGCTAAAGGGTTCTTGAGTGCCGATGCTGGTGCCGAGTACGATGAATTGATTGAGGTCGTGAGTGCATTCGTCTTTTTTTTTGACGAGCCATCTCACGCCAGCAGGACTTATCGAGCATCGAGCCCACAATCAACGGACCTTTCACCCCAGATCTTGCGACCCCCTTGTCTAAATTTGCGTCGTTTGTGCAGGAAAACGGTTGGGAAGATAAGATTTCTGCCAGCCTGATTGGCTCTTGCACAAATAGTTCATACGAGGATATGGTGAGTCTTGGGCGAGAGTTTCGACGTGATATCATCTGAAGTGGTTGTCCGCCAGACGCGAGTAGCAGATCTGGCACGGCAAGCACAAGCAGCTGGACTATCATCCAAGGTACGATTGAATTAATGTTGTTTGATAATTTCTGGATGGTCTATAGGTTCCCTTCCTCTGTACCCCAGGATCGGAACAGATTCGAGCAACGATGGAGCGCGACAACATCACAAGGACACTTGAGGACGTTGGGGCCGTTGTCCTGGCGAATGCCTGCGGGCCTTGCATTGGGCAGGTACGCTGTGTTGTGACTTTTGGATCAAGTGTATATTCACATACTGTCTCGTGTAGTGGAAACGCGAGGACACAGAGGACGGTGCAAATGGTGTGTCATACACGCTGTTCCGTGGAATGTACGTTGACGTATCCAAAGCGATTCTGACCTCTTTCAACCGGTAAGGGCTCTGTATTTTGAGCGCGACTTGGTTAAATTTTATTTTTTTGTCTTAGCAACTTCAAGTCGCGCAATGACGGTAATAGCCTGACGATGAATTTCCTCGCCTCTCCCATTGTAGTGACCGCCATGGCGTTCTCCGGAAAACTTTCCTTCAATCCCATGACTGATTCTTTGGCATTGCCTTCCGGGGACTCGTTCAAGTTCAGCCCTCCTTCGGGACAGGACCTCCCTCCGTCAGGTTTCGCACTCGGTGATATCTCGTATCAACCACTGCCGGTGCCAGACCCTCAGCCTGAGACTGAAGTTATTATTCGGAAAGACTCGCAGCGGCTTGAAGTGCTGGAGCCTTTCCCTTCTCTCTTTGAGGATGGAACCATCTTGGAGCTACCGCAGATGAAAGTGTTGATGAGGGTGAGAGGAAAGTGCACTACGGACCATATTTCCGCTGCGGTAAGTTTGCCACATTATTCATGGCCTCCCGCTTAGGGCTCTTCGACCAGGGGCCTTGGCTTAAGTACAAGGGACACCTCTCCAATATCTCAGAGAATCTTTGTAAGCTATTTATTTTGGCCGCGACGAATAATCGATCTGACATGTTCGATCCGCCCCAGTAATCACTGTAAGCTGAAACATATGCTTGGCGGAAACGTATATAACGTTTCACCGGCCAGGCCGTCAACGACGAGAACGGAGAAGTAAATGCTGCGTTTGACCACGATCACGACGCAACGCAACCGGCAGTGGATACGATACCGGGGGTGGCCAAGAAGTTCAGGCAGCGCGGACAACCATGGGCGCTCATTGTGGACGAGAATTATGGTGAAGGCAGTGCGCGCGAGCACGCTGCCTTGCAGCCTCGTTTCTACGGTATGTCGTGTGCACCGGGCGGCTCGGCTAGCTACTAATCCGCGTTTGATAGGCTGCGCGATGATTATTGCGCGTTCGTTCGCCCGTATCCATGAAACCAATTTGAAGGTAAGGACTTTACTGCGATACTTGGTCAGGTATGAAGGGTACCTCGGCGTTTACAGAAGCAGGGAGTGTTGCCCCTTTGGTTTGCCGATAAGGACGACTACGGCAGGATCGGGTCCGGCGCTGTTGTAGAAACGATCGGAGTCCATGATCTTCTTTCAGGTCGACCCGACGCCACTGTCCGGGTCAAAGTCACGACGCGTGCTGGAGAGTCGCTCGAAATCGCGACGAAGCACACGATGTCGAGCGATCAGCTCAAATGGTTGCGAGCGGGCTCTGCGTTGAATTACATTCGGTCTCAACTTGGCAAAAGGTAGTAGATAGCGGCAGTCGTACTCAACAGACACATTTATTACATTTTGAATCACCGGCACCGGATCACCTGGGCATATGTAATACTGACAGACACGTATATGATCTGGTCGATGGGAGCAAGTCATGAAAGGCAACTGCGACCTTCACTACCATTCTCAATGGCTTCCACTGTTTCATCGATGTATGCGGGCGATAACGCGAATGACTTGTCATTCCCACGTCAACTTGAACATTCCATGAATTCTACTTTGTGTGAAAACAGCCTAAAAACGTACTAGTCACTCTCCGACATCACTTATAGCTTCGGTTTCCTGCGCCCAGTACACTTGTACTATTTCTAGGTGATAACAACTGGAGTCAAGTGCGTCATGCGACCCGGACATGCGCCACTTCCGTTAGTAGACGTCGGAAGTTGCCGCAGGGGGCTTTTATAATTAGTGTTCGGCCTAAAACCTCTCGACCTTCATCCATTAACTTATGCTTGTCCTTGCAACCCTCCACAGGCTTCTCTCTCAGGTCATCTGCTCTCCAGGTTTGCACACTGCCGCACTCTTCACGCCCAAGGGTCAACTGGTCTCGTATGCTTGTGATTCGACCCGATCGAAGGACGACGTCCGCCTAGTGGTGGGTCTGAGCAGCGAGATCTGGCTCGAGGTCGCCGATCAGGGTATCGGGATGGTAGATAGCGAGGTCAGTTACGGCCCGTTGTCGGTTCTTCGTTTCCGGTGCTGACGTTCGACGCTGGTGATAATAATGGCGTTATTAGCTCGGGCGCATCCTCGTCATGGGAGTTCAGGATTCGGTCGCGACGACCAACGCCGGCAGGGAGTCGTCGCCTACGAGCAGTGCCAACACGAATCATGCCCCCGATAAGCCTCTGATGTTGGTGGCACTCAGCGCCACTGAAGCCGTTGGTTGGGAGGACCTTGAAGCCAAAGTAAGCAACTTTTGGTACTTGGCTGATGCGGACCCTCCGGGTTTTAACACTCGTCGCTCTCCAGGGAAGAGAATTGATCGAACACCTGTCCCGCCCTGTCAGCAGGCTTCGTAAGCCGTTGACTGCGGCTTCCGCGTCGACGCCGAGCCCTCCTGCGACACGACATGGCCGTTGAGAACTCCATCCTTTTTCCTCTTCTCTTTTGTCTTTGCAAAAGTATGATGCTGTGCTAATTTTTTTTTGCTATTCACTTTTCAGCTTGCTGCAAGATTCACATGCTACATACTAGATTTGTGTCATACTCATTGACTTTACTTTCTCTCCCCAACAAGGCTACCCCTGTATTCTAGAGTTAGTTGGGTATATACAGGACGATCGGGATGGTATCATTATACGTTATTTCTAATATACACTATGTTAATTGGACCGGATTACCTCGGTGTTGCTCTTGCCCGGTTCGGTTAATTCGTATGACGACGGCGGCGAAAATCGGACACAGACAACGTCATCTTCCCCTCCCTCCCTTCTATCCCCAACGCTCTCGAGACACGAATATGAGACGATGCCTCGTCTCTCATAGCATAGCATTCTTTCGTCCCAATCACTCATGCAGATTTTACAGTACACCCACAGTCGTGCAAAAGTCCACACACGCGACGCGTCTCTCCCCTGCAGAAGCATTAATTCACGACCACGGGCCAACTCTCACGTTGCGTCCCGACCCTTATTTATTGTTAAAACCCCAACTAGACTACCTCAGAGGGAGGCTCCTGAATTTGCTCGGTTCCGCCCACCCCACGCTCACCGACATCGCCAAGTACTACTTCCTACACCCATCTAAGCAACTCCGTCCCCTACTCATCCTCCTATTCTCACACGCCACCAACGGCCTGGGGATTGACTGGGACCTAAAAAAATGGGCAGCTGAGTGCGAGGGCGCAGGCGGGCGCACGGAGGAGCTCGACAGCCCGCTCTCCCGCCCGGACGTGCTGAACGACTGGAATCCCCACATGCCTGACCACACCGCCTCCTTCACGACCGTCTTCTCCCTCGTGCCCCCGCGCCCGCCCCAACGCCCGCCGTTCCCCCCGCCGTCACGGCGTCCGGCCTCGGAACAGCTGACGATAGCGCACGACGCTGCGGCCCTGCCGACGCAGACGCGACTCGCACAAATCGTAGAGATGATCCACGTGGCGTCGCTGCTGCACGACGACGTGATCGACCGCGCGGACCTGCGTCGCGGGGCGCCATCTGCGCCCGCCGCGTTTGGGAACAAGTACGCCATCCTGGGAGGGGACTTCTTGCTCGGACGCGCGAGTGCGGCGCTCTCTCGTCTTGGGGAGAGTGAGGTCGTCGAGCTCATCGCTAGCGTCATTACGAATCTTGTCGAGGGGGAGATCTTGCAGATGAACAAGGTCGCGCAGCAGGGCGCGGCGCTCGTCAACGCGTCGTATGTGGGTACGGATAGTTGGAACATATACTTGAAGAAGACCTACCTGAAGACGGCCAGCCTCATGGCGAAAGGGGCACGTGCGGCCGTTGTCCTAGGAGGTGTTAGGGAAGGCGAGGTTTGGAAAGAGGTGGCATATGCTTACGGTCGTAATCTTGGCATCGCTTTCCAGGTGAGTTGCCAAGTTATTTGTGTTTGTCTCGTTATGGTATAAACGGCCTTGTAGCTTGTCGATGATGTCCTAGACTACGAGTCGGGAGAGGCCGCGCTCGGAAAGCCAGGCGGCGCAGATCTGCGGTTGGGACTGGCGACGGGCCCCGCGCTGTATGCATGGGAAGAACATCCTGAGATGGGTGCCCTCATCGCTCGAAAGTTCGAGAAGGCGGGGGATGTCGAACTCGTATGAGATTACTTTCGTCGTCCTGTTCCACTGACTGACACCCGGGAACGCATTCAGGCTCGGGATCTTGTTCGACGATCGTCCGGTGTAGAACGTACGAGGCAGCTCGCGAGCGCATATGCAGACAAGGCACTTGAGATATTACGACACTTGCCGGAGAGTGAGGCCAGAGGCGCGTTAGAGGTTCTTACAGAGCGAGTGGTGGAACGGACATGGTGATCAGGGTTCATAGACCACAACTCAATTATTCTTATTCGTCGCATGTCTTTATGTTCTTTTGGTACGCTTGCAACGATCGACTTTAATCAAGAGGCAGTGTCGGGTCTTAGTCAGTGGATTGTCCTGCTCTTGTTTCCCTTCCTGTTTACGCCACTACTACCACCACGGACGTTCTTCGAGGGCGAGGGACTCTACTTCTCTGCATTGTATCTGTTACGCAGCGTGTTCCCGACTCTCATTATGCACCACTCACACTCACAGTGCAGGATACTCTGAAACGATTCGACGGGGAATCCGCAAGTGGCTTTCGCCGCGCGTTCTCCCCTTGTCGGCTTCAGTCGTCGGAAGCCCATCATCCTTCCTCCTTTCCTCCCCTTTTCAAAGGCGTCTGTTTGAAGGCGTACCCTTATGTTAACTGAAGAGAGCAGAGCCGCTCTATACCTCTTGGTTCAGCATGTCACTCGCGCGTTCTACGATCCCCGGTATATCGTGGTCATGGACCAGCTAGCACGGCACCAAGTGTGAGTGATGGACATCTCGTCCCCTTTTCCATTTCTTTGTTATCTCGATCTCGCAGCCTCAAGGACGATGATTTGGCGGGAAGGGTTGGGCTGCAGGTCAAAGAGCTCAATAAGCTCATGGCGACTCTGGAAAAAGACGGGCTAATACAAGCGTGAGCGTTTTGTTTTGTTTTGCTCTCTATCCGACGCTTTGCGAAGGTACTGATGTGATGTATTTGCCGTAGCCATCGTCAAAATGAACTCAAGGAAGGCGCACAACGTTCCGTAGGCAGGCAATACTTTTATGTCGACTACAAGCGCTTCTGTAATGTAGTGAAATGGAGAGTTGCCGCGATGCATCGTGAAATAGATACGGGGCTGCGCAACGTGAGTTCCGCATTGGATACGTGCACTCACGCACACAGCCTAACATTACCCAGCAACTCGACAACAAAGGGTATATATGCCCACTGTGTAACAGGTCATACACGCCCTTGGACGCGGACAAGATCGCAGATTTACAACGTGGGATCTTTATTTGTGAAGATTGTGGAACAGAACTCGTCGACAACGAAAATGCGGAGAATGTGCGTGGGAGTCAAGACAGGATGCAGCGCTTCAACCATCAAATGCGCTTCATACGGGAAGGTCTCCGAAAGAGCGAGGAGATGGTCATGCCCCAGTAAGCACCATCCCCCGCGCACGCCAAGGCACACACGTACAGATATTAACACCCTCCCCATTCCCATTCACACATTATCGTCTGCGCCTCGTCCCGTTGCCGTTGCCGCAGTTTCGAAATATCACAATACATCACCAAGCACTTCGCGCTGGACGCCGCCGCCCAAAAAGGCGCCGGCGAGCCCGGCCACGGGCTCAAGGTGGCCGGCTCGACGGGCGAGCGACGGCAGGAGGACGGCATCGGCATCGTGCTGACGACGGACAAGGACGAGGAGACGGTGCGCCGGGAGCGGGACGAGGAGGCTGCGGCCAAGCGGCAGCAGAACATCATGCCCGCCTGGCACCTCAAGAGCACGATCTCGGGGGACCTGACCGCGCTCGGCATCAAGGAGACCGCCCAGACGGCGACAGCGCAGGTGCCGAGCCCGAGCAGCCTCAACCTCGACGAGAGCCTGAAGGGGCTCGGCAAGGTCGTGAGACCGCCATCGCTCGATGCTCAGGGCGCCGCCGCCGGAGGAGAAGGAGATGCAGACGAGGATGTAAAACCAGAGGCGAAAGAAGGTAACGAGGCCGACTGTGAGTGTTTTTTTTTTTGACTCGCATCCTCACAGTCATCGAATTATGCATCCCCCCTCCCTACATAAATAGACTACGACCAGTACTACGCGTCATTAGCCGCGTCGGCCGCGCCGTCGACGCCACACACTCCCTCGGGCGAGTTCTCCATGCTGGGCGATTTCGAAGAGGACAGGAAACCGGACATCGAGTACCTCGACGCTCTGAACGAGCACAACAAGCGATCGAGATCGGTGGAGGACGAAGGCGAGGCGGAGCGAAAGCAGGCGAGAGTCGGCGCCGGAGCGGGAGCTGGAGGAGCTGGAGACGGATGGGGTCACGGCCAAGGACAGGAGAATGGCGGCGAGCTTCTCTCCCCTTCCATGAATGGTGCCGCGGAAAGCTCGGAGACGATGAACGCGGAGGGCGTGATAGCAGAGGACGATCCCATCGTCTACGGTCCGCTCTTTCTTTCCATGCTCGTTTCGGTCGCGTGCTCAATGGAACCTTTGTCTAATTTCAGTGGATGGCAAACCAATGCCGTTCTCCCAGGTTGGAGAGGAACATCACGACCTCATGACGGCGGACGAATATGCAGCCTACTTTGAAATATTTCAGCAGCGGTCCGCATAGCGACTGCTCTGTGTATGTTGTACTTAGCATAGGCCATGTTCGCGATCATAACTTACATCTGCTATTTTGTACCCGTCACAAATATACAACGACCATAAGACCGACCGACATGACCCAGGAAGTTGACACGGACACCAAGATGCGACGGGTGTTCGAGGAATGCATTAGAATGAGAAAGAACGACACAATAAGGCATACAGTATCTCAACGGTCAGCTATCTACTAGCCAACAGCACGCCACCGCATCCCGTAAACAACTACGCAAATCCCCTCAATCCCACCCAGTCACCCCTACGGCTGCACACTGGCCCCACTGAGGTCAAGCGTCCTGGGCACAAAGCGGTAGCTTCGGCTTTTACTTGCGCTTTTTCAGAGGAGTACCCTCAGTCTTGGTCTCACCGGCGGGCGCAACAGGAACCTTCTCTTTAACATTTTTGTCGTCCGGGGTCGGTGCGTCGGTCTTCTTCGAAGGCTAGGCATCGTTTAGCATGAAACACAAATGGCTACTGGGATGGAATCAAACCTTGGTAACAGGCTTCTGTTGGCTGCCAACCACACCAAAGAGCGCGCCAAGCATGCCGAGGAAAGTAAAGAGAGAGGCAAGAAGGGCCAAGCCGGTTTCGGGTTGGGTCTTGAAAGCCGTAACGGGGTCAATGCGTGCAAGCTCCATGAACTTGAATGCTTTGTTTCGGAGGAACTCAACGGGGTTCTGAACGAAGGTGACGCCATCTAGTTCATCTTCATCCTCACCCGGAACGTCAACCTTGTTTGCAACTTTCTCGAGGGCGTGTTTGATATCGAAAGTCTCTGCAGCAAAGGCCTTAGCGTCGTCGACGGAGTGACCAACATAGACGTTGTCAAAGAGGATATCCTCCGTCATAGTCCAAAGCTCAATGCCCACACCACCCTATTCACCTGGGTAAGCGCACACACGAAAACTGAAGAGTACCGAACGCACGATCTTATTGAGACTCTTGACTGGAGTAAGGTCCTCAAAGTAATCAGGATTCGGGATCTTGCGAGGGGCCCACTCGCCCTTGTAGGCTGGGTTGTCCATCATAGGTGCGAACCATTTGCCCTTATAATCTGGATTCGGTTTGTAAGGGCTGCAAGGCAAGAGCGTCAGGAGAAGCAATAGCCGCAAAGGCAAGTTTAATTACCGCTTCCACTCGCCGCAGCCAGGAGCCTCTTCACACTTGGGGTTTGGAACAGTGGGAGCAATCCAGTCGCCATCTTCCTCATCATCCCACTCTTCCGGCTTTTGGGCATCTGGGTGGTGTACATAAGTGTGAGACACAAACCAAACGCTGGAAAGTACACACCGGGATCCGGGATAATCGAGGGCTCATCATCGAGCCAACCCTCAGGCTTCTGGGCTTCTTCATCGAGAATCTCATAGGGCGCGTCCTCGTCCCAATCATCAGGCTTCTTGGCGTCAGGATCCGAGATGCGTTTAGTATCCACCCAATCCTCGGGCTTTTTGTCCTCAGGATCGTCAATCTCCGCAGAAGGGTTGACTGGGGGAGTGAAATCCTCGAGAAGGGTCCCATTGTTAACGCTATTGCCGTTGACCAGGACGTCGTAGGAATTATCGGGCCTGAGAGGACGTCAGCGAATGATGTGAGCCTATCCGATGACACTGACTTTAAAACGAGTGTATAAAGATTAGTAGTCTTCTCGATAACGGGCCTAGGAGGCACAGTCAAGTGCTTCTCTTCATATTCGCCCGTCTTTGGGCTTTTATGACGGAAGATGAAATGAAGCTAGACGATCGCCATAGCAAAAAGTCAGAGGGGTAATAAAGTCAGGAATAAAAAAGCCAACCTTCGTGCCCGGGCAAGTGAGGTCGGGACCAAACATGACAACCCAAGGTGTTTTGTCAGAGAATTCCTTCCCGCTAGTCTGGAAGCCATCTTCGAGCAGTTTGAGGTATCCACCGCCACAGTTGCCGCCCTTCTGGTACTTGACCTCGTACTGAACGATGAGGGGCTTGTTGGAAATGTCGATGGCCTTGTCGAACGGTGCGGAAATGGCGTGATGAGACGCGACGCTCTTTGCAACGAGACCGAGATCGCCGTCGATGAATGAGGTGGAAGCCTCCTCGACCGACCACTTGCCAACGTAAGAGAATATTTCACCGCCAACGGGGGTCTTCTTGGTGGCCTCAGAGGGAGTCCACCGGCCTTCCCAGCCGGTGGTGAACTGTTCTACAAAGGGACCTTTGATTTCCGTGGGCTTCGAAGTGGAGAGTCAGAAAAAAAAAAGGTAGCAGGATAGTAGGAAGAGTTACCTTGAAAACAAGCTTGTCATCAGCTGACACTGTGTACGCCAAAGTAGCGGCAACGAGAGCGGGGAGCGCAACGCTTCGCATGATTTAAAATACGAAGGACCAAGACGAGAAGGAGAGTAAGAAGAAAGTGAAAGAGGAGGGTTGAGGTGTTAAGAGAAAGGGATAAGCGGGCAATGTAAATAAATATAAAGTTTGTTTATTTACTATTTACAAGTGCCACGTATGCAACCCGACATTTCCCACGCCTAACCGAGTAAGTCTGCGTGGCCAGACGCGGACAGTGCGAGCTGTTGGTACATGTAAATTAAATTGAACAGTTCTCAAGAATCACCCCACTTACCACAAACTCGTCGTCAAGGTACTTAGACACCGCGATCTGGTCTCCCAACCCTTTTCTCCGTCGTGTTTTTAACACCAGATCTCGTGCTAGCGCCTGTCCGGACGCTGGCTCCAACGGGCGAAGCTTAATACTCGTGTCCGTCGGGTCACCTTCGCGTGCACGTGTAAATCACGCGCGTCACGAGCAGAAACGGTCACACGCTTACCAGGCACTATTGACCAGTGGTCGAACACCTGTGAGCAGAAGGCTTGTCCTTGCGTCGCAGTGCGAAGGTCCGTCTCAAATCCGTTTGCGTCGATGACTGGAATTAGTGCCTTCACCGTATAGAGCGGCGATCCGGCTTTTGGTAAGTCCTGCGTGACGTGTCCTCGCCTCCGAGCAAGCACTGTGTAAACCGCGGATATGCAATCCGATGGCGCTTGTACCTCCACGTAGTATATGGGTTCCATGAGCCTCGGCGTAGCCTGGGAACCGATGAGGTCAGATTGAGTGGTGAAACTAGGTTGGCTAGTCAATTTACCATGAGGAACGATGAGTAACAGACACGACGGGCGGTTGGAACAATCTGTCCGCCACCACGGAATATTGGTTCTTGCGCGAGGCTTGCATCGAGGATACGGAATTTGACGTTACGCATAGCTGTAGAACATAATTAATCGAGTCTAACCACTGAGAGATGTCTTGCAACTAACGCTCATCGCATAAGGGGCCTTCCCTTGCACCCCACCGGAAGCCTTGCTTAATGTGCTCCTTGACAACTCCAAGCACCTTTTTGTCAACCTGACAAGCAAGTGAGAACTCAGATCGCAACCAAACACTGAGGTCTCACTTGAGAGGGTAGTGTGTCATCGAGCAACGCATTGGGCCCGTGTTCATCTGGACCAAACGCCCAGATGGAACGGGACGCGAGGAGATCCCATTTGTACTTTTCTTCGAAAAATTTGCCACGTTCCTTTAGGGTCATCCTCATGTTGACCCGCCCCGTTTCAATATCTTCAGCAATTCCACGCTCTAATGGTTCGGCTATCATAGTAAGTCGATTCCTGTGCACAAATGTCAACCAGAAACACGATATACAGCGTAGGGCCCACTTTTTGTTTGGAGTGTCGGCATAACACTTGAGCGCGCTGGTCTCCAACACTGTTTCGCAAAACTTCGTAACGGGATCCGAAACCTTTATCTCAATCTCCGCGAATAGCTTGCGTAGATCATGCAGCACACAGTCTAGGTAGAGCTCGCCTGTACCAATGATCACATGTTCTCCGCTCTCCTCCACCTTGGTAGAGAGCAACGGATATGACTTATTGATACTGCGAAGGCCGGAGAGCATCTTTGGTAACTCTGACGGGGCGATCGGTTCGATGGCGACCTTTAGAACGGATTGCGTCATATGCTTAATGGGTCGGAAAATGTACAGGTCGTCTTCAATGTCGGTAGACACAATTGTGGCCGTCTTCGTTATGGATGCGTCAACACCTCCAATCAAGACAAGATTGCCCGAAGGAGCTTCTTCAACAGGAAGAAAATATCTGGCCGTGGATTACTGTAAGGGCATTATCCCGTAAACACTGGCTGAGACTGGAACTGACCGCGATCCAGAGACCCATAGATCGTCGACGATCGCCTTCATCATGTCTTCTTCGTCCTCTGGGGAATATCCCTCGCCGAGTACCTTAACCTGCGCACCCTTCTTGAGCGTGCCACTGATAACACGCCCGAAAGCGCGGAAGGACTGCGCGTCGATAGCATGATATAACTTCGTTATGTGAACAGACACCGGACCATCTGACCTGCATTCTCTCATGGAAACAGCAACGTCAGAACTCATTGGTCCGGTGTACGTTCGCTCGACCTGAGATGGCACCTCATGAGTATCCAAAGAATGAAATTATTACATCGCGACGCTGACTTTGGTTGCGGCTCCCCTTGCGGGGTCTGGTATCCACTCGACGATCATGTCGATTAAACCCATCGACGGCCCAAAGAATTGGTCCAGTACAGCCTTCAGCAACGGTCGGACATCCATCTTGTACATAACAGGTTTGAGATGAATATTGAGCTCTGCCAATGTGTCCCTAAGGTTGTCAGTCTCCTCACTCAGAACTTGGCTGTAGAGTTTATATAGTGGGTCTAGCACGAATTGTACAAATGTTCTGGGAGACTCCGGATCCGCTGCTTTGCGTGTGAATTTTCGGGTGTTATTGCTGAAATAAATGTCGCCCCAGAGGCGGTCCGCGAAACCCTCGACATCAAGTTTTCCTATTCCAACTTCAGGACCACAATAGCATGAAGGGGGGTAAGTGAAAATGGAACGCACCATATGTCTCGGCATACATTTGAGCAAATGACCGAAGAGAGAAACACCAGCCCATGTCCGTACTTGCGAAGCACACGTTTCCTCTCTCTGGACTCAAACGGAGATCCGGACTCGGGTCGATGCCACTGCAAGAGGGCTTAATTTCTGGTGCCTGTAATTGAGTGTAATTGACTGACCTGATATAGGTATTGATATCTTCTATAGTGTGTTTAATTTTGTAGAATGCGTCTGCTGGGGGAAGCCGGAGTTCGAGTATGAGCCGGTCTATTTTGTTGACCACAAGCGTAATCGGGATAGCCTCTTGCAGTGCATATCGGATGATAGCCTCCGTACTGACCATCACCTACAGAAGTCAATATAGGGAACACTAGTAAGCTTAGAAGACACGAACCCCTTCAACTACATCGACCACAAGGATAATCCCATCGACTAGACGCATCGCCGATGCTATTTCATCCATAAAGTTGACATGACCGGGAGTATCGACCAAATGGACCAAATGGGATTTCCCAGCGGTTGTCCGGAGAATGAGCGAAATGGGAGATGATTTAATTGAGATCTCTCTTTCGCGTGAAAGCACGTGAGTATCAGTGTAGCGAGTCTAGAGAGGTCGTGTTAGCATTGGAAAGGATAATGTTGTATGAAGCGATACGTGCCGGCTTGTCAGAGTCCCAATCTAGCTTGTGTGTTTCGAACACGAGCATATCGAGCAAAGCCGTTTTGCCATGGTGCAAGTGCCCCACCACAGCCACGTTCCGAATCATTTCGGGGAACGACATCATGTTTATGAGGAAGCTGCCCCATTTTCTGTGAGGCGCAAAGCGTACAGCACGACAAAACACGCACCCTTTGTCATAACGCGTTTCTGGCATGCCCTTTTCTTCTACAGTCCATTTTCGTACCTTGACGGGTGCGATGATGGGCTCCGTGAGGGGCTGAGCATCTTCTTCCTGCACCAGAGTTTTGACGTCTTCACCGTACACCTCTGAGGCTGAAGGATAATACTGTTTATTCTCGTGCAAAATGACAGCATTGTGTACAGGCTCTGTGGGGCACCACATTGAGGAAATGAGCGCATTTCCGCCAGG
>Ga0209488_10001762_pt1 | contig 18294 bp, 16 predicted proteins | sample Rivendell_Oct201_8_FD_188349 | JGI IMG/M metagenome (GOLD analysis project Ga0209488, IMG submission 188349) | Vadose zone soil microbial communities from the Eel River Critical Zone Observatory, Northern California, USA -... | ecosystem: Environmental > Terrestrial > Soil > Vadose zone >...
GGACGCCCCGCTGCCGATCGTCCTCGTCAACTCGCCCGAGCAGGACATCGGCTTGTCGGCGATCTCCTCGGACAACCAGGCAGGCGGCGGCCTTGCCGCGCGGCACCTCGCCGAACTCGGACATCGGCGGATCGGGTTGATCGGCGCGCCGCCCCGCAACGTCGACGGGCCGGCCCGGCTGGCCGGGGCCCGCGACGCCCTGCGGACCGCAGGCATCGAACACGGGGTCATCCACGTCGCGGCCGATGACGCCGGCGTGACCGGCGGACAGCGGGCGGCCGCCGAGATCCTGGCGATCGACCCCGGGGTGACGGGGCTCGTGGCCTACAACGACCTCATGGCGATCGGTGCGATGCGTGCGATCCGGGCCGGCGGGCGCCGGGTCCCGGACGATGTCAGCGTGACCGGGTTCGACGACGTCGACCTGGCGGCGTTCGTCGACCCGCCACTGACGACGATCGCCCAGTCGACGGCAGAGATGGGCCGCTGGGCGGTCGACCAGCTCGTGCGGACGCTCAAGAAGCCCGCACTCACAGCGGATTCAGACGGTGGCCCGACCGGCGGACCTGGCGCCGAGTCCGCCGCCCACGTCGTCCTGCCGGTTCGACTCGTCGTGAGGGGCTCGACGGGTCCGGCACCGGCGGGCTGACATTCGCTCGAGGCGATCCGGTCAGACGCCGCGGGCAGCGGCCCGCCGATCCAGGGCCTCGCTCATCCTCACCCGGACAACGTCCCGCATCGGGACGCCGAACATCCCCGGTCCCTCGAGGACGAGCGAGGCCGCGGCCGCCGCGAGGAGCAGGTCGAAGCCCTGGCCGATCCGCCCGCCCACGAGCCGCGGCTCGATCCGCGCGGCCGCGAGAGCGGCCAGGAAGACGTCTCCCGCGCCGGTGGCGTCGACCAGGTCGTGGCTCGGGACAGCCGGGTAGTGGCGAAGCTCGAGGGCCGCGTCGCGGTCGCCGTGAGCCCCGTGGGCTACAAGGCCGCCGTGATCGCCCTGGGTCACGGCCAGCGACGCGCCACGACGGAGCAGGCCATAGAGGTCGGCGATGGCGATGTCGCGATCGACGTCGTCACGTGACAGGCCGACGAGGTCGGCCCGGCGGATGATCGGGTCCGGCCCAGGTGGGATGTGGCGCACCGCCTCGCCGGCGACAAGCTCGCGGAGGAGGCCCTGCCAACCAACGGCCACGAACGCATCGTCGGCCGGCACGCCGGCCCAGTCCGGTGGCAGTTCGGCGGCAACCGGTGCGAGGATCCAGCCCGGGGCGGCCCGCCACGGCGCGGGTAGCGCGTCGACCGGGAGCGGGTCGGAGCGGCTCCCGCACAGTTGCAGCCGGCCCTCAGGTCGCTCGATGTTGACGAAGATCGGGCCGTGCTCGAGTGGCACCAGGTGAACGTCGACACCGGCTTCGCGGAGCAGGTCGAGCTCGGACGCCGAGGACGCCTCCTCGTCGACGCCGACGACGGCGCCGGTCGGCAGCCCCAGACGTGCGGTCGTCAGCGCGCTGTAGGAGACGCCGCCACCCAGCCGCCAGCCCCGCGGATCGTCGTCGACGATGTCGCGCGCCGCCGCGCCAACGACGATGACGACCGGCGGAGCCGGCGCCGCAGTCTCCTCCGTCATCGGCTCGTGGACGGGACCGCGACGAGGGCGCACGTATACTGGCGGTCCATCGATTCCCCTTCCGATTCCGGAGTCAGCGTGTACTTCTACGAGCTTCACGAGGGCGACGAGGAGGTCTTCTCGGACGTCCTCCTCGCCACCGAAAACGAGATGGACGCCGAGGAGTTCTTCGAGCTCGTCCAGTCGATCCGCCGAAGCGTCCAGGACACCTACGAGGACGATACGCTCATCGAGGCCATCGCCGCCGAGCTCGAGCGCGACCACGACTTCGTCTACGTCTCCGATGAACGGGTGACGGCTGCGGTCAACGTGTCGGTCGTCGAGGAGGAGAACGTCCTGATCTCGATCGATCAGGTCGACGAGGCCGCCGCCGACCGCGACGCCGACTTCCGCTCGATCGTGGCCGAATTCGATCCCGAGGGCGATCCGAACGTCAACTGAGCGGGTGGCCCGAGCCCCGTCGCGGCCGTAGCCCGGCGCGAGGCCTACTTGCTGAACAGGATCTCGACGACGTCGCCGTCGCGCACCCGGTAGGTCTTGCCCTCGGAGCGAAGCCGGCCGGCCTTTCGCGCCTCGGCCATCGACCCGAGCGAGAGGAGATCCTCGTAGGCGACCGTCTCGGCCCGGATGAAGCCGCGGGCGAGGTCGGTGTGGATCGCCCCGGCCGCGTCGACGGCCGACGAACCGTCGTGGATCGGCCACGCTCGCACCTCGTCGGGACCGGCCGTCAGGAACGAGATGAGCCCGAGCAGCCGATACGACAGCGCGATGACCCGGTCGAGCCCGGAGGCTTCGATCCCCAGCTCCTCCATGAACACGGCCGCCTCGTCCGGCTGCAGCTCACCGAGCTCCATCTCGATCTTCGCTGACAGCGCGTCGACGATCGCCTGGCGATGGTCGTATCCGGCGGCAACCCTCTCGACCAAAGCCGGGGCCGTCGCGATATCGGCCTCGCCGACATTGAGGAGGACCAGCACCGGTTTCTGGGTCAGGAAGCGGAAGCCGCGGATTGCCTTCTCCTCGTCCGGCTCGAGGTCCTCGTCCCGGATCGGCCGGCCGGCCTCGAGACCCGCCTTCAGGCGGACGAGGACGACCTCCTCGCGCTCGTTCTGCTCGCGCTCGGCCGGGGTCCCGTGGCGGCCGCTGGCCTTGAGGCGCTCTAGCCGTCGGTCGACGAGGGCGAGGTCGGCAATGACGAACTCGAAATCCAGGCGCTCGAGATCGCGGGCGGGGTCGACCGAGCCCTCCGGGTGCGGGTTGGACGAATCCTCGAAGGCGCGGACGACGTGGAGCAGCGCGTCCGATTCGCGCAGCTTGGCGAGGTGCTCGGCGGGCAGTTCCTCGGTCCCGACGCGCCCCTCCGACGAGGCCGGCGGGGCCGGCAGGTCGACGTACGTAACGTCGGCCTGCACGACCTTCTTCGGCTTGAAGATGACAGCCAGGCGGTCGAGACGGTCATCGGGCACCTTGACGACGCCGATGTGGAGCTCGAGCCCACCGAAGCCACCGGTCTCCGCGTGGCCGCGGGTGAGCGTGTTGAAGACAGTCGTCTTGCCCGATCCGGCAAGACCGACGATGGCGATCTGCATCGGGGAAGTATCGCCGCTCGCCCCCCTCGGGAGCGATTCGGCCTCGCCGAGGCACCCCGCCCCTGTCTCGCCGAGGTCACTGCCCCTGGATCACGGCGGCCAGGAGCTCGCCTGTCCCCGCATCGAGCACGGCGGATTCGCGACCGCCCGGACCCGCGAATGTGACACGCCAGACCTGGCGGTCGGCAAGCGACGCCCATCGAGCGGGCGCCGCGGGATCGAAGGGCGCGTTGTGAGACTCGGGATCGAGGGCGTCGAACCGGCCGGATACGATCTCGAGCGCCTTGAAGGGTCCTGCGATCTCGGCGACCGAGGCGGCTCGTGCAGCCGCTGCCTCGGCATTGGGAAGTGGATCGCCCGGCCCAGGTGTCGCCGTCGGTTGCGCTGGCGTCGGCTCGGTCGAGGCGCAACTCGCCAGGGCGATCGAAATCCCGATGAGCGCCGACGCGGCGAGCCGCCGCCCGGTCATCGTCAGTAGCCGCGGGCCGGGTCGACGACGTTGAGGAGTGGTTCGCCCGCGGCATAGCGACGCAGGTTGTCGCAGAACAGCTCAACGCTGCGATCGACGACGCGGCCGCTGGACCACGACGTGTGGGGCGTCACGATGACGTTCGGCAGGTCGTAGAAAGGCGACGACGGTGGCAGAGGCTCGTCGCGGAACGTGTCGAGAATCGCCCCACCAAGCGGACCGTCGCGCAGCGCCCGGATCAGCGCCCGCTCGTCGACGAGTCGTCCGCGGGCGACGTTGACCAACCACGCGCCCGGCTTCATCAGGGCCAGGGTCGCGGCGTCCATCATTTCCTCGGTGTCGGGCGTCAGCGGCGTGGCAAGGACGACGAAGTCCGATTCGGCGAGGAGCGACGGCAACGTCTCCGGCCCGCCGACCCGATCGAGCATCATCTCGCCAAACGCGAACTCACCGGCGGCGAGTCCCGCGGCGCGCTCGGATCGAGCCTCGTCCGAGCCGGCCCCGGGCCGGCGCCGCGTCGCGACGACCCGGCACCCGAACGCGGTCGCAAGCGCCCCGACCGCCCGCCCGATCGACCCGAGCCCGACGATCCCGACCGTCACATCGCGCAGCTCCGTCCCCTCGAGCGGCTGCCACGTCCGCTCACGCTGGAGCTCGAGGAGGCCTGGCAGCTTCCGGCTGACGGCCAGGATCATCATCATCACGTACTCGGCGATGGGTCGGGAGAAAACGCCGCGGGCGTTGGTGATGACGATCCCGCGCGCCCTCGCCGCGGGTGTCAGCGCCCGCTCGACACCGGCCGACGCGGAGTGGACCCAGTTGAGCCGCGGCGCGTGCGCAAGCAGCCGATCGAACGCATCCGACGAGAGCCAGCCGCGGAGGAGGACTTCGACGTCGTCCACGGGCTCGTCGGCCAGTCCCTCCACGGACAACGTGACGATCCGCGCTCCCGGGGCGGCGGCCCGGATCGCGTCGAGGTCACGGGACCGGTAGCGGGCCGATAGGATCGGCGACAGGGCGATGGCGCTCGGGACCCCGCCAGGGCCGCTGCCCGGCCCGGCCACGGTAGCCGCCGGCTCGTCGCTCACGAGGCGACCTCGGGCATGACCCGGGCGAGCCACTTCGATGGATCGTCGATCTCGCCGTGGCGCGGCAGCGACTCGGGCCCGTCCCACAGTCGGCGCAGTGCCGATGAGCCCGCGGCAGCCGCGATCGTCCGCACGAAATGCTCGCCCTTGCGGTACTGCTCGAGCTTGATGTCCATCCCCGTCAGCCGCATGACCGTCCGTTCGAATGGCGAGCGACGAGCGAGGCGCCGCTCGTGGAAGCGGGCGCTGATCCGCTCGACATCGGGGACGAGATCGCGACCGACCTCGTCCATGACGTAGTCACTGAACCCCTCGAGCAGGCTCATGACGGCCTGCGTCTCGCGGAACAGGCGGCGCTGCTCCGGGGTCATCAGGCGCTCCATCCAGTGTTCAGGGCCGTCGGCCTCCGGCTCGCCGCGGATCGATCGGCCCAGGCTCCGGAGCGCCTGCCGGCCGAGCCCGCTCGCCTCGCGGCTGAAGAGCCGGAGCTGGGCCTCGAGGCGCTCGGCGAGATACGGCCGGAGCCACGGATGCGCCTCGAACTCGAAGGCATGGGTGGTCTCATGAAGGGCGATCCACGTCCGGAAGGGACCCAGCGGGACGTCGAGCGCCGCGGCGGTCTGGCGGATGTTCTCCTCGACGAACAGGAGCCGGCCCGGCGTCGCCTCGGCGGAGAGCAGCGCCAGGTCGTACTGGCCGAGAACCTTCGAGCCCATGAACCCCAGCAGGAAGCCGAGCTGGCGAGTCGTGACCCAGCGGTTGGCGAGGGCCATCGTCGCCTTCGTGAGGCCGCCACCGCGCGGCATCATCTGGTCGAGCAGGTCCTCCTCCAGGGTGCCGATGAGCGCCGCGAACGTTGTCACGTTCGCCGCCACCCAGCCGGCCCGGTCGACGACACCGGACCGCTCGACGACGCCGGGCAGCTCCGTGCCGAGCGCCTCGGACAGGCGCGGGACGATCGCCGCCATCGCGGCCGCATATGCGGGCTCGGTCGCCCGCAGCTCCTCGGGCGACAGCGTCCCGGGGGCGCCGCGGAGGCGGTCGGCGGCGATCCGCTCCGCCCGTGGCCAGTCGACGAGTCCCCGCCGTGCGACGTGCTCCGCCCGCCGGCCGAGGACCGTCGCGGCCGCACCGAGCGCCGAGCCGACGAGGAACCCCGCCTGCCAGATCCGATCGTCGCGCCAGGCCGGGCCGTTGCCGCGACTGCCTCGCCGCCCACTCACGAGGCGACCGCCGCAAGCTCGACCGCCTCGATGTCGACGAACGTGTCCCCGAACAGCCGCCGGGCGACCGACCGGAAGGCGTCGATGTCACCTGTCGTCAGCTGCACGTGCGACGCCCCGGACCCCGCCATGGGACTCGACGCCTCGAGGCCGTTGATCGCCAGGAGCTCGGACAGGGCGGACGCCGTCGCAGTCGCCGAGTCGACGATCGCGACCCCTTCGCCGGCGATCGCGGCGATGACGGCCCCGATGAGCGGATAGTGGGTGCAGCCAAGAAGGAGCGTGTCGATCCGGGCCGACGCCGGCAGTGGGAACACGAATTCGCCTCGCGGATCGCGCTCGCCGAGGAGCGGTGCCAGCCCGTCGGCGACGGCCGCCTCGACCTCCGGTCCGCTGAGCTGCCCCGCTTCGACGAGCGGCACGAACGCGGGCGTGGCGTGCTCGTATACCTCGACCGCGGGGTTCTCGTCCTTGATCGCGGCGAAATAGGCGTGGGAGCGAACCGTCGCCGGTGTGGCGATGACCCCCACTCGTCGGTTTCGCGTCGTCAGGGCGGCGGTGACGGCGCCGGGCCGGACGACACCGAGGATCGGCAGGTCGTAGCGCCGCCGGAAATCCCCGAGGGCCACCGCGGTCGAGGTGTTGCAGGCGACGACGATCGCCTTGACGTCGCGGTCGGCGAGGGCGTCGAGGGCCTCGGTCGAGAACGCCCGCACCTCCGCGTCGGAACGGGTCCCGTACGGCGCCCGGGCATTGTCGCCGAGGTAGATCGTCGATTCCTCGGGCGAACGGCGGATGATCTCGCGGAGGACGGTCAGCCCGCCCACCCCGGAGTCGAAGACGCCGATCGGACGCGGATCAGACACCTGTCCAGTGGCCTACCGCTTGCCCGCGACGGCGGCCCGGCCGAGGCCATGGACGGCGAGGATCTCGGTGGCCAGGCGCATGACGTCCCTGCTGATCTGGGCTTCCGGATTCGCGAGCACGAACGGGACCCCGTCGTTGTTGCTCGCGACGACGAGCTTGCCGTCCGAGACGACCTTGTGCTCGGGGACTCGCCCGATCGCCCGTTCCAGGTCAGCCGGGTCGATCCCGCCCTCCGAGTCCGAGCGGTTGACGAGATAGCGAACCTTCGACGCCGGGTAGCCGATCATCCGGAACGTGTCGGCCACGGACACGGTGTTGTGGATCGTGGTCGAGTCGTAGGTCACGATCTCGATGATCGTGTCGCTCAGGTCGAGGAACCCGAGGTTGATGTCGCTCAGCGCCGACGACATGTCGATCACGATCGAGCCGTAGACACGCCGCAGGAGCGAGAGGACCTTGTCGATGTCGCGGCTGGAGATCATCTCGGCCTGCTCGATCCGGGGCGGGGCGAGGAGGATGTCGATGCCCGACGGATCGCGCCAGAGGACGTCCTGGAGGTCCGATTCGGCCACTCGATCGGTCGGCAGGTCGACGATCGACGGCGCATCGACCGGCACCTTAAGGAGCGCCCGCAGGTCGCCGAACTGGAGGCTGCCGTCGATCAGCACGGTCCGCTGCTCGAGCTGACCGAGTGCGACCGCCAGGTTGAACGCGAGTGTCGTCTTGCCGACACCGCCCTTCGGGGCGAAGACCGAGAAGACCCGCGACGAACCGCTCGTGGCCAGGACGTCGTATTCCTTGCGGACCTGGGCGATCCGGTTCATCAGGTCGAAGCCGGAGAACGGCATCGTCAGGACGGCGTGGATCCCGTTTGGGGGATCCGCGGTAACCGGGTTCTGAGGCACCGTCAGGACGATGACCGGGACGCCGAGGTTGGCGGCGGCGATCTGCTCGACGAGCTGGAGACCCTTGATGCGGCCCTGAAGGAGGGCATCGACGAGGACGACATCCGGCCGGAGCTGCTGGACCTGGGGAATGACCTTGCTGCCGTCGGTGATGACGTCGAGCAGCTTGACCGAGCCCTGGGTGTTGAGAAGGCCGCGGATGTACTGCGCCACCTGCGGGACGTCCTCGATGATCAGCAGGCGGGTGCTGTCGCTGGATGCCATCGGGCCGAGTGTACCAAGCCGGACGCGCCGCCCCACGCCACCTGAACGTACGGGTCGACCGGCGGGCGATCGACTGGAGGACCGATGCGGCGACCGATTCCGATCAGGGCCGGCCGGCGACGACGATCGCCCGATCGTCGCCCGGTCCGATCGGCCGAAGGTCGTAGCCGCCCGCGACGGTCTCGACCTCGAGGCCGGCGGCCTCGGCGAACCAGCGCAGCTCGTCGGGCGACACGAGCCTCAGCCGATCCCGACGAATCCAGCGAATCGGGGCTGTGCCCGGTGCCCCCTCCTCGTAGATCGTCGTGAGTTCGACGGTGCCGCTCGCCGGATCGTGCTCGGCCGCCGCGGTCTTCGTCACGAGGTGGCCAGTCTCCGGATCCGTCCGGACATACTCGAGGATGAGCCGACCGTCGAACCGGGCGAGGTCGTCCGCGTCCGGCAGCCAGACGTCGGCGACGGCGAGACCGCCGGGCGCGAGATGACGGGCCATCGCCCGAAACGCGCCGAGTTGCGCGGCTCGTTCGCTTATGAGGAACAGGGAATTCAGGCTGATGAACGCGAGTTTGTGCGCCGGCTTCCCGCCGCTCGGCTCGAGGGCGAGCATGTCGGCCTCGACGAGCTGAAGGCGTTCGACGATCGCCGGGCCCTCGTCACGCGCCCGGCGTCGCGCCCGTTCGAGCATCGACGGATCGATGTCGACTGCCGTCACCCGGTGTCCCGCGACGGCAAGTGGCACGGCGAGGCGGCCCGTGCCCGCACCGAGCTCGAGGATCGGCCCGCCGGTTCGGCCCGCGAGCGCGAGATAGAGATCGAGGTCGCCCGGGTCGTCGGCGAGATCGAGGTCGTAGAGTCGGGCGAAGGCGTCGCTCGCCGCCGCCGTCCCCCCGGGCATCCCCCGCCGGTACGGCGCGGTCATCGGGAGCTCAGGGCAACCAGCGGATCGCCGCGCCGTCGCGACGTTTCACCGCGAGCGCACTGATCGCCTCGAGGGCGACCCGATTGGCGATCATCGCCGTCGCTTCGGCATGGTCATACGGCGGCGACACCTCGACGATGTCCATTCCCGCGAGCTCGACGGCGCCGACGATCCGCCTGACCGCCCGAAGCAGTTCCCGGGGCAGCATGCCGCCCGGTTCGGGGGTCCCGGTACCGGGCGCCGACCCGGGATCGACGACGTCGATATCGACGCTCAGATAGATCGAATCCGGCCCGTCGAGCGCCTGGGCGATTGCGTCGTCGATGACAGCCTCCGCGCCCCGCTCCTCGATCTCGGTCATGAAGTGGTAGCGAAGGCCGTGGGCCTTCATCCATTCGAACGTCTCGACCGGCGGCCAGTAGCCGCGCAGGCCGACCTGCACGAAGTTGCGGCCGTCGACGGCGCCGGATTCGATCAGCCGGCGCATCGGCGTGCCGTGACCGGCGAGGACGCCCCAGTCGTCGTTCGCGGTATCGGCGTGGGCGTCGAAATGGACGATCCCGATGCTGCCGGGCCGGCGAATCTCGGCGATCGCCGTCGCCGAGGGCCACGTGATCGAGTGATCGCCACCGAGGACGATCGGGATCGCCCCGGTCCGTGCCACCTCGTGGACCTTGTGGTAGATGAGGGCGTGGGCCCGCTCGATCCAGGCGGGAATGATGTTCGCGTCGCCGGCGTCGACCACGGTCAGCAGCTCGAACGGCTCGACGCCGAGCTGGAGGGAGTTGACCGAGCCCGACGTGTACTGCGCCTCGCGGATTGCGCGTGGCCCGAACCGGGCACCGGGCCGGTGGCTCACGGCGTCGTCGAACGGCGCTCCGATGATGGCCACGTCGACGGCCCGGGCGTGGAGCTGGGCCGGATCGGTGATCCATGGCAGGTTCATGAAGGTGGTGGGCCCGACGTAGGTGGGGAGCTCGAAGTCCGTGTAGACCTCGTACTCACGGTCCCAGCCGTTGGCGGCGGCGAAGTCGCCGCCGGCGGGCGGGTCAGGATCGTGGGGGCGCTCGGCCACGGGACCTCCGGAGACGGACGGGGCGAGTCATTTCGCCGCGGTCTCGATCGTCTCGCTGGGGGCGCCGCCGGTTCGCATCGAACGTCCAGCGGGGCGCGCCGCGGCCATCCTAGCATTCGTCCCGGCGTCAGCTCCCCTCGCGGAACTCCTGCCACGCCGCCTCGACGAGCGCGGGATTGGCGAACAGCTCGTACGCCGTCTGGGCAACGAGGGTCGCCGCCAGGAGGGTCGTCTCGTCGGCTCGGGGGGTCACGGCCGCGTCCCGAAAGAGGATCGAGTGGCCGGGCGTGCCCTCGTCGGCGATCGCGAGCTCAGGGTGGATCGTGGGGCAGACCCAGCTGACGTTGGCCATGTCGGTGCTGCCGGAATTCGGGTCGCGACCCTGGTCGACGATGCCGTAGGCCGCCGCGTTGGCGACCCAGCGTGCCTCGAGCGTGGCGTTCGGCTTCATCGACCTGGCCCCACCCGAGAAGACGAGCTCGACGGTGGTCCCGGTGGCCGCTGCCGCCGCCTCGGCCATTTCGCCGAAGCGAACCTTCATCCGCTCGTAGTCGGACTGGTTAGGACTGCGCAGCATGAACCACGCCTTTGTCCGGTCGGGGATGATGTTCGCCGCGGTTCCGCCTTCCTGGATGATCCCGTGGACCCGGGCGTCGGGGCGGAGCTGCTGGCGCCACAACCCGACCGAGTTGAACAGCAGGATCATCGCGTCCAGCGCGTTCAGGCCCTTCCACGGATCCGCTGCGGCGTGGGCCTGGAGGCCACGGAAGACGATCTCGACGTCCTCCGAGGCGAGGGGGTGCGTCTCGACGTGGTTGCGGTCGCACGGATGGAACAACAGGGCGGCGTCGATACCGTCGAACAGCCCGTCCTCGATCATGTACTGCTTGCCGCTCCCCCGCTCCTCCGCCGGCGTGCCGAGGAACACGATTTCGCCTGGGAGCTCATCCGCGATCGCGGCCAGGGCGATCGCGGCGCCCACACCGGAGGCGGCCATCGTGTTGTGCCCGCAGCCGTGGCCGAGGCCGGGCAGCGCGTCGTACTCGGCGAGGATCCCGATCCGCGGCCCGGCGCCACCCCGCCCACCCGGTCGCGTGGCCCGGATCGCGGTCGCCAGCCGACCCGCCGGATGCTCGACGACGAACCCGTGGCGCGCCAGCGCCTCCACTACCCAGCCCGCCGCCTGGCGCTCCTCGAACGCGACCTCCGGATTGGCGTGGATCCGGTGGGACAGCTCGAGGATCTCGTCGCGGGCACCCTCGACGGTCGCCGCCAGGCGAGCCTTCGCCTCCGAGTTGGGTTCGGCCGGTCGGGTGCGGGTGAGCGACGCGGGCACGGACTCCACCGACATCAGCGCTCGACCGACAGGGTCGCCTCGGCGACGGTGACGAGCGCGAGGATGAACAGGGCGATGGGTGGCTGGAAGGCCCCGAGCAGGCGGAGCACGACGAAGACCGCGACGACGACGGCGACCCAGGCGCCGCGGCGCGATGCCCTCAGCCAATCACCGTGATACGCGATTCGGCGATGCCGCCGGAAGACGGCCAGCCAGAACACCGGGACGGTCGTCAGGCCGAATGCCAGCCCGATCAGAAGCGCCCCGACGTAACCGGCCCCTGTGTCGATGCGCGGATCGCGGGTCATCAGGACGATCGCGACGAGGATCCAGGCGAAGGCGGCGGCCGCGAAGAAGCCCAAATTCGTCAGCCGGTCGCGCGCCTCCATGACGACGGAGTCTAGGGCGTCGAGCGGTCGCGCCGACAGTCGCTCGTATCGCGTGGTCGGATCAGGGCGGAATGTCCGGACCTTGCCGTCCAGTGGAGCTCGCGAGAGCGATGACTCGCTTGGCAACCATGCACCGCGAGCCCGCGTAGGGGCTGAAAGCGGGCGCCGGCCGAGGCGAATCATCGACGCGTGACCTCCGGGGCAGAGCGAATCGTCGGTCCGGTGCGACCGGCGACGATCGTTGCATCGCCGCGAGGAGTCCGGCCAGTGGGGTGAATTCCCTATCGATCCCCGAGCCCAAGGAACACGTAAAGATCGGCCAGATCGGCCAGCTCGAGGTCCGGGACGACGGTCCTGTCGCGGTGACTCGAAGGAAGCGGCGAATCGGCCGGTCTTGCGTCGAGGTACGCCGTCCGCCAGCCTGCCTTCGCCGCACCGACGACATCGGCCGCCCAGTCGTCGCCGACATGGAGGATCGTGGCCGGAGGCGGCCCGCCCAGCGCCTCGGCGGTCGCTGCGAAGATCGCCTGGTCGGGCTTGATCGTGCCGACTCGCTGGCTGACCACCACGGCGGCAAGGTACGGCGTCCAGCCGGCCGCCTCGACGTAGCGATCGATCGTCACTGCCAACGGCCAATTCGAGAGGATCGCCAGCCGATGCCGCCGGGCGAGTCGCTCCAGGAGACGGCCGACCGCCGGTGCGGGAGGCAGAGCCTGGACGAAGGCCCGGCTGTACATCTCGACGGCCCAGCTGATCTCCTCCGGCTCGGACAACTGCTCGGCGGTTGCCTGATCCCAGCGGCCGTCCGCCGACGGGGGCGCCATGCCACGGAGGCGGGCGAGGACACGAACGAAGCGCTCGGCGAGGTCGACCTCGCGAAATTGGGGCACCTCCTCGCGAAACTGCCGCTCGCGCTCCTCCGCCCAGATCGCCATGAATTGGTCGAGGTCGAATGGTCCGAGGCGAACCACCACCGCGTTGGCCGTCGTCTCGACGACGCCGTGGAGGGCCGCCCGGTCGACCGCCACGAGCGTGTTGCCGAAGTCGAACGTGATCGCCCGAAGCTGGTCGGCCCAGGCGACCTGGCTCATGTCGCCGCGCTTGACGGACAGATCGCCCGGAACGGGCAGTACGAGCAGGTCATCCGGCTCGGTGTGGCCGTGTATTCCCTCGCCCGGATGCCCGCCGTCACGGTCGCGATGGTCCGGCGAGCCTTGGCCAGGCGCCTGGGGTCGACGTCGACGCGGCCGACCAGCCCCGAATCGAGGAAATGGAGCTGGAGCCGATCAGGCAGGCGGCCGGTCATCGCCTCGTAGCCCATGGCGTAGATCTGGAGTTGAAGTGAATCGCGCGTCCGCTGGCGGGCCTTCACCGGGTCGCGCACGTCGCTCGACTTGTAATCGGTGATGGTGACCCGCTCGCGACCGGTCAGCCCGAGCGTCGGCGACACGGTGTCCGCGTGCTGGGGCGCCGGCTCGTCGACGTCCGTGGTCGGCTCGGCCGGCTCGATGTCGACTCGGTCCCACCGGCCGCGGATCCGGTTGCCATCCAGGCTGAAGCTGAAATCACGTTCGACATAGGCGGGTATCACGGCCCCCGGCTGGAGCTGTTCCTCGCGGAATCGGCGGAGGGCGTCGCGGCCAGTTGCGAGCCTCGCCTCTTCGTGGTCGCGGGTCAGGAACCCCTCGTTCGACCACGCGAACTCGAATGACGCGAAGAGCTCCTCTTCGGTCATCACCTCGCCACGGGCGTGCCGGCGATGGAATTCCTGGACGGCCTTGTGGAGGGCGGATCCGTAGATCATCGCGTGGTGCGGCGCCACGGGAACCCGGAGGACGTGGCCGTAGCGGTACTTGGCCGGGCAGCTCAGATAGGCATCGATGGCTCCGAAGCTCAGGACCAGTGGCTCGTCGACCGGACTGCGCGGCACGTGTGGCGGCCGCTCCGCCGCAGCAAACGCCGCGAGTCGATCGATTGCGGGGCGAGCAGCGGTCCCGGTCAGCCCATCCGATGCTCGGGCCGCGGGCAGGTCGAGTGCCTCGAGGACGAACGGCGAGAGCCGCCTCGCGACGCCACCGCCGTAGTCGGCGGCATGCGACAGGATCAGCTCATCACGCGCTCGAGTCATGCCGACGTAGAACAGCCGCCGCTCTTCCTGGAGCTGGAAGTCGCCCTCCGGAAGCGTCTCATTGACCAGGGCCAACGGCAGGCCAAGCGGCTCGCGTCGGCCGGGCGTCGGGAAGCGGCCGGCGACGAGCCCCGGCATGAAGACGACCGGGAACTCGAGGCCCTTGGCCTTGTGGACGGTCAGCACCGCGACCGCGTCGGCGTCCGGGTCCAGGTCGGCGGTCGGCGGGTCGTCGCCTGCCTCGATGAGCGTCTGGAGGTGGCCTGCGACGAACGTCGCCCGGTCATCGGCAAGTAGCGACGACTGGGATCGGACGATATCGAAAAAACGGGCGATGTTCCGGAGTGCCTCCTCCGCGGCGACGGTATCCGTCGCCGCCAGCCGGGCGAGGGTCCCAGTGCCGCGCAGGAAGGCGTAGAGGACCTCCCCCGCCGAACGCTCGTGGCCGAGTGCACTGAACGACCTCAGGTCCGCGACGAGCCTCGTGACCGCCGCCCGTGTCTCCGCCGATAGGCGCAGGATGCCTGGCTGCCGATCGAGCTCCTCGAGGACGTCCCAGAGGCTCCGGTTCCGTCGCCGCGCCGTCGTCACGATCGACGTCAGGTCCTCACCGCCGAGTCCGTAGATGTCCGAGCTGGCCAGCCCGTACACGTCGACGCTCGACGAGAGATCGGCAATCGCCCGCAGGAACGCCAGCAGGACCCGGACCTCGGGCCGGGCGTACAAGCCGGACGTCCCGGAGAACCGCCACGGGACCCCGGCCAGGTTCAGGCTGCGCAGGATCGCGTCCGCGTCGCCGTTCGCCCGGATGAGGACCGCGAAGTCGCGTGGCCGCGCTCCGCCGGCGATGCGCCGGGCGACCTCGGCGGCGATCCAGTCGCATTCCTCGGCTCGGGTCGCGAAGGCCTCGAGCCGGACCGGCGGACTCGTCTCGTCTGTCGCACGCTCGGACCGAAGGCGCTTCGAGATCCCCGCCCTGACTTCGAGCCGATCCGGATCGTTGAACCGGACGAGGCGGTATGACGCGTCGAGGATCGGGCTCAGCGAACGGTAGTTGCGACGGAGGACGATGGTCCGGGCGGCTCGATACCGATCGCGAAAGCCGAGGATGTTGCTGATTGCAGCCCCGCGGAACTTGTAGATCGACTGGTCATCGTCACCGACGACAGTGATGTTGCGATGGGGTTCGGCGAGCATCGAGACCAGCTCTGACTGCGCGCGGTTCGTGTCCTGGAACTCGTCCACCAGCACGTAGCGGAAGCGGGCCTGCAGCTCGGCCCGGGCAGCAGCAGAGCCCCGAACGAGGCGCAGGGCGAGGCTGACCTGATCGCCGAAGTCGATGAACCCGTTCTCGCCGAGCAGCTCCTGGTACCGAGCAAAGGCTCGAGCGAGTTCACCTTGGCGACGAGCCTCCTCAGCCAGGCCGTCGTCTTCTGGTGCAGCCAGGGACGCGGAGGCTAGCGACTCCGCATGAGCCACGTACGCCGCGGGCGCGATGTCCTCGTCCTTGCAGCGGCTGAAGAGCGCCGCCAGCGACCCGAGAAAGCGGGTCGGGTCACCGAGCGGCCGGTAGGCGTCCAGGTCGAACGCGAAGAGGTGCTCGCGGAGGAAGATGACGACCTCCGGCCGGGTCAGCACCCGGACGTCCGTCGGCAGCCCCAGCTCGAGGGCGTACTCGCGGATGATCCGGTCGCCGAACGCGTGGAAGGTCCCGATTGCGGCATCCGTGTAGCCGTACGGCACCAGCTGGTCGACCCGGAGCTGCATCTCCGCCGCGGCCTTCTCCGTGAAGGTGAGGGCAAGGATCTCCGAGGGCTTCGCCCGCCGAGTCGCGATGAGCCAGGCGATCCGGCGCGTGATGACCTGCGTCTTGCCCGTTCCGGCGCCCGCGACGACGAGGAGCGGCCCATCGCCGTGGGTGACCGCGCGGAGCTGTTCCGGGTTCAGGCCGCCGAGCAGCGCATCGAGCCCGGCCGGCGGGTCCCCGCCGAGTGGCTCCGTGGCGGCGCCGACGAACCCATCCCAGACGGGCATCTGCTCGAGTGGGATCGGCTCGCGCCTGGAGCGCAGACGGGTCACTGGATCTCGCGGGGATGATATCTCGGGGGCCATGCCGGCATCATGTCGGGACCCTGTGACAGCTAGCCTGTCAGACGGCCGCGCCGGCCCGGTCGCGGCGGCCGGGCGAGCCGCCGGTCGGACGTCCGACCGGTGTCGCGAGGGCCTGCCGGAGCGCCTCGCCCTCCTCGGCCGAGAGGGCCGCATCGGATCGGCCGGCGGCGACGGCCTTCGCGTACAGCCGCGTCCCCGTCCGCGAATGCAGGCTGCTCACGATGAACCCGTCGCCCGCGAGGTCGGTCATGGCCAGGGCGAAGCTCTGGTTGCCACCGGTGTCCTCGAACGGGTTGAACCGGACGAACCCGATTCGCTGGATGGCTCGCCGCCCGTTCGCCTCGAGGATCGCCGACCGAGCGGACAGCTCGTCGAGCTCGCTCGCGACCGCATAGACCTTGTCGAGGTGGGCGTCGAGGATCGCCTCGAGGCTCCGACCGTCCGAGTTGCGGGTGATCCCATCGAGGCGTTGGCCCAGGCGGCGAAGTCGGCGCGCCTGGACGAGGACGGCGAGAAGGAGCACGAGCACGACGACGGTCAGACCGACGACGATCACTCCGATGGACGGCGAGACCAGGCCGTTGAGGTCGATTGACGGTTCTCCGACAGGCGTCGAACGCGGTGGTTTTTGGGCGAGCCGATACTAGCAGGTGGGGTGCGGCCGGAAACCGGGCGGAAACCCGACCGGACTCGCCGATGCTATCCTCCGCGGGTTCCAACGGCACCCAGCTCACGGAGGCGTCTCGAACGCAATGGCGAAGCGATCGCGCATCGGCGGCCGACCCGGCCAGCGACGACCGATCCAGCGGCCGACGAACCGCCCGGCAGTAGCCGCTGCGCCGACCCGTCGACCGGACGCCGTGACGCCCGAGGAAGAGGCCCGGGCTGCCGAGCTCGAGGCGGCGATCCTGGTCGAGGAGAAGGCTGCCGAGGACGCCCGCCGCCGAAACAGCGTGGATCGTCGTGGTCGCGCCCCGGTCGAGGGAGCCATCTACTCGTCCTCATCGCTGGCGACGCGCGCAGCGGAGGAGTACGCCTACGTCCGGCGCGACGTCCGCCGGATCGCGATCGTCGGTGGTAGCCTGCTCGCGGTCCTCGCGATCATCGACATCCTGGTTAATGTCACCCACACGATCTGAGCCCGCGGTCCCGCCGCGGCCGCGCCGCAGCGGCGCGAACCCCGGCCGAACTTTCGCCACGCGAACACAATCGACCTTGACACCGAGATTCGGTCGAGAATTTGCGTCAGGCGAGCGAGATCGGGTCGAAATCGATCGACATCCTGCGCGTCGCGAATGAATCGGAGCTAGCGCGCCCGAAATCGGTCGGTTGTGTTCGTTTCGCGAAAGTCGGAGCCGAGGTCTACCACGCCCAGGTGGTCGCGTACCATCGGTCCATGCCCACCCGGCGCTCCCCTGCCCGACTGACCGGCGCCAAGCCCGAGCCGCTGTTCAAGCCGCCGCCCGAGCAACAGCCACTCGCGGCGCGGATGCGGCCGCGGGGTCTCGACGAGTTCGTCGGCCAGGAGCATCTCGTCGGCGAGCGCGGTCCGCTGAGGCGGAGCGTCGCCCGCGGTCATCTCGCCTCGCTGCTGCTGTGGGGGCCGCCGGGGACCGGGAAGACGAGCCTCGCCCGGCTCCTCGCGGCTGAGATCGGCGCCCACTTCTCGACGATGTCGGCGGTCATGTCCGGTGTCGTCGAGGTCCGGGCGACGATCGCCGAGGCCCAGGAGCGCCTGACACTGAACCAGGAGCGGACGGTCCTATTTCTCGACGAGATCCACCGCTTCAACAAGGCCCAGCAGGACGCCCTCCTGCCGCACGTCGAAGAAGGCACGATCACGCTCATCGGGGCCACGACGGAAAACCCCTATTTCGAGGTCAACGCCGCGCTCCTGTCGCGGATGCGGGTCTGGCGCCTCGAACCGCTGTCCGACGAGGACGTGGCGACCGTCGTCCGACGGGCCCTGACCGACGAGGCACGAGGCCTGGCCGGCGCATTCGGGCCGAAGGGCGGCGTCGCTCTCGCCGACGACGCGTTCGATCACCTGGTCTCGCTCGCCGGCGGTGATGCCCGGTCCGCGCTGAACGTGCTCGAAGGAGCCGTGGCCCTTGCCGAGGGCGAGGACGCCCGAGACGCGTCCGGGGCGGTTGCTCCGCGCCTCGCCGACATCGAGACCGCCGCCCAGCAGCGGATCCTCGGCTACGACCGCGCCGGCGACGGCCACTACGACACGGCATCGGCCTTCATCAAGAGCCTTCGCGGCAACGATCCGGACGCCGCGCTCTACTGGCTGGCCGCGA
>Ga0209488_10001763_pt1 | contig 18292 bp, 13 predicted proteins | sample Rivendell_Oct201_8_FD_188349 | JGI IMG/M metagenome (GOLD analysis project Ga0209488, IMG submission 188349) | Vadose zone soil microbial communities from the Eel River Critical Zone Observatory, Northern California, USA -... | ecosystem: Environmental > Terrestrial > Soil > Vadose zone >...
GCGAATCAGACTGTGACGGCAGGACAAACGGCCGCCTTCACAGTTGTGGCGGCCGGTACGGCACCGCTGAGCTATCAATGGCAGAAAAATGGAGTGAACATTGCGGGAGCCACAGCGGCGACCTATACCACGCCGGCTACGACAATGTCAGATAGCGGGTCGACCTTCCGAGTGGCGGTGAGTAACACGGCCGGAGCCGCAACGAGCGCCACGGTTACCCTCACGGTCAATGCAGTGGCTCCTTCAATTCTGACCCCGCCTGTGAGTCAGACGGTCACGGCGGGTCAGACAGCCTCCTTTAGCGTGGCCGCTACAGGCACTGCTCCGCTGAGTTATCAGTGGAACCGAAACGGAGTAGCCATTTCCGGGGCCACCTCCACCAGCTACACCACTGCGGCTACGACAAGTTCAGACAACGGCGCCCAATTCACCGTAGTGGTGACGAACACCGCCGGAAGTGTGACCAGCAGCGCTGCCACGCTCACGGTGAGCGCGCAAGCCGTGCAAATAACAACCAGCAGCCTGCCTGCCGGGCAGGTACAGACGGCGTACAGCTCTACACTGCAAGCCACTGGCGGGACACCGCCCTACACCTGGTCCGTCTCTAGCGGGCTGCTTCCTAATGGCCTCTCCTTGTCTTCTTCGAGTGGAACGATCTCGGGGACTCCGACGCTTGTGGGCCTATTCAATGTTGTCGTCCGGGTGGACGACAGCGTAGGAGCCTCAGCGTCAACCCCACTCAGCATAAACATTGCTGCACAGGGTCCGATCGTTGCGTTCCCGGGAGCGCAGGGAGGAGGCGCGCTTTCAGTGGGTGGACGAGGTGGCACGGTTTACCTGGTCACGAACACAGCTGATTCAGGAGTTGGGTCGTTGCGCACCTGCGTCGATGCGAGCGGACCGCGCACTTGCGTCTTCCGAACCGGAGGCACTATCGCATTGCTTAACACTCTCACGATTGCGAATCCATTTATCACAATTGCGGGACAGACGGCTCCCGGGGGCGGAATTCAGATAACGGGCCCGAGTGGAGCTGGCGCCCCTGGGAACCCATCCATAGTGGTGAAAACGCACGACGTTGTGATTCAGTACCTGAGAATCAGGCGCGGCCACAACGCAGGTGAAATCTGTAACCAGAACCCGTGGAGCTGCGGGTCAAGCCTTGAAATACTGGCGGGCTCGGGGACGGATACGTATAACATCGTGTTTGACCATGACTCTGCTCAGTGGTCGAATTACGATGCGTTGATCATCCTCGGTTCGCATGCTGGCGTGAACGCGAGTCAACCACGTTTGGTGACGCTGTCGCATTCGATCATAGGCGAGGAACTTGCGGGGGCTGGGCAAACCACTGCCACAAACACGAGTGGTTATTCCGGTGACGGCTCCACGGTTCCTGATTTAATGACCGATATAGACTTTCACCACAACCTTTTCACGGGCGCCAGCCACAGGCTGCCACTGATAACTATCAAGTCGGCTCGCTTGGTGAATAATTACATTTATGCTTGGACTTATTATGGGATGCGCACGACGGGGCTGCGAGATATCATCGGCAACTATTTTGCCTACCGTTCCGGTCAGACGTTCGTGTCCCACGAAATACAGGCCTGGAGCGGCGTCCAAGGCAACGACACCTCGTTGGCACCTTCGTTCTACTTAGCCGGCAACATGGGTCCTAGTGACCCAACGGGAACGTCTAACTGGTCACTGACAGGGTTGGCGGTCAACGAGGCAGGTGGGGAAGTTTCGAGTCCCCTTTCAACAGCTTACCAACGCAGTTCACGCATTCCGACGCCGGTGGGTTACGTTCCGATTGTGGCTGATCCGGTGACGAGCATCTCTACCGCTTCGGGCCTGCTGCTGAATACGCTCAGGGCCGCCCCTTACGATGGAGTGGGAGCATCGCGCCGGTTGGACTGTAAGGGCAACTGGGTCAACGCGCAAGATCCCGTGGACAGCAGGACTGTGAACGCGGTGGCTAACGGGACCCCCTTGTTTGGAAGCTACACCTATTCATCACTTGCGACCTCACCGCAGACTCAAGCAGACCTCGGAGGCTGGCCGACGTTGGCGGCTGGGACTGCCTGCGCCGACAGCAACAACAATGGGATACCAGACGTCTGGGAATCCTACTGGGGAAGCGTATTCGGTCTAGGCAGTACGCTCAATCCCAACGGGTTCAATTTTGGGGACGGGTACACCAACCTCGAGCATTACATTCAGGGCGTAAGTCCTGCACCGTAATGACGAGGCTGCGGCTACGGATCTCTCTTTAGTTGCTACAACAGCGGAACTACAGAATTAACCCGTAGAATTGCACTCTTAGTCACCGTTCGATCCGAAGCCGAGATGGTAACGGAAGTTGAGACAAGAACTAATGACGTGTTCACCGTGAAGGTCGCGCTGGTGGCTCCGGCCGGAACGACCGTGCTGGAGGGCACCCTGGCCACCCCCGTGTTGCTGCTGGAAAGCATGACTTGGGCACCACCAGCAGGAGCTGGCCCGCTGAGCGTCACCGTGCCGGTGGAAGAATTGCCGCCCGTCACCGTCGAGGGACTCAGCGTCAGCGAGGAGAGGATTGGTGAAGTCACGGTGAGCGAGGCCGTTCGTGTCACGCCCCCATAGGACGCGGAGATGGTGACCGAGGTCGACACGGCCACCGCGCTGGTGCTGATCGTGAAGGTCGCACTAGCGGCTCCGGCCAGAACGGTCACGCTGGAAGGCATACTGGCTGCCGCGTTGTTGCTAGAAAGCACAACTTGGGCACCACCTGTAGGAGCTGGTCCGCTGAGCGTCACCGTGCCGGTGGAAGAATTGCCGCCCGTCACGCTCGAGGGACTCAGCGTGAGCGAGGAGAGGGTTGGAAGTGGTGCAGTCACGGTGAGCGTGGCCGTTTGTGTTACGCCACCATAGGACGCGGAGATGGTGGCCGGTGTTGAGGCGGTGACCGCGCTGGTGCTGATCGTGAAAGTCGCGCTAGCGGCTCCGGCCAGAACGGTCACGCTGGAAGGTACACTGGCTGCCACGTTGCTGCTAGAAAGCGTGACTTGGGCACCACCAGCAGGAGCTGGCGCGCTGAGTGCCACCGTGCCGGTGGAAGAATTGCCGCCTGTCACCGTCGAGGGGCTCAGCGTCAGCGAGGAGAGGGTGGGAACTGGCGACGGCGAAGACGAAGGCTGCTCGAAAATCACGACTGCGGGATTCGGATCGTTCATTGAGACCGACACAAACTTCGATGTGGAGATGGCGTACACGACGGCGCTGCCTCCTGACCCAGAAGTGACCGTCATGGTTCCCCGTCCATTTGTAGGCGATGAGGATATAGAGTAGGTGGCACTGAACGGCACGCCCGAGGTCGGTCCGCTCGGCGCGCCGATATCCTCGGTACCTGTAATATTGCCTGTCGGGCTGGCACCATCGGCGGCGAACTCGCCGGAGGAAACTGTTACACCATACGTCACTGGGGAGGACGCGTAGCCGGCATACGTACCTTTTATGTCGCCATTGGTGAACGACACGGTTTGCTGGGGTTCGCCGAACCCAAACAAAACATTAGAATCCGGAGTGAATAAGAGGAAGGCCTGATTCCAGCTCACCATGTAGCCAACAAAGTCGGCCCATCCGACGGTGAGCGCTGCCCGACCATTGCTTGCCACACTGTACGTCCCGGGGACATTGGGGTAGGTCCCGAAATTTCTGCAGAAGTTCTCGTCGAAGCTAAAGTTGAAGCCGCCATTGCCGTTGGCGGTGAGCAAGCCTGCGACCGCCTTGGGCACAGCGGGTGTTCCATTACCGCACATCGATAACCCGGTCTGGTAAGTCACCATGTTGCCATTCAGCGAGGCGTTGGAAAAACCTCCCCCGGAACTTTGCTGCTGCAGCACGACGCCAGTCGCCAATGGGGTCGAAGTCGTGACCGCGTCGCTCTCCATCGCAAAAAGCTTTCCTGCATTCACGATGTAAAAGACGAAATTCAACGTGCTTGGTGCTCCGCCGAGCGAGAAGGCGAGGTTCATTGACCCTCGCCCAGTGGCAGGATCGGACACGGTGTAGTTCGCTGCGGTGAAGGACATGGAATGAGCGGTGCCATATAAGTTGGCGTCCCCTGCGGCGTTGGTCAGAGTGCCTGCTCCGTTGGAAGTAAATCGGCCCACAAAGGCCGCCCGATTATTCAAGTTGTCCTGGCCGGCAAGACCAAATGCATAATCACCAGATATTTTGGCGGTGTTGTACGCAGTCGTATCTACTTTTTCCATGGTCCCAGAGCCGATCGTGCCGGCCCCTCCCCCGGCATCGAACTTGATGAACTGTGCATTGCCATTGGCCATCATCGCGAAGGCAAACGTCGCACCAGCGAAGGTCATCAGGCCCCGATGGTCCGCACCGATCGCATAGGTCCCGGTGAACGGTAGAGCGACCGCCCCGCCACCTGGGCTGTTCGTATCGATTTCGCCGTTCGTCAAGTTCCCGGCGCCATCGGCCGTGAATCGTCCCACGGCGGCAAAGGCGGACGAGACGCCACCGCCGCTACCACTGATCCCGTCGAACCTAAATGCGTAGTCGCCGTTCAGTTCGGCGTTGTTGACACCGGAAGTTTGGGCGCGGACCGTCGAAGCAAGAACCAGCGCCAGACATCCAATCAGCAGGACGATCAACTTCTTCATTTTATCCTCCACTTGGGGCTGTTTTCGTTTGCGGGCTGTCAATCGCTATGAATTGACAAAAGTGCTGACGGGCTTTTCCAACGCGCGGAACGAACTTCAGATCGAGTTGGACAGAGCGCCCCCCGGAACCCGAAGGGGAGCGTCCGCGATACTTTTTCAATGGACCGCGGCCGAGACGTGACGATGAAATATTTTCAGAATGACGATCAGTGAGATGTATGGATGGTCGTTTCCGCTGAAGATAGAGACTATCGATTAACAGCTAGAAGCGGAGTCCATTACCGACTCGATGTATCCGAGAGTGGCATCCGCTTTTGGAATAATCTTCGCAGGATTGCCTAACACGATGCTGTTTGCGGGCACATCGAAATTCACGTACGAATTTGGCGCAATCAAGACGTTATCACCGACGGTGATCTTTCCCACGATGACCGCGCCGGTACCGACCCATACTCGATTTCCGATCGTGGGACACCCTTTCCGTCTACCGCGGTTTGTGCGCCCGATGGTTATTCCATGAGTGAGATTGCAGTTGTCTCCCAAGATAGCATTCGTGTGTACTACAACGTTGCCAAAGTGAGCTATATAGAGTCCCTTCCCGATTTTCGTATATAGAGGAATTTGAAATCCAAATTTGTAGAGATATCTGCGGTGCATGATCTTATAAAAGAACCTTAGCGGCGAGTGCGTCTTTAGCTGAGAGGCCTTTCGGAAGAAGTAAGTGAATCTGAAAGCGGGGTTATGGATCAGATACTGGAGCAGGGTCAAGAAGTCGGCCCTGCCTGCATGCCTGTAAAGATCGCATGCAATGGTGGGGTCCATGCTTCGGGCATTCGGCGCAAATGCCTGACTAGCACGAGCTTCCTGGACGGCGGTGATCGATGAATGCAACACGTTAGTGATTCTGTTTTGAGTTCGAAGGGCAAGCAGCCTCGCGAGACAGCAGACTCTCGCGGAGGGAAGCCTAGGTTGCCTGGCAAATCTCCTGGTGCACTATAGCGTTGTCGACCAAACTGCCCCGCGACCCGGGTTTCTCGAATCTACGCTCGAAGTGCCGCAGCCAAATCTCAAGCACAAGACATCTCCACAGCAGGCCCGAATAATCACGGGCGTGTCGCAGGTGGTCTCGGAAACAGGCTTCCAAGTTTGGCATCTGGAGGTATCGATTGATACGAGCCTGGGGCGAAAGGACGCAATCCGCGTAGTATTCGCGCAGTTCGTTGCGCAACCAGTGGCTGATCGGGACGTCAAAACCGCGTTTGAAGCGGGTGAAGACTTCCGGGGGAACCAAGTCTCCGAAGGCCTCCTTCAGCAGCCACTTTCGGCTTGAACCCCGAATTCGCTGATCGTCCGGCAGCGTATTGGCGAACTCGACTACCTCGTTGTCCAAGAATGGGACGCGAATTTCAAGGCTATGAGCCATGCCGCCCTTGTCTGACTTCTCAAGATATGCTCCCGGAAGCCAAAATTGTTGATCGATCAGACAAAGCCGGCTGACCACACCGCTGTCTAGTTCGTCCGGATATCCTTTCTCTATGGACGCGTCTACGCCTATTTTTCTCTGCCATTCCGGCTTCAAAATAGTTTTGATGGAAACTTCACTCTCAAGGTAGGAAGAGTAGCGGGCAGCGGCGCTCTCCCGAGCCATGGCCCGCAGAAGAACCTGAAAGCGGCGGGGAGTCCATGCAACGCGATCAAGTCGCGCAGAGTGAAGGGTCCGGCAAAGGCCCCGACCAAATGCGCCAAGTCCGCGGATCACCTTCTCAAAGTGGTAGCGGCGATAGCCTCCGAAGAGCTCGTCCGAACCTTCGCCCGCCAGGGCCACGGTAACGCGAGAGCGAATCATCCTGCTGATCAGGAACACATTCAGAGACGCGCTATCTGCGAATGGCTCGTCGTAATGCCAGACCAACTGTTCCAGGTCACGGATCAGATCGGTCTGGGACGCCTCGTAGACATAGTGTTTGACCCCTAGATGATGGGCCACCCGCCGCGCGTGGCCAATCTCATCATAGTCCGGGCCCATGCCCCGATAGCCCAACGTAAAGGCCATCGTTTTTTCTGGCCCGATCAAGCGGGCCGTCAACGCGGTCAAGATAGACGAGTCCACGCCTCCACTAAGGAGCAGGCCGACTGGCACGTCCGCCACCAACTGGCGAGCCACGGCCGAAGAAAGCACTTTTCTGAGTTGCTCCGCAGCGCTCGCATCGTCGCGCGAGACCGGGCGCCACTGCGCTCTAGGGGATGACCGCGTGATACTGACGACGCGGGTGGAACCCTTCGGCTCCCGCTCCTGAAGGGTTACCACTTGGCCCGGCTCCAACTGGCGAACACCTTCGAGAGCGTGATTTTCGCCATAGCAGTGACCGTATGTGAAAAAGGCGGTTAGGCCGTTCGCATCAATTGCCGGATCGAAGCACTTGGTTTGAAAGAAGAATTTGGCTTCCGAGGCGAATAGAACTACACCATTCCGCTCCCATAAATAAAGCGGCTTGATGCCCGCACGGTCGCGGGTCAAGTAGAGCGTGCGGGTCTGGCGGTCATAGAGCGCGAGTGCGAACATTCCATTCAACCGGCTCAGGAAGTCAATTCCCCAAAGGGCGAAACCCTCGACGATCACCTCCGTGTCGGAATGTCCCCGCCAACGGAAGGACCCTGCGCTTACTGACGTGAGTTCAGAGTGTCGAGAACCATTGCGCTGCCATTGCGTCTCGATCTCCGCGCGCAATTGCTGAAAATTGTAGACTTCACCGTTGTAGCAAAGCACGAAGCGCTGATCAGCGGAAAGCATCGGCTGATTGCCAGCGGCACTCAAATCGATGATGGCCAAGCGCCAATGGAGAAGGGAGACGCCGTGCTCCCGCCAAGAGCCAAAGCTATCTGGACCTCGGTGCGCCAGCACGGCCCCACCTTCACCGCAGAAGACTTCGGGTCGGAGCGGCGTTTCACATCCGAATTCGCCCGCAATTCCACACATATGGTTTGGCAAATCTCCAGTTAGTATGCTGCCCCGCCGGTCACCGGGATATTCACGCCATTCAAGTAGTCGGATGCCGGAGAAAGCAGGAATTCGATGACGTTAGTTACTTCGATGGGCTTTGTGTTGCGGCGATGGGGGTTTTGAGATGCAGTCATCTCCACCGCTTTGGCTGGAATATTTGAAAGAAACCTTGTTTCCACCATGGAAGGCGAAACAGCATTAATGTTGACCCTGGTTCCGGCGTAATCCGATACAAGCGCACGCATAAATCCCAGCTGAGCATATTTCACCGTTGTATAGAAGGACGTGTATTTCGGTGACGCGCCTAAGGTATAGCTGGAGAGAACAAAAACGACTTTCGTGACCGTCTCAGACTCGGACATCGCAGGTAGAAACTGGCGGAGAATGTGCACAATTGCCAGCAGTTGAACCGCTAAATCAGATTCAAAGTGGGAAAGATCTGCGCTCGGAAAGCGCTCCAAACGAGGAGGTAGGGCTGCGAAATGAACGATCTGCGTGGGAAACGCCGTCTCCAGGCGGACTTGCTCGATGAGATGTCCAACATCGGATGCAACTGAAAGATCGGCTTGGATCGGAACAACTAGGCCGTTGAACGTGCCCCGAAGCTCTTCAACACGATCCCGGCTGCTGTGGAAGTGTGCGAGCACTCGTGGAGGATTTCGTCTTTTCATGAGTGATCGAATAAGATCCGTTCCGAGATCAGATGAGGCGCCCGTGATGAGTAACGTATCAGTGCTCATGCACACCGACGCGAATCTTAGCCCTTGATATCAGCTGGCTGTCCCCATTGTGAATCGAAGCCTTCACGTCAGCTCGGCGGTAAGCTTGATTGAGATAGGTGATGCTGCCAGTTACTCGCAGGTGGTCACCGACAAAGGAAGGATTTACAAAGTCCACGTTTATTCCATGTAGCAAACAGTAGCGCCCTGGAAGATAAACTCCCACCAGTGCGGAATAAAGCGCCGATGTGAGCATTCCGTAAGCAACTACGTCGCGGAAGCCGGCATGCCTAGCGAATTCGCTGTCTGTGTGTAAAGGGTTTTGGTCGCCCGACAACCGCAAGAAGTCCGTCAGCATTGGCTGAGTAAGTTGTACTTCAAATTCATGCGAGAGTCCTTCGCTCAACTCATCCCAGCGGTACGAGTTCATCGTATTGCCAGTTTTCGCTCCATCAAATCAATCATCTCACCCACGTTCTTCAATTCTTGGAGTTCCCCAAGGGTGAAGCCGATCCCAAACTGTTGCTCGATGGCGGAGATCAAGTTGATGTGAGCTAATGAGTCCCAACCTGCGACATTGGAAGCATTGGACTCCCGGGTGAGGTTCAAACGGGAATTATCGAGGATATCTCGAAAGATGGGTTCCAACTGAGACAACATGTTCGGCACCTACCAACTCCTTGATATGCCTATTCCTGCGAACATAGTCAGCCGTCAAAACCAGTCTCCAGACAGACCGCTGATCGTCATTGCCGTTAATGCATTCGAATCGGAGCTTTGCGTAATGATCGCTGACCATATCGTTCTTTTCGGAGCGGATATAATAACCATAGATTTCTGTGACGTCATGTTGCTGGCAGATCGCGACCAGCGAGTCCAACATAGCAAGTTCCACGTCGCGTTTGATGACCCGGCAGCTCATCAGCCACAGATCCACATGAAGCGACCGGCGCTCTTTGCGGCCAATGATCACTGAGATGAGACCGCTATCTCCGAACTTGTCGGTCAACTTAGCATAAAGCGTGATGTAGCTCTCATCTGAAGCAATTTGTTCAATATCCGCAAACGTATATCGCTTACTGGTCAGATTGAATTGATTCGTCTTGTTAATAAGCTGCGCAACGCGATCGAAGTACACCGGTCTCAGCGGCGCGATTTCCGCAACCATGTCCAAAGAATCGAGATAGTCTTCGTAGCTCGCAAATTGACTCTGCTCTTGTAAACGAAGGGTGTTCGTTTCGTACTGCCTTGCTCGATCAAGGTCTTCTCTGGACAATGCAATTGTCTCGAAGTATCGGCCTTCTTCTAAAACGCTGATGAAGTTCACGATATCGTCCCCGACATTGGGAACGGTCACCTCTGGCAGTTGCGAGGAGACAAATTCGCGTTCTGCTGGATTGTCATCCACGAAGACCAGGCTATCCAGCCCGATGTTAAGTTCGGTGGCAATAGACTTCAGGTTTTCGGTTTTTGGCTCCCAATTCGCCTTGAAACACGAAAAATCGCTCAGCCTTAGGACCGAGTCCGGATGGTCAAAGCCTTGTTTGGCTAGCGGTTCGGAGTTCTTTGAACAGACAGCCAAGATCACTCCACGTTCTCTCAATCGAAGACAATACTCCTGAAAGGCCGTATAAGCCTCTGCTTGGGCGGTTTCCTTTCCGATTGCGATGTTATCTGGACCATCATCACCAATGACGCCGCCCCAGACGGTGTTGTCAAGGTCAAGCACCAGACATTTGTGGGAACGGCCGTAGATGCTTCCAATGATGGCCGCAACTGATTTTGCGATGGCCAGGCTGCCTTCCGGCGTGGAGATTAGCTTGTAAGCGAACCATCGCTTTGCATCATGAAATCGCGCAAGACCGATCGTTGCGGCAATGGAATTGAGATCATTTATGAAAAGCTTAGGCCGCAAACTTGCTTCTCGCGCGAACTCGTCGTTAGCGCGATTGATGAACCTGGCCTGCCCGCCTGGACTAACGCAGTCGAAGTTGCCGAGAATCCGATAGGATGGAAGTTCGAAATTGTTCTGAACCACCAGGCAGCCGAGGCGGTCGTGTATGGCATTCCATATGGCCGCGAAACGCGCTCTCTCTGCGGATGCGTATTCACTAAAGTCAGACTCAGACGCGTCTAGAGGGGGAAAGTTTTGGATGTTGGCTGAAGATGTGTACACGTAGACGATGTCCGGACGGAAGTTGATAAGCTGCGATGGATCTATTACAGCCTCCTCGAAGTACCTGTTGTACGCGGACTGGTAGAAAATGGGCTGGATTCCCTTATCGAGAAGCAAAACTTCAAGAAAATCTGCAACCTCATTGGTTGTGGATCCGCCTAATATAGCGACGCGAACCTGTAAGAGATTAGGTCTTTCCAGGAGTTCACGGCGCAGTGACTTACGCTGCCGAATCAATGTCTCAACTGCTGTAGAACTGATTCTCATGAATGTTCTGCAAACTTAATCGGACTCACTTGGGGTAGAAACAACCCAGCTATCCATTGAACCAACTGCTACCGGAGACCCGAATTGCTCCGCTGCTTTCGTTTGGAATTCCGTGGCAACCTGCCCCATGGTCAGGCATCGGACGTCTCTGTTACGCACCATGGCGCCGAGTTCCTCCAGGAAACGGGCGACTACATTTTCGAGGCGTGGCCACTCAGCATAGAGGTTCTCCGGGTGAAACCAGACGTGGAAAATTCCTCCTGTTTGACGTACCCGTTCCAGTCCTTTTTTCAGGCGCCGTAACCGATTCGAATCAGGGATGTACTTCCGCCAGCCGGCCGCGTATCTCACCATTAAAGATCCAGGGATAGAAACAAGTCCTTCCTTGAGCGACGCGTCAACCATGCGAGGTGTTAATCCAGTGAAATCTGCAAGGACCGCCACCATAGAGGCCAGCGTGCGGCTGGCAAAACGAATTGGCATTTCATCAACTTCGCGGAAGCAAGTGAATCCTGCGTGGCGGAGCTCCCTGAGAAAAGCAACCGAATTGCGTGGAAAGACGAAACATGTGGTTGGTAACGCGAACTCTTTTGCGATCTGGGCGCAATAACTAAACTCAGCGACGGCTCGCTCGCGAGTCATCCCAGGCCATCCAAAGGGTACGTGCGAAAACGAATGGAATCCGACCTCTTGACGCGGTAAGGCGTTCCTGATCATCTTTACCAGAGACGCCCCAAACCATTCTGGATGAGCCGATTCATCGCCGTTCTTGGGCACATAGTCGAACCACGACTTTTTGAAATGCGGGTATCGGACTTCGGGTAATCCGGACACATCCGGGAGAGATGAACGCATCATCGCACCAACGATGGCCCAGGATGCGGGGACGCCGTTGCGGGTAAGATGATTCAACAAATTTGGAACTCCAATGTCATGGGTCCACCTGGCCATCTTCAGCAGGTTCTCCCCATAGGCGTGGTCAAAACTGCCCCAAGACAATTCCAGATCGAGGCTGATGACCACTGTGGGTTGCGTCATCATGAGTTTTCGATGCGGGCGTCGCAGCCGTAGTCCCAAGCACCACCACAGATCCATAAACCCTCGGGACGGATCTGGCCCCTTTGCGTAAACCAACGTGCGCCGATTGTTTTGTTTCGGAAGTTCCAGCCAGCTCTTTGAAGGCGCTCAGTTACCTCCAGAGAACCGGTCACGGCCAAGCACACCGGGACTTGCATGTCATTAAAGGTCTGCTCCATTTCTTCCAACAGTACGTCGAGGCATTCAGCATCCTGAAACACGAGTTCCACAATACGGGCGACGACAACACCATTCTTTAAGCCGACAGAGACAACAGCTCGACCCGAAGGCGTTCGATTTCTCCGTGCCAACAAAAGGATGTTACGGGGGCCCAGGTCATGGAAAAAACGCCATTGATAGGAGGCCAAGTCCCAGTCAGGATAGGCCGGTGCCGCGGGGGTAATGGTCAGTGCTTCTACAAGTTCATCGGGAGTTGGATCCACAATCCTTGAGACTTCAAAGTCACACGTGTTCGCTATTCTCCTGTTAATTTGTCGGCCGCTGCGAACCGACCAGCCCAATCGTGACGCCACCATCTGCGTCGCGGCATTCGCTCGACTCCGAACCTTCTCTAGCCAGAACACTGGTACGGCCGGATTGCGCATTCTCTCGTAAATCTTGTCGGCTACTTCGCCTAAGCCGAACAATGCAACGTGAGTCTCTCTTTCGAGTGCGGCCAACATGACTTGCACTCCCGGCGGTACTAAACACTGTTCTCCTCTGGCAGTGCGATGAGAGGAGCGAACAAAAAGGTCGTGGACGCTAGGGACAATAAGGCGTTTGCCGTCGATGCGCCAAGGTACCCGCATGCGATGAAATGCGCCAACGATCTTGGCCCCGTCGACCAAGACCAACAGATCGCGTTCGATTCCGCGTGTATTTGGGTTCTCTTTGTACAACCACGCCAAGAATGACCGGTCTGCCTGCACAGAGTTACTTCCCCAAGCCACCCGCGCGAATTCCAGATAAGCAGCTTCTTCATTCGGCGTAATGAAACGGCAAACAACTCTCGGCTTTGCGCTCCTGTTGCTTACGCTTAGTGAGGCCGTGATCTTGTCAAATGATCTGGTTGCTAACATGTTGGCTTTGCAGGTTGGCTTTAGATGAGACTGTTTGTCCGGCAGCGGCTTCCGAGACTGGGAGTCCATTGTTGGCGGGTAAGCTGGATTCGGGAATGGGCTGCCGCATATTCAATGGCGTAGTGCCACCGAGCGCCGCATAAATTGCCTGATAGCGTTCCACAGTGGCCGATAGTGCGAAGTGTTGCTGCACGCGGTGCCTGGCGGCCATTCCGAGATGGCGCCTCATTCCCGGCCCGGAGTCGATCAGTTCGCGCCACGCCTCTGCCAGCTCATCTGGGTTCCCGGGCGCCACTACTCTACCGGTCGCGCCCACGATTAGAGCTGAATCACCGACGTTGGTTACGACGCAGGGCGTGCCGCAGGCCATCGCTTCGCCGACTGACAGAGGGAAGGCCTCACTCAAAGAGGAAGAAGTGGCAATGTCTATCGCCGCGAAGAGACGACGGATATCGCTGCGTTGCCCGAGTAGATGACAACGGGAGCCGATGCCCGCGTCCGCTATCCACTTGACCAGTTGCTGATTGTCGCGAGTTACGCCGAGGCCGCACAATACAAAGTGAACGTCTGGAATCACGGCGTGAACGTGCCCGGCCGCCTGAATAAAATTACGATGATCCTTCTCGGTGCGGAAGTGGGCGGCCATTCCAATAACCACCGCATCGTCCGCGATCTCCAACTCCCTGCGCAGGGACAGGCGCGCGGCCGAATCTGGCCTGAACTCGTGCAGATCGAAGCCGTTCGGGATGACCTCCATTCTTTTTGCCGCGTAGCCTAACCTGGTGTGCAAGAGCAAGGATGCCTGTGACACGAACAGGATGTAGCTTGGAAGCCACCGAGACATCCGGGCGCAACTCTTTGCGGTCCAAATCGTAAGAAGTTTATTCAGTTGAGGGTCCAGATTAGCTTGGTGGATACTCCAAACGACGGGCATGTCGCCGACGAGACGAGAGGCCAGTCCTCCGATCAAGTTGGCGTGGTACATCCAAGTCTGCACGATTTGAGGCTTCGACTTGCGAATCCATTGTTGAAGGCGAAGAACTGCGAACGGATCAGGCATGCCTCTCTTCATGCCAAGCGCGCGCACCGGCACCCCTGCAAGCCGAATCTTGTCAGCTAGGATCCCGACATTGGTCAGGGAAATTACCTCATTCTCAAAGCGCGCTGTATCCATGCTGCAGAGGACCCGGTACAGCATGGTTTCGGCTCCGCCTCCATCGAGATTCGAGATAATGTGAGTGACTTTGATCATGAGCCTGCGGACAACTAACCCCACGTCCGAAAATCACGGTCTATTTACGGGAGGTTTCGCTTGCTTGGCACTCGGAGTACACCGTTTTGCTTTTGATATCCACAGCGATTCGTCTGGGGCCGTCGATCCGATCGAGAAGTTTTCTAAGCCAGCACCCGGGGCGGTAGTGCCAACGGTATTGGATCAAGCATTCGCTTCTGCGTTACCTGTGACGCTCTGCACTTTAGACCTGGTTGGTTCAACTCCAGACAAATCCATTCGTACCGCTTCTGAAGTTCCGTGCAAGCGTAGGGATTCCGATTGCTTCCAGGTGAACCTGTGAAGTGCCAGCCAACTGACGAGCGCATATACCGAGGACGCAGCCACAAGTGCCCAAGCCGCGCCATCACCACTGTAACGGGGGACGAGCGTGACGCAACCGATAACGAGGACGGTGAGCGTGATGGTCAGCAGAACGGGCTGCACAGTGATGACGCGCGCAGACGTAAGAGCATAGCCAAGGAACGAGGTGACGAGTACCATCCCGGCGGCCGCGCTTAGCACCACGAGCATTCGCGTACCAGAAGCAAATTCGGGTCTGTACAGATGGACCAGAAACCAACGTCCGGCGAGGACGGAAAGCATTACTCCGCCCGCTCCAAGAGCCAGCCCTACTGCGGCGAGCTTGCTGGTTAGATTTCGGAACGATCCTACTTCACCCTTGGCAAATAGACGGGCGAGCCGTGGGCCTGCGGCGCCGGCCAGTGCTCCGCCGACGATGTCAGCAGCGGTGGTCAGTTGGCTCGCGGCTGCGAACAATCCGAGAGCCGCCTCGCCAGCATAGCGCTGAACGAAGAACCGCGGCACATTCTGCTGCAGTGACGATAGCAGAAGGATGAAGCCGAGAGGGGCGGCCTCGAACGAGAGCCTAAGCACGCGCCTCCATGAAACCGGTCCGGACCCCGAGGCGACAGCCCGCTGCACTTGCGAATCCGACGCGGTGCGCACGCGCACGAAAAGCAATGCGGTACAGGAGCCAAGTGCGGAACCCACTGCCGCGCCGGGAACACCACCGCCGAGCATTACCGCCGCGGTCATGAAAGCAATCGAGCTGACGGAGTTTAGCATCATAGCCCACGCTATTACGCTCATCCTCTCGTGCCCCTGCCAGACTCCATAGTAGATATCGCTTAGGGCGTCGGCCGCTCGCATGCCGCAGACGGGGAGGAGGACGGACCAGGAACTGTGCGACATACCGGTAACGCCGGCGATGATCATGACCCCAAATACCGCTGCGACAGTGGTGGCACAGCGCAAGTACAGATACTCGCGGAAGACGTATGCGCCTCGTGCATCGCTTGCGTGCATGAAGCGTAGGCACAGGCTCGCGAAGACCATTACGGGCCCCGTCAGCGCCAGGGCAAACGCGTACTCGCCGACTGCGGCCGGACCGCCCATGCGCGCGAGAATGACGAGCTGCAGGCATTGTCCGATCGCATAAACGACATTTCCAACCAGATTCCAGCGGACGTTAGTCCGCATGCGCCACACCGACTGGGGTTGCTCAATCTTTGGCATCATTTGCGCTTCGAACTGTGACTATGAGGCCGAAATCATGACGTTATTTGAAAAGTGATCAACATGTGGGGGTGCCGAGCAGAGGAGGCTCAAGAAGAATTTGCCATCACAAAATCGGATTGAGAAAACTTGAGACAGCATAGTGAATGACCTTGCCGGTTGCTGCTGTCAGCTCAAACCCTGCTCATCGGGCCAAGACCAATAGGCTGTAACCGCCCAGAGTTCGGACTGCCAGGTCCTGGTGAATCCGGAAGCAAATCATCCTTGGTAACAGAGCGAGTTTATGTACCGTCTCTGTTGCGAGTTCGATGCCTCTCGGCGTGTAGAAGTAGTCCAGGACCTCGTATCCCGCGTGTTTCAGTGTTTCCAGGGCGGTCTCTTTACTAAAGTAGTGAAGATGCCCCCAAAGTTCGCGGCGTTTCAGGAGGCCTCGTTTGCGGAGCACAGCCTGCACACTCAAATCCAGCGGGATGTGGAAAATTTTCAAATCACCTTTCGCTCGAGTCCTGTCTAGAAAGCCGAAGTAGTCTTCGACGTGCTCGAAAACGTCAAGGACCAAAAGGAGATCGAAGAAGGCCCCTTCCTCTCGAGTGAGGTCCGCCAGTTTGAAATGAAGGCCGTCGTTTGTCCGGGTCTTGCACAGCTTTATGGCCTGAGGTGAGATGTCGTAACCCCAGAAACGGCATGGGTTGTCTATATTCTGTTGCAACAGCCTTAGAACTTCTCCTGCGCCACATCCGACTTCGCATATGGTCCTTGGCTGAAGGTGGTGTTTTTTCAACATTCGCAGAATGTGTTTGACCTTAAATGGTGATTCGTCAGTGTGCCACAGAGGATTCTTGTCTAAGTACGTACCGTCCGTGTAGATATTCCGCGTGAGCATTCGGCTAGAGGCCATCTGGGTGAGCGGCTCTGACGACGGTGCTGCGAGATCGCTTGCGAGCGAGACTGGTGAAACGTTCATTCTTGTGTCGGTTTTTCGGACGCTTTCACCCATCGGTACGGGATTGGACTAGCCCATCCCACTCGGGTGAGGCGACGTCACTCGTGGCGGGCTTCGTCGCATGTCCAACGATGCAACGAGTGAGCGCGCGCGCGGCATACCCGGTACCTGCTACGAAGCGCATGAGCGGCCCGAAACTGCGGGCGGCGGAGGCCCCAACAAAGTGCAGCCCTGGCAGTGACGCTTCGAATCCCGCGGTGAGTGCAGGATGGCCGTCCAGGAGGCGTAGCGAGCGCACCAAGTCCCGTGGAAGAAAGGTACAGCGGGATAGGTCGACCTGAAATCCAGTGGCGAGCAAGATATGGTCAACGCGACGCTCGGTCCCATCATCGAGTCTGAGCTTGACTTGCCGATCGACGAGGTTGGCGGAGACAATGACTCGCCCGGTTGTGATTCTGACTCCGCTCATCCGCGGCTTTAGCCAGCCTGCGCCAGCCGGGCGGATTGCCCGGCGCGCGATTCGCGAATGTAGCGGGAATGGCAGCCGCCTGAACAAGTTTGGTGTGTCAACGATCCAGTTAATCCCAGGTGGGCCTACGTCGGAAGGTGGGTACAGAAGCCGCCGGAGGGGATTATCTTGATTGTGCAGCCAAGTATGCATCCGAGTGCCATATCGAAGCCAGTGAATTACCGGTGCGCGCACGATAACCTCGACAGCAGCCCCTGACTCGCGCAGCAACGCCGCCGACTCGAGTGCGCTCTGCCCTCCACCCACTACTACAACGCGCTGACCCGCAAAACGGCCGAGATCGCGATGCTCGGAAGAATGTGAGGCGAGCTCCGGTGGAACACCATTGAACAGAGACGGCCGCCGGGCGAATGAGGCGATGCCGGTTGCAATGACGACTCGCCGCACCCGGACCGACTCACCATCCTCCAATATCATGCGAAAGCAACTTGAGGCGGCTTCGATTCGTTTGACACGTCGGCCGTCGAGGTCGGGTACCACGCGGCGCTGAAACCATTGGCCGTAGTTGACGAAATCGTCGCGCCGCACTGGCCTCACCAACTGGATACCGCACGCTCTTTGATATTCATCGAGGGTGAAATCACCCTGCGGGTCAGAAATGTGAGAACCCTCCCAGTACGACCGTAGGAGCATGCCCGCAGGCATCTGGCGGTCCCAAAAATCCATCGCCTTCCCAAACACACGGAGGTCCACATTCGCTGACCGCAGGTGCGCGGCAGCCGCCAATCCATACGGACCAGCACCAACGATTGCTACCTGACATGTCGTTCCTGTCATTTAGAGCCTCCTTGAAGCAGACAATCTGGCGATGCGTCTGCCACTCATTTAGGTGTTTAGAGCTACTGGATCCTGTCTTGGAGAATTGAACCGGTGCTTGGCGGGCCGCCTTAAGTGTGAGTCGGTATCCACGACAACCAGGTCATCGTATTTGGAAGCCATGATGTTGGGCCTGACCGTCAGCCAATGGGGATCAGGCCGTTCCCCGTTTGCCCACGCTAGCAAGACTGCCGGCAGATTGGCGCCCG
>Ga0209488_10001764_pt1 | contig 18292 bp, 25 predicted proteins | sample Rivendell_Oct201_8_FD_188349 | JGI IMG/M metagenome (GOLD analysis project Ga0209488, IMG submission 188349) | Vadose zone soil microbial communities from the Eel River Critical Zone Observatory, Northern California, USA -... | ecosystem: Environmental > Terrestrial > Soil > Vadose zone >...
CCTCGAGCTGTTGATGCGCCATCAGTCCCTTGTGCCTGTCCACGAGTTCTGCCTGTCATTCCTCCCCCCCCCTTGCTAAACGATTGGTATAGCAGTGACCAGCCCAGACGTGATCAAAACCCAACGACGAAACTCGGGGGGGGGAGCGAACTGCACCAGCTGGTCATATGACACGACGACTACCGTAATATGATGATCGTCTGAAATGTTATTCCACGCGTGCGTGCACAATGTCGCGCTGCGCTATCCCAAAGATGTGATCAGGAAGTTGGGCCTGTCGATCAAGGATGATGGCAACTTCTCGATCACGATCACGCGATGTTCGGGTGGAAGAAGGATGAACCGCTACTTCGGGGGGGGACCAAGTGCGGTGGGCCGACGACCGAGGAAACAACCAATCATCACTCATCGGACTCTCCGTCTGGGTTTCGAATCTACCCGTCGGAGGCTAAATCACCCCGGCCTTTGCCTTAGTTAATCTGTCCATAATGCCGCGCCGCAACCGCAGCAGCTCGCTCTCTGTGTTTGCTAGTGGGATGAGAGCGACGTTCGCTTTTTGTAATCATTTCGCGAAGGGTAAATGCGCGTGACGATGAATGCAAGAAGTGGCAGTCGGCCACTGTGATAACTACCGGTAATTGATTCTCATGTGTTGCCGGAACCGCAAATGGTGATGTCATATTCTCTTTCCACTTTACGCACACGCCAATTGCACTGGAATATTCATTTGCTGCGATCCAACGCTCCTCGGAAAATCTCATCGGACCTGTCCACTTGGCTTGGACAAAACGCCAAGGCGCAGCAGCATCTCTGAACATAGAAGAGAAGCGAGCAGCCGCTGGATGTAATGTTTCTCCCTAGAAAGTCTCGTCCCATGATGGTAAATATCATCGTATTCGCCGGGATGAACCACATTTGTGGCGAGTTTATAACACAGAGATGCCGAGGCAGTAATTCATCGAGTTGGAGGTTACAGTAGGCACTGGGACTGGGACTCTAGTTACCCGACGCCAAAGGCTCGTTAACCCACACGCGGCGTTCGAACACCATTCAGGCCAGTTCGGACTCCCAATGGCACCCGCGAGTGGACCGCAACTTCCTTTTATAGAAGCTTCCCCAACATTCCCAGCCAGTGGCGACCTGAGCCTCCATTGGCGGCCACTTCCACACCCACACCGCTAGTATGCGCTACTTGTGCTGCTCTACTACAGTCGTGTCCCACCTCGGAGAACACCATGTTTCTCCGGTGAAAAAAGATCGACCCATCTACCCCAACCCCGAATTGAATGTCGTGGTGACCGATCTAAACTGGCTCGTTGTACCTCCTGGCCCTGGAGAGCGTCACGATCACCATCTCCCCCAGATCTCGACGTTCCCTCCCCCCTTTGCTTCCGTCGTTTCATGTTGTCGGTGCCTGCCTGAAGAGTTCATTCGGAACCGCACATGCGGTCCCATGTTGAGCCGAATGATCGTGGATCTGATCGGCCATTGTTCATCGTCTCGTCCTGTGTCCTCTCACATCAAATTACAGTATCGCTGCTTCGTTCACATGTACTAGCCGTGCAGTTCGCCCTTCGGGTGCAATCGTCAACTCAAAGCGGCCGTTCCTTCCAACTCAGAACAAAACAATTGCCCGTACATCCGTGCTTGTCTCTCTGGAGTACGAGAAGCTGAACTGGCTGGGTTTTAATCGGGAGAAACCCGCTCCGCCTCTCGAGTGCTACCTGTACCACCCGCCAGGCCACGTGTAATTCATTCATCCCCACAGCTGAGGACGGAAGCAGCGTGCGCCATGCATTTCGCATTTCGTAGTGATCTCCTGCTGAGATAATGTAGGGGTGTGCCGCTAAATCACAGGCCCCTACCTGACTGGAACAAATGAAACGACGTCGTTCGACCACCATGCAATCAACCCTGCATATCTCTCGATAACTACTGTATCTCAACTCACACGAGATGTGGCGGTGTCACGGTGCCTAACACGCAACGGTCTCTCTGACTGGAGTGGTCGGCGCCTTTTGGCCTGGCGAGACCCATTGCCGATTACTACTCATCACATTACAATATACAGGGGGTCGGCCTGGCCTAGCTGAATTCCGCGCTTAACTCCTTTCTAGTCCGCTTGGAAGCGCTCGCCAACGAAAGACGGGCGCACGTAGCCGTCCATGTGGCACGTGGAGCAGAGCATTTCCATAAACGGCACTCACCCCCGCAATCCTGACTGCGGAACAGAATTCAGAAATTCCCTCACAGCCGGGGCAACCACGATCACACTCTATATGAACGCGAGACCAAAACGATCGGTCGAATTACGCCGTCCGATCTTCGTCGGCTTGCGCTGACCTTCAAACGCCCTTTTTTTACACATACCGAGAACCTCACTAGGACAAAGATGGACTGCACTGCCTCGTCACACGAGGCAGCGGCGGCGTATTGGTATGAAATGGATTTGTTCGTCGTTGCAGCAAGGATTCAAGGGTTGGCTAAACGTGGTCAAGGTCCCACTCACGTTAGAATCTTATCTTATCCCATAAAGGGTACGCTTGTGCACCCACTGATCCGTCATTGTCGGTCTACCTTCCTTCATGGACGTTCATACTCAAATTAAAATACAAAACAGGTATACGTGTGAGATGACGACAACGCACAAGAAGTCGGAGAAAGTGCGGATCATCGAATCAAGATGAGTGAGCCAAGAGGCTCGCAGAGCTAGATAATCAACGACTGCTGTATGGAATGGAATACGTCGTTTTCCTTGAAAATCGCCAAGAAAATGTTGATGTTGTGGGATCGACAGGATCAACGGAAGGACCCGAAGGGAAACGTGGGAGAGATGGAGATGGGACGCCGGGACGTTCGGGGCTGTGGGCTGTACTTCCGAGAGAGACAGACTCGGGATTTTCCTTGGAGAACCACGGTCTCTCAAAACCTCCGAGGGTACCAGCAAGCAAACAGACGAGAGGAGCAACTGGTACGCAGGGATCGGACCTCGGGGGTGAGCGGAGAGAAGAAGGTCCAACGGTGGAGACGCGTGACGGCATCTGAGAGCTCGGAAGCCCCAAGGACGTTCAGTTGGCATCGGCGCAATCGGAATATCGGCGACAGACCTCGGACATTATAGACGCAGACAAAGCCCGACGTTTGCCTTGGAGCCCGGGCCACGGCCCACGGGTGCTGTGAACTGTGGTTGGGCAGCCAGGCGGCTAGGCGCTGGCGCCGCTGGCAGCCTGCTGCGCAACACGTTGCAACTTAGGTGTTTGTTTTCTATCTAGAAGGCGCTGGGCGTAGACGCCACTGCCTGGCACTGACTGGAGAGTTAGAGTTTAAACTTTCTTTGTATCTGAGGAAGAGGTGAGTGAATAACTCACCACGCATCAGCATCATCATCAGCAGGGCGAGGGTGCTCTATCAGAAACCAGAGAGGAAAGAAAGGGGGATTTGAAATAAATTCACTCTAAAGCTACATACGTACCCCCGTCACGATGTCCTTCTCGGCCGTCGCCAGTGATCTGAAAAGCAACGAAAAAGGTCCGCACAAGCCACATATCAACTACTTTGTTTGAGAAGAGAAGGGAAGGGGTCAACGGTGGACGTTCTATTGCGTTATCGTACGCAGTCCATCCCCTCGTTTCCATGAGATAGACGAGCGATCATCGCAATTAGAGATAGGCACCCGCCGCTGTCACAATCCAATCACCACTCCAAAACATGACCTCTCTGGCAACCCTCTGGCACCCCGGGCCAGTCTGGTTTTTGGCGCGCGGGGCTCCGATTGCTTCGTTCAGTTTTTTTGGGGATCAAAGTGCCAGTGCCGCAGCAACTGCCAGTGGTTGCCTGAGTGGCAACCAGGGAAGGCGGCTCGTTCGTTTCTTCGTTCGTTTCTTTCGATCTCTTCTCGTCGTCCCCTAGTTGAATAGATAGAGCGATCGAGGATGTCCTTTTTATTTATGTTGTGTTGGCTATTTTCCATTCTATTTTTCTTTGATTGGATGGTGCCAGTTGTGGTTGTGGCGGCGCCGGCGGGCCCGCAACTCTTCAGTTGTACGTTGTATGAATTCAAACGGCGGCGCTGTCCCTCACCCCACAATCGTCGGTCATCTCGGTCAATCAATCATTTACTCCAAAAAAAGACAGGCAAGGACAGGTGCATGGGCCTACAATGAAGAATGAAGCATCAATTTGCAGTTGTGGGTGTGCTTCAGTGTGTGGATGACAAACCAATTGAAATCTTGACCGATTGGGATTAGGACAGTAGAGTTTGGGGAGCGAATGTCGAGCGAGGACAGATCTGTCATTGGTCGATCTCAAAACGGAGTGTTGTATTGTGTCCTTCCGTTCTGCGTTGCTCTGAATCTGAATCTCACGGAGGTAGACTGGACACTCGCATCCGTCGCATCTGTTCCGTCCGTTCATCCCCAACCATCCGAGTCCCCTCCATCCCGTTCGGTCCTTCCGGTCCTTCCTATTCATCCCCATCAGATGGAAAGGACGCAGAAACGAAACGAACTGAACCTGAACCCCCGTCCCTGCAACGCCATCGCCATCGCCTCTTCGACCACATCAAAACACGGCATATACACAGCGGCGGCGCGGGCGTGCGGCGTGCTCACGCCGACAGACGAGGCCTCGTGTGCAGACACGCGGCGGGAGAGAATGATGGTTGGGCGAGGTGGCGCCGGCTTCCAGCGAGAAGTAAGAAGCGGAATCAGAGACGACACATAACGCGCACACAGCCTTTTTCAGGAGGAGGGAGAGGAACTATGATATTGTGACCGAGCGAGCCTACTACCGGTACCCGAAAGAAAAGAAAGATACGCCCCTCCTCGAATGTCGGGATACACAGTAAGTACCCCTGTCTATACGGCACACACCGTGTCAAAGAACAGAACTTGCTTGAACAAACGGGTGGGAGACTCGTTACGTTATGGCATAAGCGGTGTTCGGGGTCACGGGACGGTCAGAGGCTTAGAGAAGGAAAGAAGGGGGATGGGTGGTATATTCCAATGATGATGATTGGGTGCGGGCTCCGAGTGCCGTGGACCCAGCAGAACGGAGGCCTTTTCTCGTTTCGCGATCTGTGAAGCGGTGGTACTAGTTGTATTGTGCCACAGCTGAGCTACCACGCAAACGAAGAACAAACCGCAACTTGTTGGGAATACCACGCGCGCCAGCCAAGAGGGCACCTGGACCTCACATGACATGAAACCCACGCGCCCGCAAGCGGTGCAAATCAAACAGCCAATTGTGCCATCGCCGGCGATCTTTATCAACAGGGGGGTGTAGTGAGATGGCGTACATGTCAATCCGAGCTTAACAAAGTTTATCATATTATTGACGCCTGTGTGGAGTCAGCGGAGTGACGCCGCAAATGGGGAGGCGCTTTCATCATCGGACCCTCGGAAGATTGCGATAGATTTCCTAACTGGGAAAAGGTTTATGTAATACAGTTGCTCCTCGTGTTATCTCTCTCAACATGTGTTATCCGGTGATAACCTTCGCAGCATACACACGACTGTTGACCCATAAGTCCTTATCTTTTCCGGTTAGAGATTTATTACCCTGTCGGCCATAACATGAGTCTTGTGACTTGAGTGCAATATTAATTCCGAAGGGATGAATCACGAGCACAATCACATGCATCTTCCAACCGAGGTCTTCTCTTCTCTCCAATACTCGAGTACAGTGGAAAACGCGTACACAGGCATCGATACAATAAAAATAGAGTGGGATCATATACTGCACACAATAGGGGAATATGATCGAAATATTGAGCCTTCCTTCCTTCCTTTGTCGCGTCGAGTACAGTCGCCAGCCCGCGGAGCGGAGGAAGACGAGACCCGGGACGGGCCGGCATCGTCCATTTCATAAGTTTGGATGAGGTGTTCCCTCGCTCCGTTAACGAGGAGCATCACTGGAGCATCCCATCCATGGACAAGTGCATGTACATGCATGTTGCATGCCCTGTGTAGGTGCTGCTGCCAAAGCATTAAAAAAAGGGAATTAAAAGGCACTGATGAAGTCCGGAGGTATTGATCTCAGGGACACTGGATTGACACTACCGGTTGGCCGAGGTCGAAAGCGTGAACCACGCTAAACACCGCACCGAGATATTTCAAATTAAAACCACTTGTCGACTTGCCGACACCCCTCTGAGAGAGTTTGACAGGCCCGTGCGCCACCACACAGACATGACACATAACTGTCGTACCTCTTGTTCAATCAGGCGTAACTATAACTTTTCGATACGCGAGAGGATAATTAAACTCTGTCCCATTGTCGTTTCGTGTCGTTGTAGCATTGTGCATGTGTATGTGGATTGAATGTGTTGTGGTGGCTGCAGTGTGCCCTATTGTATTTGTATGGCCTTGTTTGTATTGTTATGTGTGGCGCGGGCGCGCAAAACAAACCACGTTTGCTTCATCGATGTGCCGCGATCAGCTGCTATACCTGGCTTGGCTGGCCCCCAGCGAGGAGCGAGGCTCTGGCTATGGGCATAGCCGTTCTGATCTAGGTCGTACTCCCAAAACGCGCATCCCTGCACTCTATCTCCGAGGGCGGCGGCGGAGTGAAGGAGGGGAACGGGAGCGGGGAAGAACGGTGGTCGACTGACTGTACTTGGTGGCAGAGCAAGGCAGCCTCCGCGAGCCCAAACCAAACCCCCTTAACGCTAGCAGCGGAACAAGGATGTAGCGTCGTTTAATACGAAATGGGCGTAGATGGAAAAGTGAAAAAGGACCGCATCATCCTCGACCCTCAAACCCCGGGCAGAAATTGGAAAAGGCACATCGGCAAGGGCAGCGGGCGGGGGGTGTATGAGGAGTGTTAATGATTGGATGGTGGGGGGGAGCAAGGAGGTTGCCAGTTCTAGTGGTTGGTCAATTGATTGGAAGCGAGGAAGGGGGACGAGACGCGGCGATCAGTTCCTAACGGTCAAGCTGGTGGAACGAACAGGTTCGCGAGTGTATTAATTGTACTACACCGCATACGTATGTGGAGTCGAGGAGCGAAACCCGTCAGAGCAGTGCCTCCTGCCAACCAACCCACACGCCCCTCTGCGCCTGTCTAGTAAGTTATGTTATCTATCTTGCGCCTGCACCTACACCGCAGTGCCACAACACGTGGGAACGAAAACAAACAACAACACACCATCAATTCCCACGTAAGCTCCGCGCCACGGGTTGATTCAGAACTCCACCTCTCAAATTCAACTCTCAAACACTACTCTTTACATGGCGCCAACGGAACTGCGCAACCGCGCCAGCGCACGGTACGGAGACAGCCTGCGAGCGAGGCAAGGCACCGACACTCTTCATGTCCTGTGTGTGTGAGGTAAGGCCACGTTGCACTGTGGACAACAGTTGTACCTGTACCCCGATGATCCCATGACCGGCTCCGGGCGCACTCCTTAACCGGTCCGAGTCGGGCCATTTCGCTCCTTCGCTCTCGCTCACATTACACGCATGCAGTACAGCACACAATCCCTGCCAGCATGATCTACATAGCACCCCGCGCAACCCACACGCTTCCTTCTTCTTGGCGAACGGGTAAATCGGCGCAAGCGGGAAGATCGGCCAGGAGTGGGAACCCAACCCAACGCACACAACCGGCACTTCGCAAATAACATATATACAAAAAAAAATGCTAGTGCTAGTACTGTATGGGCACTGGCACTGCGCTGGCACCGTTTAATGGCCGGTTTGCGAACACACACAACCCCTGGACCCTTAGACCTTTTGGTACCCCCATGCCCAGCTTGCCCGCCTACTTGCCCCTGCCTGCCTGCTTGCTGACCGAATCGGTGCACCCATTACTCCACGCACATAACAGGCGAACCATTCACGCCGTAGCCTACGCCACGCCGTGCCACAGCACGGCACACACCCGGAACGACGCCACTCGCTGATCCCTTACATCGCCATTCGAACACAGACAGATCATACACGCGCACGCGCATACAGTTACTTGCATACGCGCGCTCGCTGCCTGCCGCTCGCGCTCGTCCAGCTGGTCAGTCGTCACCGTGTGGCTATGGGGCGATGGAGCTCGGTTCGGAGAGGAGCAGCCGGAGAGGGTGTGTGTGAGAGCGGAGCCGCCCTATCATCATCATCATTAATCATTATCATTATCGGTGAGCGAGGGCCTGTAACAAGGGGCTTCATGGATAATATAGATATATAAGGCTGTGCCTGTATGATGCCACATTGACGGGGAGTGTGGAAATCGGAGCACGATGCCCTGAACTGCCAGGGTCATCCTTTTCATCATAATCATTTGTCATTTGTTGTGTTGACAAACCTACTGTCACCACCACACCACCGACTGACATAAACGTAAAGGCGTTGAAACACCAACCCCACTCGCCAACCAACACCGGCACCGAAGCTTCCGAGGTCTCTCACGCCGGATCCTAACCCCCGCTTGGAGTTGAACGGTACGCTGTACACTGGCGTGTGTGCAGTACCTCATCGCGCAATCATGACCGTATCGCTCGGTTACATGTAAAGTCGGACAAACACGCTGTTTGCCGAAACGACAATATAGCTCCCCTCACGTAACACGTAACTATTCTATAGACAGGTCTCATTATTACTGTAAGGGGCATGTAATGGGACGCGACACGTGTGTTGGAGCGAGAGGAGATTAAGTCAAAGTAATGAAGTATGAGAGAATCTAGAAGAACAACGGTTTCCATATACTGCTACGCGCTGTACAATGTTTTCTCTCGTATGTATGACCGCAAGCCGCTGGCCGTTGGGCATTCAGTAAGGGTTCATCTAACGTAGTGATGTTCGTAATAAAAGAATGGTCTGTTTGTTTGCGTGTGTGTGCGTGGTCGTCGGGGGGGTGTCTCTGTCTGTGTGTTACTGTCGTGTCGTAGCACTGCTTCTGGGCATAGTTCGAACGATCACAAGAAGCTCTCCCGTTTGCCTTGCTTCTGTACGTACGCCGCAGTTTTAAGAAGAGGGTTGGCATCAAGGCAAAGTCCATGACGGTAGAAGGCACCGCCGCTGCTGCTGCGCAGTAGCGCGGCGGCAATGGCACGTGTTCGCGCCCGTCCTTCCAACCTCCTTCCACGCCCGCCCCACGCCTTTGGTCATTTGTGCAATGAGGACCGCGTACTGGTGGTCACACCGGCCGATGAGGGCGGAAGGACGTGCCTTGCGCGCGCCTTTTTTTCGCTCGGACGGGCCGTACTTGAGGTATGTCGACCCATCGTCCACTTACGAGTTGGACGTTGGGCTGGGGCGGTTTAAGCGCGTTGAATGGAAGGAGTGGACATGTGGTAATGCGACACACGACTTTGTGTGGGGGTTGTGTCTAGACGCAACTTTCGAACACTACAACGTGTCACGCGGGGCGCTGAGCCTGTTGTGGTTGGTACGCCACCTTTGTTAAGGATGTATAGGAACCCGATTATGTATGATATGATGGGAGAAGGGAAGGGGAATGGGGGGGTTGGGAAAGAATAAGATTATGCGTTTCGAGTTGAGGGGGGGTAATAGAGATGGCAGCGCAGAACAGAAATACGAACATCATCATCCATCGCATCACGGAAAGAAGGGATATAGACCAAAAGGCAATTCCGCATATGTACGATTCCGTATCTGAGCGCGAGATCTAGGGCTCCCGGCTGGTAAGACTAGGTATGGAATGAAAGAAGGGGAGAGATTGGTCGCCTCCGCCGGGGATGCGGTCGGGGGGAGACCGAGCCCACTAAGAGGGTGAGGGGTGGATAAGCCCAGTCGACCGAGGGAATGATCGACGAGATATTTCCCAAATATGCGGGTCCGCAGACGATATTGGGGATGGGTGTGTAAGGTCACGGAAGCGGGCTTTGTTGGGAGAGAGGGGGGGAGGGAGATGGCACGGGCAAGTACGGACATCCGGAAGTGGTGGAGCTTGAAAGGGAAAGGAAAGAAAGAGGAGAGGGATGTGTGGTGGAGAGAGAGAGACGGGATCTGGGATCTGGATCTTAGAGGGGGGTTGCCACCATCGCCAAACTGGTGGGCGGTTCGGTTCGGGGTGACAGGGGGTCAAACATAGGTGGGGATCCCTTGAGATCTGGAGATCGATTAGGCTGTGAGGGAGTCATTGAAGAACGATGAGTGAGTAAAGGTGGACAGGAGAATCGACGGGCTACCGGTAAGGAGGAGAGACCGGAGGGGGGCAGGGGAAAGTGCAGAGCATAGGGAAGGGGATGGCAGTGAAGGAAGGGGGAATGGTCGGACCGAGAAGGTAATTATTCCCACGCTTGAGAGGGGATTTCACAAATAATACAAATACGGCTCGGGTCCAGTTCCACCAAAGGTGTTCATCCAGCTCTTATAATCCTCCTCATCTCTCCATGGCTCAACCTCAGCCCATCATTCACCCCCACTTTCAAGACGATAATCTCATGCCTTCTCAGTCCTCTTTCAATCCTGCCTCATACACAAGAGCTTTCTTTGGCTCCCCCATCTCATGGCGCCCTGGTTCCTTCGGTAATGGTAATCGCTACCTCCCCGGTACATCCCCCGGCCAACTCTTGGGCCCCTTAGAGTGCGTCCTATTATTCACTCTTACCCCTTTCTCTCCAATTTCTCATTCTCTCTTCCCCATTCTCTAGTCCCACCGACCTTCGTGGTGCAGGAAAAATGTCTTCCTCCATCGAGTCAGACCGCAGTTCAATCATGATGAACGCTCTCTCGGCCATGGAACGCGAAGATGAGCTCGTGAGTGTCACCTCATCTCTACACCCCAATTCTCTTTTCTCGTTGCTAAGTAATCGATCGCCGTCCCTTCTCTAGTGCCGCAATTACACCTGCTGTGGTATCAACCTCCAGGACCTTCATGCCCTCGTAGAGCACTTTGAAGAGTGCCACGTCGTAGTCGTCGACCCGTCCCAGCCGGTGCCGGGCCAACTTTATCCTAACAACTACCCTCTCCCTCCTAATGCCAAGTTTGACTCGTACTTGCCACAAGCAGCTCAAGTCCCTCGACCACAACAAAACTTACAGCAGCCTCACCCCCAGCTCCAACCCCACCATTATCAACAGCATCACCAACACCCACAACAACAACATCCACAGATGCAGCAGGGCCCATTCGATCCTGATGACATGGAACTCGACCTTGACTCATCTCCCGCTTCCTCATCTGCGTCCTCACCTCCCCTCACCCCAGTAACAACACCTTACACTACTCAACGGCCGTTCGCCGGTGCATCGTCCTTTACCCCCTTGTCTCTTTCTCAACCCCCTTCCGAATGCCCCTCACCTGTCTCTGCTTTCGATACCGCGACCGTTCTCCCCTCACGGGCGTCGACGTCCATTGCTGCCTTTTCGCCCACACAACACGACTCGTTCAACTCGTACTCAACGTACCCCGACTATGGTACCGTCGCCCCACCACTGCAGGGTTCCCAAGAGGCCGCCAGCGCGTCGAACAGTCAGCCAGGCAGTCCATACAGTTGTGTTCCTCCCACACTCCTGTACAGCCCAAGTTCCATCACGCCTGCCAACACCCCATCCAGCTCCCGCGTCGCATCTCCCGAGAGTCAGAGCCAGGCGTCATATCACCCATTATCTGCACAAGCGTCTACCTCCGCTTCTGCTTCATCCTCTTCCCCTTCCCCAACCTCTACCCAGCGCGCCAGTACCACCTTGTCCCGTCCCGCGTCCTCACTCCTCCTTTCCAAGCCGTTCCGTTGCCCAAAGCCGAATTGCAGCAAGTCATACAAGCAGGCGAACGGGCTCAAGTACCACATGACGCACGGCTCTTGCAACTATGCGCCACCAAAGGACCTGGAGGCGCTACAGGCACTCCTGGCGGAAAAGGGAGTGGTGGTCAACGGGAATGACCGGTCAGGGGTGCAAATCACGGAAGGCGAGCTACGTGAGGTGGAACGTGAGGCAGAACGCCGACTACGCCCGTTTGCGTGTGGCGTCGACGATTGTCAGCGGCGATACAAAAACATGAACGGACTCCGTACGTCTCTTATCCCCTCTGGGCTACTGATCCCCATTTGGGCTGACTCTGTTTGATCTATAGGATATCATTATCAACATTCGGGCGACCACGGCGCATTTGGGCTTCAATTACTGGCGTCAGGGAAGCACGAGTGCTTGCAACATTCCAAATCGGCAGCCGTGACACGTCAGTCGACGCCCTCACACAGCGCCCCACCAGCAGGGGCATCATCCCCCGTATCGCCGTCACCTACCAAGTCTGTCAGTGGGTCACAGACATGGCACTATCCGCAGGGTTTTGGGCCGTCTCAGTACTCGCCGCAGGCGTACTCTGCATCATCGTTTTCACCGCAACCACCGCAATACGCAGGCCAACAAGTGCCGGTGCATCAGGCGCAATTTTGAAGCGATCGAGGCAAAAAAAAAAAGAATCTCGCTGGCTTACTCGCATTAATCATTATTTCGCGCATGCATGCATGTCTCTTTTTTTCTTTTACTGACTCTTTTCTTATCTCCTTTTCTTTCTTTTTCCTTTACTAATCCATTTTTCTTGCTCATGTATTGTGTTGTCTGTCGGCACGACGGCAAAATTACTTGTACATACAGTCGTCGCACCGTGCTTATCTTCTCCTGCGATAAGGGGAGGAAGGTGAGGCGATTACTACTAGTAGCACTACTTAGCGACTACGAGGGTTGCATCGTCACCCCCGCTAGTAGCGGGGAGTGTGTAGTGAGTCGAATTTGACCGCGCACACGCCCCGTGACGGATTGTTTTCCCATCTATACAATCTTATCAGCTTACAATCCTGCCCGTGCATCGCGGACGACTCTTTAAAGATTGGCTTGCGGGACGTTTACGTTAAACCCCCCCAATTTAGGTACTGCACTTGGTACTTTATTATACTTTCGTAAAGCAGCAATTCATCCGTCCGTTCGGGTCACTAGTCCTGCCTCGTGGGGTGCTTTATGGCAGCATCTTCTTTCAGTAGCTCCATTGTGATTCAAGGGACTTTTTGTTCGATTCCTTCTTTGGTCCATTGGATTTCCCGTCACCCCCCTTTACCTCGTATATCAGTTTTAAGCAACCAAATGGACTTTTCTTTTCTACATTTCATCGTCGTCTTCATCTTTCATCACCGACGCTATCATCAAACCTTCTGAGACGGCTGCTAAAGAGTCGAACCAGCGAAGTTTCCGAAGTATATGCGTGGTTTCACCGTACACGCGCGGGTGCTAACGAGAAACGAGGACAACGAACAGCTCGTTATTGGATATTGCTCCTCCCTTCCCCTGTCCCCAAGTCTCACTGGCAACTCGGCACTCGGCACTGACTGGTGGCACTTGGCACTTCCTTCCCATATTCTATAATAAACAAAGGCCCTTATCAAAGAGTCAATCGACCTTCCTCGTTTGTTTCTCGATGGCTGTTTTTTTTTCTTTTTGATATACTTCATGGCACACGGCACGGGGGCGGAACAGGGTCCGCCGCATCATCATCGCGTGATGTGTGATGATAACGATAACGGGCCGCCGCTACCTGCGAGAGAAGGAAGAGGAGATTGGGAGGGGGTGTGTGAGCGAGAGAAGGTAGTCTAGTCGGTCAGTTGAGAGGGAGTTAAAATTAGGGAACTCAGGGTCCCCCAAGGTGGATTTGATTTGATTTGATTTGAATCAGATTGATTTGGGGGGGGTTGGGAATGGCATGGACAAGCTAGTTGTTGGGTTGGGGGGTCGTAATTGAAAATAAGAATAAAGTTATGCTAGTATACTCTACCACCACCACCACCACCACTACTACTGTAGGCGGCCCCTGGTTAAACGAACTCCAGCAACAGCAAGTTGAACAGCTTTGAGGGTGCGGGATATTGCGTCGCGTCGCGTTCTCGTTCTCCATTTCGTTTCGTTTCGCTTCGCTTTCTTTTTTCGGAGAACGCCTTGATCCGATTTCTTCAGAGTCGCCGCCGACTCTCTCTAGACTCTCTCTCTCTCCCCGTCCCCGTCCCCGTCCCCGTCCCCGTCCCCGCGCGGGCGCGCGGGCGCCGGAATGGTAATAGAAATGACGGAATTACGCTTTTCTCGGACACACTTTGCACACTGCGATCGCACCGCACTGCGCTACCAGTTCTTTTCTTGCCTCGCCTCGACGCGCTCAGGCTGAGAGAGTACAGTAGTAGTAGTAGTAGTAGAGCACCACATTCAAGGTATGTATAATAATAATAAGCAGGGGCCTATCATTCATGTCTATACTATATATATATCATAAGCTGTACGTGCGTGCAATGCCAGTAGTGAGGGGGACGGGACGAGGAATTCGTACTCTCGAAAAGGGGAATGCCAATGGGGGGATAAGCGAATTGAAGGAGGTACAGTACTGTAAAGGAAACGTGAAACGTGGAACACACACATGTAGAAGTTCATCCGACTGTCCGCGGGGCGCGGACTCGGAGGAGGGGGGGGGATGGGCGTTGCCGTTGCACGTTGCGCGTCTGTCTCACATTATTCGCGTGTAAGTAAGTGATGATGTGGTTATGTCATCGTCGTCCCTTCGTTCCTTGGTGTCACGGTGCTCGGTGCGGTGAAGAGTGCTATTATATTTATTTCGGGTATGCATTACAATGTGAGTAAAAACTTAAACAGCGATCGATCGAACATTCATCGCACATCACACATCGCACATCGCGTGGTGTGCGATATGCGGTGTGCGATGGTGCGGGTATGCGGTATGAGGTTATATACTGCGGAGCGGCTGAGGCTGCTCGCATTGTGTTTGAAGCGTACCTATGGGGTTGCGCTTGCCGGTTCCATCGCTGGTCCTACCCGAGTTGGTTAAGCCGTTCGTTCGACTCGACCCCCAATCTCTCTTCTCTTTCCCGGCATGATACGCTTTGTCTATTTGTTTTCCCCTACCGTAAAAGTAGCATACGTATATACATACAAAGGACGACACAAGTATACTATGTGCGTGAGTATTCGTTGTCGAAGCGGTGGCAGCAAGAAGCGAATTCCGCGAAGCGAAGGCCGTCGTCGTTCGTAAATGAATGAATGCATGAATGAATAACCCAGACGTGGCGAACCACTGACATAGCGTAATCGCATCATACACACAACAGCACCAAGTCGGGTAACCAACCTAGAAGGCTAATTAATCGGGGCGTCACCGCGTCACCGTCAGTCACGGACGGGGCAAGTCGGGCGTTAGAATAAATTGCGGCAACCGTGTGGACTGTTAGAGGTGAGATTGCAGCATAAATGTAGGGGTCACGCACTGGCAGAAGTTGATCGTGATTGCTTGGCAACTACCTGTGCTAGTCTGCAAGGGGCGTCCCGGCCGTTGGTAAGTCAAACTGGAACAAAGATCGATCCGTCACTACTACGCCACCGTCAACGTCCCTGTCCCTGCACATGCGTTATGCAAGGCACCTCTTTCCCCATACCTCTAAGTGTAGGGGCAAAAGAATCGTAGAGACGTAGACATAGGCAAGAGGTGCTCGCGGAAAAGCAATCAAGCGACGGGCCGCCGAAAGAAGGCAACACATGAACGACTGGTCAGCAGGCATATTGTATTGCCCGGACGGACAACGGACACACACACACACACATACACAGAACAATGTGTACGCACTGCAACACCTTCTTTCCCTTTACGTACATGCACCTTCTTGTTGTCGTGTGTCTGCTGCCGTCAGTATCCGGTATCAAGCTCCCGCTCGTGTCGCAACGCTGTCGTAGCGGTGACGTTGGCGGACCCTTCACAAGTGTCTTCTGTTCTTGTCTGCTCGATAGCCGACAGCATGCAGCGTCCCCGCTTTCCTCGCTTGTGCCAGGATGGGTGTCCATGTCTTTGTACCGCTGTGTCCCGCATGTGTCTCTATGTTCATGGGTATCTGTGGATGAATAATGCAGATGTTTGCGCATGTGTCTGCTAGTGTAAGTATGGAGAGATCCGGGAAGAAGCCCGCTGAACGTGATGGTGGCGGAGAGCGAAGCAGCACGAAGCACCACCACACCACAACAAGACAAACACAACAAAGGGCAGCGAGGCCGAAAAACAAACACGTGCTGGGGGGACGGAGAACCCCGATGATGCATCCATGATGACGATGATGATGGTGAGAGGAGGCATCAAAGACACTCGATCTGTTCAACCGACAGGCCGGATTCATTCTAGGGGAGTAAGCATCTATTGCTCCCGTAAACGGTGGCATGGATGGGTGCGGAGGGGAGGAAGGGAGGTCGATGGAGGCGCTGCATGCGGTGTGATGGTATTGGAGACGACTGACAGGCAAAGCATAAAAGCCGCGGTGTTCTAGCCACTCTAAGCGCCAAAAATAGCATGTCGCCGTATTAAACAGTTGTAGCGACGAACCACAGCACTGTAGCACTTTTCAATCGAGAAGACGAAGAAGAGCTGAGCGGCGAGCACTCCAGCGCGCACGTGTATACCCTATTATTTGTATGAGGGCCAGGCGGTGGTCTGGGCTTGGCACAGCGCGCTCCGTCGATCCTCCAAGCGCGTCATCTCAGCGGGGCATATATTAGTACGTTTTCTCGTGTGTGTGCTGTGTGCGGGTAACTGGGTAAGTGGGGACAGACGCCCGTTCAGCGCTCCGACTATCCGAGTTCGGATGCCCTCCGCGGCTTCCGGGGTCCACGGGGTAACGGAGTGCGGTCGATGGGCCACGGCCCGGGTCGGTCCAGTTTCGGCCACGTGGGCAAATTAAAGCCGACAGGTCGCCGATGGCAAACACGCACACACCGCCACTTGTTTCCCACCCCCTCAGCCATCGAAACACATACCACTAGCAGTTACAGAGCTCACTCGCACGGACAGCCGCTCCACCTCTCGATTGGATAGGCCGTTGCGACGCCTGTTGGTGGCGATGGCAGTGGCGGCAGCGGAGCTTGCGCCTCTCGCGTACGTGTTCGAATTGGCGTGCCTAACGTGTAGGGGTCTTATTGCATTTTCGAAAGAGAATCCCAGGCACAGGCGGAGACGGTTTGGCAGCTTGCTGGAGTGAGTGAATGTGCCCTTTCCTCGACCCCGTCGGTGTCTGGAGCGTGCTAAGAGATTACGTCTGGACGGCCCGAGTCTGGATGCTCTTGGAATTGGAGACACAGATCCCGAGATCCCTCCCCTCGTTCCTGTCTCATCCCGTCTAGCGCCTCCTCCTTCAGGGATACAACGTTCATCCTAGTTCGGCGTCACCTTTAACATCACCAAAAACTGTACTGCGCCGCTTAAACGGTTCTGTCCTCCGACGTGTACATTCATGTACGTGAAGGTTAAGAGGATGTGTGAGGCGTGGCATAGAATGCCAGGGGCCCCGGTCGAGAATGAGTGGATATGAATGAATGAAGCGATGATACCCCCGAGATTGACCCTCTGAAGGGCGCTCGTCGGATGTGGCGGCCGATGTACGGAAGAGGGCAGAAACGCTAGGAGAAAGGACGGAGCGGGACGGAACCACGTCCCGTTGTGCTGAATTCTAGGAAAGGGTAAGACGAGCAGGACAATAGTGTGATTGGGAAGCGCTGCGTAGAAAGTAGGAGAGGGCGAGCCTAATGGGGCGCACGGGATAGCGACGACGGAGATGAGGGCGATGAAGCGGCGCAAATGGAGCGGCATGGCAAGACGTGGGTGTGTTTGGCATGGAGCCTGATACACGGTCTCTGTCACATTCCCGCCACATCCCGGTGACGAGAGAGGGGGACAGATGATGATGAATCGATGATGATGGGCTGACGAATATGCCACGTACTTCCCCTTGCGCCACGCACCAACGCGCAGTCGCGGGGACGAGTGGGCCAGTTTGTGGCAGTGCACAAGAACAAAGGGCGGCTCACAGTTGTTGCGCGAAACTGTGGCCCCATGCACAGCACAGCACCGGGAAGGGGCGGGGGGAAAGGGGGAGCGAGGGAACGATCAGCGGGCCTGACACAGCCCCGTGGTGGAATCGTGAGCCGAGAGAACCACGCCGCAAGTACAAGAACATGCAGGCAAGCCGTAATCGATATGCCGCGATGGACCAGGGGCGATTAGGAGTGCTTGAAAAGGCGCGTATTACGTCCTTGGTTCGGACAGACTCGAACAGCAGTGGTATCCCGGGTCCCTCACCCACGCGAGAGTCAAGAACTTACCTAGTCACCCTACCGGTCACATTGCACTCACACAGCCCACACGAATAAGTGCAACAAGTGGACAGGTGACTGCGGAAATGAAGAAACAATGGCGGAACAAGCACGGTGGATGACGCGGCACGGAACATGCTGACTGTGAGGGTGAGAGTACATCCTCGAGTGGCCTGGGGATTGTCATACCCAATGTCAGGAGGTGTGTATCCCCG
>Ga0209488_10001765_pt1 | contig 18292 bp, 25 predicted proteins | sample Rivendell_Oct201_8_FD_188349 | JGI IMG/M metagenome (GOLD analysis project Ga0209488, IMG submission 188349) | Vadose zone soil microbial communities from the Eel River Critical Zone Observatory, Northern California, USA -... | ecosystem: Environmental > Terrestrial > Soil > Vadose zone >...
CTCATGGTTGGCGGACCGTGCTTTGGCTCTCGCCGATATCCTGTTGGGAGGTCCTGGTGAGCGCCTGGCGAGCAAGATTGCCGATGCCACGCGTGGCACAGTCAATGGAACGGTGGTGGTTGCGCTACTCGAGGGCGCCATAATCGGCGTAGGCTATGCCTTCGCAGGCGTACCTCATGCGGTTCTATTGACGGTCTTGACCGTGGCGCTCGCTATGGTGCCGTTCGGTGCATGGGTCGCGTTTGGCGTGGCGACACTCGCTCTGCTCCTCAGCGGTGGCGATCTTCTGGTCGCTCTTGGGCTCCTCAGCTATTGCGCGATAGCAATGCTCATCGGCGACAATTTCATTCAGCCGGGACTCATCGGAGGCGCAACGCGGCTACCATTCCTTGCTGTGATGGTTGGAATGTTCGGTGGCGTGGCATCGTTCGGCCTCCTCGGCCGTTTTTCGGTCCTGTGATCATGGCCGCCCTGCTGACGGTTTGGCGCGAATGGATAGGAGCCGACAAGAGCGGAAACGCGGCAAACCACACAAGCGTTGAAGGCGTCGTCAGGGCGGGGCCTCACGGAGGGCCGCCCCATTGAAATTGAAGGCTTCTCTTGCGTGGAAAGTCCGAACTATCCACGGAGAGATTTTCGGCTTGCGGCGGCCAATCACCGAGAATATCCTTTGTCTAGCCGAAGATCGTCAGAAGAGACCGAAGGTAGGCTCCCTGTTGGATGCTTTGCTGGAGGACTCGGATATGACGACAGGCAATCGCAAAGGCGACTCTGAAGTTGCCCGCATCAATGATGTTCGATTGGAGGGACTGACGCTTCGCGTAGCAGACGTGTGGCGGTCGATCGAATTTTACTGCAACAAGCTCGGCTTTGCAGTCGAGATCAACAAAGCTCCACAGTTCGCGATGGTCCGGGTCGGTGGGCCGACGGGCGGTACGATTGGCCTGCTAGTTCACGATAGCTGCGACCCTTTGGGATCAAAGAGCACGACACCTCGTCAACGAGCAGGCATCCACGTTGAGTTAACGACGGATCACCTCGATGCACTTTACGAACAGCTGAAAGCTCAGGGGGTGGAGTTTTTCGAGCGTCCTCACGAAGAACCGTGGGAGAGGTCGATGAGGGTTCACGACCCTGACAGGTATACGATCGAATTTTCTGAGGGCCGGCGTGGACATCGGGGCGCAACCTGAAACCAGCGGCCTCCACGGTGATTGATTGATGAGTACACGTCCCAGCTTTCCTCTTATGGCGGAGCGACTGTGACAACGTGACCTGGATGCATCCATAGGATCGTCACTACTAGCATCAAGAGCGGTAACACTGGGAACGCTTTCATCGCGATCCTCCGCTCGGGTCAACCACGAGCTTTCTTCTCGAGTTCCTGGGCCGTCGCCAAACGGAGGATGCGCCTATCGCTCGCTGACCCCAGCACTTGCACCGCAGGGCGGAGATGGCGCTCAAGCCATTCGCAGGCGACCCTTGCCACTTCATCAAGCGCACCGGTCTCCTCGAAGAGGTGTGTCGCGCCAGGAATAACGACGAGCCTCTTTTCGCAGCGAAGCTCTGACAGTGCGGCTTGGTTCAGCTGCACGACATAAACGTCGTTCTCGCCGACAATAAGCAGCGTCGGTGATTGGACGAAGGGCAATGCCGGCGCGGCCAGATCGGGACGCCCGCCCCGCGACACGATTGCGCCAACGCATTGCGGGCGCTTGACAGAAGCCACAAGCGCGGCTGCCGCGCCGGTGCTGGCGCCAAAGTAGCCAATCGGGAAGCGGCGCGTATCCTTGTATTGCGCGAGCCAATCTGTCACCGCGATGAGGCGCTCTGACAGCAGGCTGATGTCAAAACGCAAGTGTGCCATTTGCCGGTCGATTGTTTCTTCGTCGTACGTCATCAGATCGACCAGTAAAGTCGCCAGCTTCGCTTCGTTGAGAAGATGCGCCACATAGCGATTGCGAGGGCTGTGGCGACTGCTGCCGCTGCCGTGTGCAAACAGGACAGCGGCATAGGCGCCATCAGGCAGGCTTAAGTCACCCTCGAGTGTTACCGAGCCGGCGGGGATGCGAACCGCGCGCTCTTCTACCATCAACTCGAGCACGGTCATGGGCTGGCCTCGTCGGATGTGATCACATCGCGAACGGGAACGTCTCGGGTACCTCGCCCGCTTCCCATTCAGCGCTGGTTTCGAGCGGCTTGACCGCCCGCGTTTCATCGAAATGGAGCACGGCGTCAAACTGATCTGGCAGCCGCGCGTGAAAATAGTGGCTTTGCCGCTCCGTCTCCGGTCGGTAGATGACACCGATTGCGCGCTCAAGCCGGGGAGCGCGCAAGTTTGCTGCCAGAAGGTCATTGTCGCGCCAGGTGAGCAGGAACCGTTTAGTATCCGCGGCGTGGAACACGGCCTCGTAGCTGCCCGCAAGTGCCGGCCGAACCTGCTTGCGCTCGGCCACACTTCCCCAGTCGGTGGCCGCCGTTACCGTGCCTTGGTATGTGCTGAAACCGACGAGCACGGCATCGTCCCCGTACTTCTCGCGCGTCAGCTGACCGACGTTCAGCTCACCCCGCCGTCCCATGTCGGTCGCGCGGGCATCTCCCAGATGCGAATTGTGTTCCCAAACGGCGATCTTGGCCTCCCGGCCATTCCGGCCCAGATATGCAACGAGCTCGTCCAGAGTTTCCGCCATATGGACGTCGCGCAGGTTCCACGACGACACTTCCTCGAGAAACATTGTGCGGTAATAGGCTTCCGCGTTCTTCACCAGGCGGGCGTTCTGCTCGACGCCGAACAGCTCGTCCTCATCTGGTCGGCCATCGCGTCGGGCGTAGTCAGGCGCCCGGCGACGCAGCTCGACCAGCTGATTGAGCACCTCCTCTTCGCACGACTTGGAAAGATTGAGGCGGGTCATGAGGCCATAGGCCTGGGTGTCATCGCCGAAATGGTCGAAGCAGGAATAGCGCTCGCGCGCCCGCTTTGCCGCCTCGGGATCGACCCGCTCGAGATAGCGCAGCACGGCTTTCATCGACGCGTGCAGGCTGTAGAGATCGAGGCCATAAAATCCGATCTTTGCCTCGTGCGCCGAACGCGCACCATTATGCGCCCGCAGCCACTCGATAAAATCAACCACCACGGTATTGCGCCACATCCAGGTGGGAAACCGCCGAAAATCGGTAAGTGCCTCCACGGCGTCAACATCATGGCTCAGGCCACGAACATAGCGGTTAACCCGGTATGCATCCGGCCAATCGGCTTCAACTGCGACGGCCGTGAAGCCCATCTCGGTGATCAGCCGCTTCGTGATGTCGGCGCGCACTTGGTAGAACTCGTGTGTTCCATGCGAGGCTTCGCCCAGCAACGCAAAACGGGCTTCACCGATCCGCTCCATGAGCGGATCATATTGGCTGGCGTCGCCTGCCAACGGATGCGCAGCCGCGCGCACCGCATCAACCAACGACTTGTCCGCCCGGCTCTGAGCCTCCGTGCTCTGGTCCGACATGTGTTGCTGCCCAAGCAGTTGCCGAACCTCCTCGTCCGAGGTTTGCGAGAAGTCCTGATACCACCGTCCAACCGCGTGAAACGGCTCCGGCGTGATGGCGCAGATGACCTCGTCGGCCTCTGCTCTCATCTCCTCGCAGGTCTCTGGCGAGGCTGTGGAGACGCCAACAACAATGCGGGCCGGCTGCAGCTTTCGGAGCGCGGCGATGGCGGCATGCATCGTGGCTCCGGTCGCAAGGCCGTCATCAACCAGAATCACGGTTCGACCGCGAACGTCCAAGGTTGGACGACCGCCGCGATATAGGCGCTCGCGGCGCGCCAGCTCGCGTTGCTCGCGTTCGGCGACTGCATCAATCATATGATCCGGAATGCCGAGACGTTCCACGAGCTGATCGTTGAGCACGCGCACGCCGCCGGTCGCGATCGCGCCCATTGCCAGCTCTTCATAGCCTGGAACACCCAGCTTGCGGACAACGAAAATATCGAGCGGAGCGTTGAGAGAGCGCGCGACCTCGTACGCAACGGGAACGCCACCCCGTGGTAGCGCCAGCGCCAGCACGCCTGGGCGATTGGCATAGGCCGCGAGCTTGCCAGCAAGCAGCCGCCCGGCTTCGCGGCGATCGCGAAAGAGCCGAGGCCTTTCCTGTTGCAAGGCCATATTCGATTCTCCAGTTGGAGAACCAAATACTCCAATTCGAGCGCGGGTACTTTGACGAGTGTCAGGGATCGATGATTCAATCGCGCACTCATTGCGGCATCGTTCAGACCGCGAATTGACAGCGGTCAACGCTTGATACCCAAGCCTGCGCTAGCCTCTTCTCAGTATGAGTGAAGACGACGCGGTTCAGCTCAAACCTACAGACGCGATCACGGTGCTCGAGGGCTTCGATGCCGTACGCATCTTTCTCGAGACCCTCTGGCATCGCCAAGGCAAGGATGCCGCGGAGATTGCCTTCGTTCTCGGCGCTACCCGATGGGAGGATGGCACGCCATCCGATCCAACGACCTGGGAAGACTGGCTCGCCGCAGTTCACATCTGCCGATCGAACCCCCTGAAAAGAGGGAATTGACGATGCTCAAGTCTCGCGCACTTTATTTCAAGATTCTGCGAACACCTCCCGCTTCGCTCCGTTGATTCCACGCACCAGCCGCGATCCCGCATCGCGGACAAATCCGCCTCCTACTGAGGAGAAGGCCATGACGAAGGCACTGCTGTTAGTGGTGATTGCCGGTGCGGCCATTTTTGGTGGCACCGCACCAGCATCCGCCCAATACCGAGAGGTCCGTATCGTTCGCGATTGGGATTACGGCTGGCACCGCCGGCCTTGGGCTAGGCACTATGCCCGGTGGGGCGAATGCCGCGACGTGACCGAACGCCGCTATCGCCCCAACGGCACGGTTGTGGTCCGACGGATTCACCGCTGCGACTGAGCGTGGTCCTAACGTTGGCTTTGTCGAATTGAGCGCAGTGGCGGGCGGGTTCCTGCCCGCCCGTCGCGCGGTGGTCGATGCTGTTCATGAGATGAAATTTCTTGCAATGAGCCTGTCGGCCCTGAAAGTTGGAGCCGTCGCTGTGGCCTTGTGGACGGTCGCAGGAGTCGGATCGGTGATGGCGCAAGCCAAGGAGCCGACCGCCGCTGGCCTCTGGGAAACAGTGGCTGCCTCTGGTCGGCCCGAAGCCTGGTTTCGTATCGTGGACTGTGGCGGTAGTTACGAAGGGCAGATCGTGAAGATATTTCCGAAGCCAGGTGAACCAGATCCGTCGCAATGGCGCTGCACGAACTGCCAAGGCGAGCTGAAGAATGCCCCTGTGCTTGGCATCACATTCATCAAAGGCATGCAACGACATGGCCTGACTTATGAGAATGGGACGATTCTCGACCCGCGCGATGGTTCGCTCTACAGCGCGCGTATGGAGCTGAGTCCTGACGGATATCAGCTCACCGTGCGCGGCTATCTCGTCACCTCGCTGCTGGGGCAAAGCCAAGTCTGGCAACGGATTCCGGACGATCGGCTGGAGGGTTCCCCGGGCAGATCCTGCACCCATGGCGCACGCCCGGGCTGATCGCGCGAAATAGTTGGATTGGCCAAGATCAGCTGCATAGCTCACAACGACCTGTACGGCCGCTTCGGTTCCTGCGGCCAAAGCGTGCGAATCTCGTGCGGCAATTCCTGAATCACGTCTTGAACCTCGCCCGGAGTGACATGGTAATCGAGGGTTTCGAAGACGGCGCGCACTGCGTCCTCCGACTCGATCGGCGCGGTGGCGAGGAGTGTGGCGACTCGCGCAAGGAATTCCTCGCGCGAGCGGATTTTCTCCGGCTTTCCAGCCGGACGCCAGGCCTCGTAATAAATTCCGCGGACCAGCATCGGAAGCTGGTCGCCAAGCTGAGCCGCCTCGTTGATCATGAGCCGATCACGCAGGCAATGCAGCACGGCACGCAAAGCCCGATAGGCATGGTGCCGGTCACAGTCCAAATGTTCCGATATCTCCTTCAGCCAAGCGTTGGTCTTGTGAATCGTTTCGTCGAACACTGGTAGACCGGTCAAGCTCATCGTCCTCATCCTCGGAAAGCTGGTCCGCCTCGGAAGGCTGCTCCGCGCGCTGCTTTCAAGCATGAGGCAAAACTCCGCGTCCGCCTTGACCGGTGTCAATCTATTTAGGCGCGGAAAACGCACCGTGGATGTTGACGACTATCAACGTCGGTTGATCGCAAATGAGGCATGTTGCCGTTCAATCGAGCTCAACTTGGACGTTAGCTGATGAACCCACCCGATCCAGTCCTGGAGCGAAGGAGAGTACGCGAAGTCACCGGGGTCTTCCATTCACGCGAGCGTGTCGACAGCGCCGCCAACGACCTGCTGCTGGCCGGATTTGATCGGGGTGATATCGATATTCTCGGCAGTCTCACTGAGATTCCGAAGCGGCTTGGGCCGGTCTATGTTGCGCCCGAAGAGCTGGCGCATGTCAACCGGGCACCGCGTCAGCCGTTCCTTGACCGCGATGATCTGACTGTCTTGAATATCGTGGTCGCAAGCCTCGTGGCCGCGCCTTGTGGTTTGGCGACCGCTTTCTGGATGCTTCAATCGGGTCGCACCGAAGCCGCAGCCGCCATCGCCGGAGTCCTCGTCGGGCTTTTCGGTGCCGCGCTTGCGTTCCTGATCACTGCAAGAGTTTCCCGCGGGGACGAGAGCCTTTCCAGCATAGCGACCCACCGCGGCCTTGTTCTGTGGGTCCGCGTGCGGTCACCTGAACAGGAAGACAAGGCGCAGGAGATTCTGCTCCGGCACGGCGCTAAGGCCGTTAGCGTGCATGAGATTGAGCTCGAAAAGCAGCCTGACGATTTACCGCTCGGCTCCGTACGACCGGATCCCTGGCTCGGTGACGAGCGGCTGGGGCAGCCGTGAAAACTACAGAAATCAAGGCGCTGGCCGATCTCACGAATCAGGATTGCAACAAGCTGGATGTGAGGTTTGCGACTGCGGAGGACGGCCATGGTAACGAGCAAGGAACTTAGAAGCGCTGGACAACCATCGAACGAGCAACCCGAAAGATCGCGCCACCCCGGCATACAGGTTGGTGAAACGCCGACGCTGTCGATCTCGCGCGAAAAGGTTTGTCACATCGTATTCAAGGTCCGTGAATTCGACGTGAAGGACCTCCCGACCTTTCTCGACGATGGCTCAAATCCCGCAGATGAGGACGAACGCCCAGTCCTCGAAGATCGTCCCGACGACCCGGTGGCGCGCGAGCTCGCCGCATTCATCAGCGTGATGAACTTTGATGAGCAGGTTGATCTCGTGACGCTGACCTGGATGGGCCGCGGCGATGGCAGCATTGCGGACTGGGGCGAGCTGCGCGACCTTGCCTGCGCCGAACATACCCGGTGGACAGCACGTTATCTGCTCGGCATCCCGCTGTTGGGCGACTATCTGTCGGAAGGCTTGGCCCAGTTCGGCTATTCCTGCGAGGAATTTGCTGACGAACATCTAGGCGTATAGTGGCCTGCGAACCCTTCCCGACTGAGGTCGTTCAACCTGACCAGTCAGCTCCTGTTTGCATGCCTCAAAGCGCCAGAGACACGTGTCCATTGAGGTTGTTAAGGACGATAGGATCCGGATGAGCAGTTTTACGCGATGGAACGCTTACAGAAAGGAGCATCGGGCCATGGCTGGTTTCAGACCCCTGCATGACCGCGTCCTGGTGCGACGCATCGAAGTCGAGGAAAAGACTCCAAGCGGCATCATCATCCCGGATACGGCGAAGGAAAAGCCCGTCGAAGGCGAGGTACTGGCCGTCGGGCCAAGCGCGCGCGATGAGACCGGCAAGGTCGTCCCGCCTGATGTCAAGGTCGGTGATCACGTTCTGTTCGGAAAGTGGTCGGGCACGGATGTGATCATTGATGGCGAGGATCGCCTCATTCTCAAGGAGGCCGACATCTTCGGGGTGATCGAGGGCAAGACCCGGGCGAAAGCCAAAGCGGCATAGACCTGCAGGGTCGCGATCATTATCGAAGGAGCGGGATCATGGCTGCGAAAGACATTCGCTTCAGCACCGAAGCACGCGAGAAGATGCTCCGCGGCGTGGACATTCTGGCCGATGCCGTGAAGGTCACGCTGGGTCCTAAAGGTCGCAATGTCGTGCTCGACAAGTCTTTTGGTCCACCCCGCATCAGCAAGGATGGCGTCACGGTCGCCAAAGAGATCGAGCTCGCCGACAGCTTTGAGAACATCGGAGCAAGTTTGTTGAAGCAAGCCGCACTAAAGACCGGCGAGCTTGCCGGGGACGGCACAACCACCGCGACCCTTCTTGCGCAGGCCATCGTCAAAGAGGGCAGCAAGGCGGTCGCCGCCGCCATGAACCCCATGGACATCAAGCGCGGCATCGATATCGCTGTCAGCGCGATTATCGCTCACATCCGCAAGCACTCCAGGAAGGTCTCCACCAACGAGGAGATCGCTCAAATTGGAACGATCTCCGCCAACGGTGATCGCGAGATCGGGCAGATGCTCGCCCGGGCCATGCAGAAGGTCGGCCATGAGGGTGTCATTACTGTCGAGGAAGCAAGTTCTCGCGAAACCGAGCTTGAGGTGGTCGAGGGCATGCAATTTGATCGCGGCTATATCAGTCCGTATTTTGTGACCAACGCGGAAAAGATGGTGGCCGAGCTGGAGGATCCGTACATTTTCATTTTCGAGAAACAACTTTCCAACCTGCCCGCGCTGCTGCCTCTTCTCGAGAAGGTCGTGCAGTCCGGACGGCCCATTCTCATCATTGCAGAGGACGTACAGGGCGAGGTGCTCGCCACGCTGGTCGTCAATCGGCTGCGTGGCGGGCTCAAGGTCGCGGCTGTGAAGGCGCCCGGATTCGGCGACCGCCGCAAGGCGATGCTGGAGGATATCGCCGTCCTGACCGGCGGCCAGGTCATTTCTGAGGATCTCGGAATCAAGCTCGAGAGCGTCACTATCGATATGCTTGGTCGTGCGCGCCGGGTGCGAATCGAGCGCGAGCACACGACGATCGTCGGCGGTGCGGGCGCCAAGAAGGACATCGAAGCGCGTGTGCGACAGATCAGACAGCAGATCGATGAAACGGCATCGGACTATGATCGCGAGAAGCTGCAGGAGCGCCTCGCCAAGCTCGTCGGCGGCGTCGCAATCATCCGGGTCGGCGGAGCGACCGAGGTCGAGGTCAAGGAGCGCAAGGATCGTGTCGACGACGCCGTCCATGCCACCAAGGCTGCGGTCGAGGAAGGAATTGTGCCCGGCGGCGGGTCGGCTTTGCTGTTCTCCTCGAGTGTCCTGGATAATCTCAATGCAGCCAATCGAGACCAGAAAGTGGGCATCGAGATCGTGCGCAAGGCGCTGGAATGTCCCACCAGGCAGATTGCAGAGAACGCCGGGGCAGAAGGCTCGATCGTCGTGAACAAGTTGCGTGACAAGCGGGACGAGAACTGGGGTTATGACGCTGTAGCCGGCGACTACAAGGACATGTTCAAGGCCGGCATCATCGACCCGACCAAGGTCGTGCGCACGGCGCTGCAGGATGCAGCATCGGTCGCAGGATTGGTCATCACCACCGAGGCAATGGTCGCGAGCAAGCCGGAGCCACCGGCCGTCGTACCCATGCCGCCGCCCGGCGGAATGGACTATTGAGTGCGCGTCTTGTTCCGGCATCGGTCACTCGCGCTACTCGCCAAACACCCGGCGCACCAGGTCGGCGCTGTTTTTCGCACTAAGCTTCTGCATGATGTTGGCGCGGTGAAACTCAACGGTGCGCGGGCTGATGCCAAGCGTGCGGGCGGCCTCCTTGCTGGATGCACCCCGCACGATCTGGGCCAGCGTCAGGCGCTCACGTGGTGTCAACAGCTCGTGCCCTGAAAATGGCTTTGACAAGACATCGATGGCACCGTTGAGCCGGTTGATTTGCTGCTTGGCTCGCCTGAGCTCAGGGGTTTCGAGAAATTCCCATTCGCCGTTTCGTCTCGCGATCGAACACTGGTGAGCACGCGCCACGTCAAGAATGTCCACGGCCCTGCTCGCCCTAAGCGAATAGGTGCACAGAACAATCATTTTATGACCGGCCAGCGATCGGTCGAGCTCCTGCTCGTACTCGCAAAACGCTTTCCAGTGATTGGTTTCGATCCAGAATGCGTTCCCGCTCACCCGCATCCCATCGTAGCCCTTGGCCAATGCGCCTTGCAGCTTTTCGCTCCAGCCACTTGTGATACGCTTGAGGTCGAATTGACCGCCTTTGAGATACCACTCGCTGCCCTGGAGTATCTCCAACTGCCGAGCCTCGAGGAGCTCATCGAGATTGGGAACCGCAAGGCGCAATGCATCCCTGGCATCAGTCTCGGTGACCGGGTCGGAGATGGCCCACACACAGAACTCGTTGCTTTTCAACCCGGCTTCGAAGTAGCACACCGCGGTGTCCAGCAGGTCCTCTTTGGTCTCGTAGAAGATGCAAAGGTGCGTTCCCCAGGGAACATCGCCGATGATGCGAATGCCGGATCTCCGCAAGACGTCCGGAGCATGCAATCGCATGGGTCCCGCCTTGGACCGCCGACCGGCCGGGCCTTTGTGACGGCGGTTCGCATGGGAGTGAGGCACGAACACCTCCCGGAGCCAATCGGACGAATAGAACGCGCCAGCTCAATTGAGGTTGCCAAACTTGATCCAATCCCGTCCAGCAGAAAGGCGATGCTTGCCACCTTCCGTAGCCAATGGTCCCTGGATTTCTGTCAGGTCCCCTTCATCCCGGCATTCTTACGAGTACGATTCATCACGCCGCAACTCCAAGTCTTCGAAAAGGAGGCCTGGAAATGCGATTCTTCTTTCACATCCTTGGCGACGGCACCACTTACACCGATGAAAAAGGCACTGTTCTGGGCGGGCCGGAGGAGGCCCGACTGAAGGCGGCCGCCATTGCGGCCGATCTGGCGGAAGACGTGGACGCCTACCAGGGGTTCGTGGTTCGCGCGGTCGACGAAGCGGGCAAGGAAATTGTCACGGTGCCAGTTGTTCCGGCACTTGGAGGCATCCATTGAGTGTGGCCTTAAACAGCGCACGGCATGTCGTCTCCCGCCCTTCAATGAGACCCGGACCGCTGGAGGGTGACTCGCCAGATCGTCCCTAGCCGTCTTCCGTCACGAAGAGCGATTCATCCTGTGCGACCGCGTCGCCGACGTGGGCGCCCCAGACCTCCCTCTCGCTGGGCACAAACCCGGTCATGAAGTCCTCGTATTCACCAGTCGACCTGCCGGCGCATCCTGAGCGCACGTTCCTCTTTGGGCATTATTGCTGCGGCCTAAACGCGCGCCTTGACGGTCGTCAATCTCACGCTTGCTTTGCGAGCAGACCGATTGACGACTGTCAACGCACTCCGTCCGGCTATCGGCCAGACTTTAGCTCCGTGCGAGACTCTAATTGTCAGATACTTGGGTGGCCATGATCAAACCCGGCCGCCCCGAACTGGCCCGAGTAGCGTTCGCCCAAGTCGCTTTCGAAGCAGGAGCATGCCATGACTGTGCTCACCAGGACGGCCCGTACCGTCAGCCTTCCCTCCGGCGAAGCCATTCCCGCGCTCGGCCAGGGCACGTGGCACATGGCCGAGGACCCTCGCCGGCGGAAGGAAGAGATTGGGGCGTTGCGCTTCGGCATCGATCTGGGGATGACTTTGATTGACACCGCCGAGATGTACGCGGACGGCGCCGCCGAGCAGCTCGTCGGGGAAGCAATCGAGGGATTTCGCGACGACGTTTTCCTGGTCAGCAAGGTCCTTCCCCACCATGCGACGGTGCGAGAAACGATCGAAGCCTGCGAGCGTAGTCTGGCGAGGCTCGGGGTTGATGAGCTCGATCTTTACCTGTTGCATTGGCGCGGCGCTGTCCCGCTTGAGGAAACGCTGGAGGCCTTCGACACCCTGGTAGGTGCGGGAAAGATCCGCAATTGGGGCGTCAGCAACTTCGATCTCCCCGACATGGAAGAGCTCGTCAATCTTCCAGAAGGCAGCTCTGTGAGCACGGATCAGGTGCTATACAATCTAGAACACCGCGGCATCGAATTCGATCTGCTGCCATGGTGCCAGCGGGGTCAGGTGCCGATCATGGCGTATTCGCCAATCGAGCAAGGCGAGCTGTTGCGCCACCCTGTCCTCACGTCGGTGGCCACTCGCCATGAGGCCACGCCAGCACAAGCGGCACTGGCCTGGGTGCTGCGCCACGAGAACGTCTGCGCCATCCCGCGCGCGACCAAGTCGTTGCATGTTCGGGAAAATCGCGGCGCGCTTGACATCCGCCTGTCGGCTGCTGATCTCGCCGAGCTCGACCGCGCCTTTCCTCCGCCCACACGCAAGCAGCCGCTCGCCGAGCATTGACTGGTCCGGGCTGGTGGATAGCCTGAACGATGAATTCTGCTGAGCAGTCGCCCTCGGGCGAGCGCGCAGAAGGAGGCTCCTTCGCGCAACTCGCCGTCGCCCCGCCCGCGTTTCCCCCGCACGCAGGACGAGGACCTTGAATTTATGTGCTGTGGGTCACGGACGCGCCTCGTAGAACTACGAGGCTTGTTCACCTCGATAGTCGATGAACCCAGGCGGCAGCTTCGGCGGGTCATCCCGACCCTCGGCTGGATTGCAATCGGGGCACGGCATTCCCGGCGCTCCGCATTTGCAGGCGCGCGACGATCGGAGTGTGTCCCAAGGCAGGTCGGGGTGAGCCTCAAAAAATGACGGCGCGCGCAACATGTGTGGCCTGTGATATCGCGCTCAGCCAGCTGGTCGCTAAACTTTCTGGCAAGCAGCCGATTGGCCCGACCGCATCCGCCAAAGCCTGCTGTTCAGTCTGGTGCTTTGGGTCCTGAACCGCTGAACTGGCGCGGCTGCCGTCGGCAGCCCCGCCCAGGTTCAAAGCTGTTCTTCTACGGAACGCCCCGTCCACCCACGCATGGGGAGGACGTGCCACGCTAGCCAGAAACGTATTGCTGCGACAGCCACTTTGGCTTGGCGTTCAAGCGGCTCGTGTTCTAGCGAGAACCTTCCCGCGTCGGGATTTTCGATTCGGGCCGTTCTCTTCTATTTCCTTCAAGCTGCGGCCGGTGAGGACAGAATCGTCAAATCTTGGATTCTCAATATTCCACGATGCATCGGCGTATTCGTCGCGTTGCTTGATCAGCATCCACCGTTGCTTTTGACTGGAGTTGGACGGTCGGATTCCCGTCTGGATGAGCGTGAAGCCGCCGCGCAGCTTCGTGCCTTGGAGGTTGACGTCCATTTTACCGCGAGCGAGCTGCTCGCCTGGGGGGCCATCTTTCGACCCGTATGGTCCAAGGTCCCAGACCATCACCGTTCCTGCGCCGTATTGGCCCGCAGGAATCACGCCTTCGAACTTGGCATATTCGAGAGGGTGGTCCTCCGTACGTATTGCCAGACGCTTGTCAGCAGGGTTCATCGAAGGGCCTTTTGGCAGTGCCCAGGATACCAGCAGCCCACTCATCGCCACGCGGAAATCATAATGCAACCGGCTGGCGTTGTGCTTCTGTACAACAAAGATGCACCGCCGGCTCCGGCGCTTGACACGCCCTATCGGCTCCGGTGTCACGCCAAAGCGTCTCTTTCTGTGATATTCTTTGAGGGTCATTACACTGCGATCTCGTTTGTGACGTGCAAACGCTTGCGCAAAAAATCAGCCTTCCCGCACTACATCTTTCGGCTTTTTGTCGTCCCGCAAGCCGAGAAATCGAGGGTGGCGCAGTTTTCCTTCCGCCGTCCACTCGGTAAAGCCAACCTCGGCGACGAGCTTTGGTTGCACCCAATGCACTTCACGTTGTGGCACGGCATTGTCGTCAAAGGGGCAGATCGGCGTCTTCAGCAGCGCAAGCCGCCTTGCAAGCCGCTGTAACATCTCATGATCGAACCCTGTCCCGACCTTGCCTGCATACCTGAGCTTCCCATCGCGATAGAAGCCCAATAGCAATGCTCCGAAGCCTATCCTATTCCCTCGCGGGTCCGTGTAACCGCCGATAACGAATTCCTGCTCCTGTCGGCACTTGATTTTCAGCCAGTCGCGCGTCCTCTTGGAGACGTACACGCTGTCCCCATTTTTTTGCGATTAGACCCTCCCATGCACTCAGACATGCTTTTCGATAATAGTGCTCGCCGCAGGTCTCGTGATGCTCTGTAAATCGCAACACATCGCGGAAATCGAGAGCTCTTCGAAGAACTTCCTTGCGATACTTGAGGGGGACTTGCCGGGTATCATAGCCATCCAGATACAGCAAATCGAAGACGTAGATGCACACGGGAACCCTGCGGAGCAGGTCGATTGACGGATGCGCCACCTGCATACGTTCCTGGAGCTTCGCGAAACTGGTCAACTCGTCCTTGAAGGCCACGATTTCGCCATCAGCGATGAAGGAATTGATGCCCTGCTGACGAAAGGCAGCGGTTATCTCAGGATATTTCTCGTTCAGCCTGTTTCGATTGCGTGAAAAGAGACTAAAGTTGTGATGGTCCCCGAAAGCAAGGCAGCGTTCTCCGTCCCACTTCGGTTCAAATAGCCACCCTTTCCGTGAAAAAGGATGATCCGTGAGCGTGGCCAACATGGGCGCAACCCAACTCGGCTGTGCTCTTTTCCGAAGCCTCGCTTTGGCTCCAGCAGGCAACCAGTCAAGCAGCGTGTGGTTCGATCTCGTCGCTCTGTTCCGATCCAACGAACGCGATGGCAAATCTGTGATTCCGCTGCGGTCCCCCATTCCTTAGCAGAATTGGTTGTCAGGAAGTTGATAGCTGTCAAGGTGTCTGCAGATGAAGTGGCGCATTTAATTCTTGATTCGTGAAGCAACGGCTCGACACGTGACACGATCACTATCCCGATCCCACGCGAGTGGGCTCGACTAGCGTGAGCAACAAGTTCACAATCTTGAGCGGATGGTGGCCGATCGTTCGTCGACGCAATTTGTACGGCGTATATCGGCGCAGGTAAACTTAAAGCCCGTATAAGCGCGATGGTCAAGGCAGCCAGCCCAGCCTTGAGAGCGGTTCGCTCCACCGCCGCTTGCTTGAGCCCGTCTTGGCTGACTCCGAAACTCGCAGGACCACGCCCCTAGCGGCGGACACCCACTTCGTCGATGTGCTTCAGGAGGTCGGCCGGATCTTCATAGACGCGATACGCGCCGGCACGCTCGAGTTCGTCCTGGCTGTAGCCGCCGGACAGGAGACCAACGCCAAGGGCGCGGGCGCGCTGCGCAGCTAGCATGTCCCAGACACTGTCGCCGACAACGGTGGCTGTTTCGACACGGATACCCAACCGGGCGGCGGCCGCCACGAAGAGATCCGGATCAGGCTTTGCATGTTTCACCTGGTCGCGCGTCACAATCGGAGTCCGATCGAAGTCGACGTCCAGCATTTCCAGAACCGGCCTTGCCGTTTCCATCCGTCCACTTGTCGCGATTGCCCAAGGGATCCCAGCATGAGTGAGATAACCAATGAGCTCACGGGCGCCGGGGAGCGGGCGAATCGAAGCCGATTGCCGATTGAACGCCGCGGCATGCAGGTTGCGGAGCCGCTGCCGGCGCTCGGGATCGATGTGAAAGCCCGTTTCGCGCAGAAGCATGTCGGTAAACAAGCCGCCGCTCATGCCGATCTTGCGATGAATGCGCCAGACCGAGACGTTGATCCCCTCGACGTCAAGCGCTTCGCGCCATGCCAGCACGTGCTGATAGACACTGTCGACCAGCGTGCCGTCGAGGTCGAACAGGAAAGATGCCTTCGGAATTGCTGCGTCCATCGTTGACTCTCTCAGAGGTACATCCGGGGTGGAATGGAGATGCAGTATCGACCTTGTGCCTAGTTATTCATCCTCGCACTAGCCCCGCTTAGAGCGATTTGAGATCTGCCAACATGGTTGGAATGAACTCGGCTACCGTCGGATGGATGTGCATTGCTCGCTGCATCACCGTGTAGGGCGCCTTGGCGTACATCACGTCGAGAATACAATGGATAACCTCATCGCCGCCGGTTCCCAGGATCGACGCGCCAAAGGATCCGCTTGCTCTCACTGTCACTCAGGATCTTCATGAAACCCTTTGTCTCACCCTTCTCCAAGGCGCGACTCACATTCTCCATGGCCATTGTGCCTATTAATGTGAATCGGCGTCCAACTTGGACCTCTGGCGAAACCGCTGTAACGCGTTGCACTCGAACAATCTTCGAGAAAAGAGAGGGGAGCACGCTTGGACGCCGATCGAACACGCTCGAAATAGGCAATTCCGCTTCTGCTTCAATAATTTGGTACTCAATCGGAGCGGGGTCCAAGTTGGACGCCGATTCACAGCGAGGACGGTTGGAGTCGCCGAACTGAGACCGTCTCGCCGATCTCGAACGCCATCAAATCCTCACCGACGACCAGCAGCCCGCTATAGGTTTTTCGCGTCTCGGCGAGAATATCGTCGATCGTCGGCGGAGGAATACGCTCGCTGCCAAGGAGAACCAAATGTGTATAGGCGGCAAGCTTCGGTTTTTTCGGGGACGTCCTACGTATCAGCCGCATCGAGCCGCGCCCAGCGCCTCCCGCCGCGCATCCTTGACCGACACCTCCTCCTTGTGGTGCGCCGCAATCCAGCACAACACCCGGCGCGCATCTAAGCGACTTTGGCGGCGGACGAGATCGGCCGTGAGCGCCAGCAGCCGGTCGCGACGATCGTCCGCGAAGCGATACTCGATCGCGATGTTCTTGCCTTTGACAAATCCAGCCTCGCTCAAGCCTTGGCGGAACGCAGCAACGTGATCCGCCGAGCCGGCGGCTCCCGTGCAGTCAGGCAGCGCCCGCAACATCTTGGTTCTGCAGCAATTGGCTGACCATGGCGCGTAGCCGCATCGGGCGGACCGGCTTATGCAGCAGATGGTACCCGCTCGCACGCGCTTCCCGCAGGCGCTCTGGCGCTGTGTCGCCGCTGAGCAGGAAGGCCGGGATGTTTTCGCCCAGCGCTGCGCGCAGCCGCGCAATCGTTGCAATGCCCGATTGGCCATTCGCCAGCCGGTAGTCGGAAATGATCAGATCGGGACGGCCATGCTCGCCGAGGGACGCCAACGCAGAGTCGAATGTGTCGGTGGCGACCACACGGCAGTCCCACTTGCGCAGTTCGCCACCAATCGCATCGAGGACCAGCGTGTCATCGTCGATCACAACGACCAACTTACCTCTCAACACATCCGGCGCGATCGAGATTACAGCCTGTGGCTCTGCGAACTCGCTCTGGGCCGGAGCCAACGGCACCGCCACCGAAAAACGGGAGCCCTTGCCAACCACTGAGGTCAATTCGATTGGGTGATCCAGCAGCTTGCACAGACGCTCGACGATTGCGAGGCCGAGGCCGAGGCCGCCATGGCTGTCGCCCTTGGAAATGCGATAGAACTCACCGAAGATATTGCGACGTTGGTCTTCCGGAATGCCCGGACCGGTGTCGTAGACTTCGATGTGAATCTGTTGAGCGCGCCTTCGGCAGCCGACGACGATTCCGCCTGAAGAAGTATAGCGCACCGCATTCGACACCAGATTGAGTAGCACGCGTTCGAGCAGGATGACATCGCTTCGGATCCAGACGCTGCTCGACACCACCTTGAATGACAACCCCTTCTCGCGCGCCGCTCCGGCAAACGTGTCCTCTATACGCTTCAACAGACGTGCGATCGGGATCACTGTGACATTGGTCGAAAGCACGCCTGCATCGAGCTTAGAAATATCAAGCAGGGCATTGAACAGTTCGTTCATCGCTCCAACGGCGACATCGATCCGCTCGACCAGCCGACCGCCTTCGGCCGTCTTCATTTGGTCCCGCAGCTGGTCAACGAACATGCCCAGTGCCTGCAAGGGCTGGCGCAGGTCGTGGCTCGCGGCCGCGAGAAAGCGGGACTTTGCGAGATTGGCGAGCTCGAGCTGATGAGTGCGTTCCTCTACCTTGCGTTCGAGGCCCGTGTAGGAGTCCTGCAACTGCGACGCCATGCTATTGAATTGGTCGGCGAGCGCCTCGAGCTCGTCACCCGTTCGGATGGCAATGCGTTGAGACAGGTCGCCTCCGCCGATGCGGGCTGCGCCTCTTCGGATCGTCTGGATCGGAACTACCATGCGGCGGGCCAGGAACAGACCTTAAAAGAACGCAAGCGCAAGTCCCGCCAACAATAGTGCGCCCGAACGCTCGATTGCGGCATAGAGCGGTGCGTAAGCCTCCTCGACCGGCAGCTCGACGAACATAAGCCACCCGAGCGGCGCGATCGGCGCATAGGCCGTCAGAACCTCG
>Ga0209488_10001766_pt1 | contig 18273 bp, 29 predicted proteins | sample Rivendell_Oct201_8_FD_188349 | JGI IMG/M metagenome (GOLD analysis project Ga0209488, IMG submission 188349) | Vadose zone soil microbial communities from the Eel River Critical Zone Observatory, Northern California, USA -... | ecosystem: Environmental > Terrestrial > Soil > Vadose zone >...
GCAGGCGGCGCATTAAGACGCAAAAGGAGAACGATCAGAATTGCGTTTAAGGCACATATCGGGAGGTTGAGATCTGTATACTCGTTCACAGCACCAACCGCACCACCAATCAAATTACACATACAAAAAAGCCATCTCCTGTAGAGAATAATAAGACGGCTTGAGATGAGCTGGCGAGAGTGGATTCATAATACTGAACGTACCACAACCCGTTCCCGGCCAACGCACCTCCAATGACTGGACCGACGCCGCCGCCGATGGCCCAAGAGCTATTGAGGATCAGCAGGTCTCCAAGCACCAACAGAAAGGACAAAGCACAGTGCCATGAAACCGTTGAACGTGCCGCGCTCGCGGAGTGTAACCAGATCACACAATACAATTTGGACCGACGAAGAAATTGCTCCAGCTCCCAAACCCTGTACCGCTATTCGACTGTGATCGGAACAGGCGTACGGGCTGTCTGTAGGGGACGGGACGAACCTCTTCCGGCAATGAGCATGTTCATACTTGATGCGGATCCACACACAGTGCTTCCGAGGGCGAAGAGGCAAATCGCCGATAGCATGATGGGGCGACGCCCGATAATCTGATTACGAATGGGTAAAGTGAATTACGTGCGCAACGTTCGCTAAATTTTCATAGTCCTACCTGTGCTAGTCCGCCACAAAGAGGTACAAGAGCCGTCGAGCCCAGTGTATAAGCAGAACCAACCCATATAAATTGTTGACCTTTTAAGTCATGGACGATCGTCGGCAACGCGGCCCCAATAGAAGTCTAAAATATGGTAATATACTTAGATTCCAATGTTTCCCTGAACTGTGGGCCAGGAGACGCAAGGAAGAGACGACTCACAAACTCCACAGCGGTCAGGAGGACAGAGAGTGCGAGGGAGAATATGATGCACCAAAATTTCCAATCTTTCGACATGACGTGGTGGTGGCGATCTGAGGAGAGACTTAGCCCAGGTGCGTCGGAGGGCCCAGAGGGGGGTGGAGGAGCAAGGGAGGAGTCCATCACAGGGCTGGCCAGAAAAAATGACTCCCAGGCAGTGGGGGAAACAGAGACGGAGTCAAGTGCAAAGCAGGGCACCACAGGAGCTGAAGAGAAAAGGATGGTAGGGCGACCTATGTTTGTTGATAATATGTGACGAATGTGCGAGTGCCATCTAGATTTATAACGATAGGATATGAATGAGTAGCATTCGGTAGTTGTGTTATTGCCTGAGGAAGGTTGACAAAAATGAGTGCTGAACATGGCAGACCATGATTGGCTCCAAGTCGACTCAGAGCCAATCATGGTCTGCCATATTCAGCACTCATCTATCATCATCTTCCTCAGGCGAGAACACAACTATAGAATGCCGCTTGGGCTCGGCTCTATAGGGGCGGGCTCGGCTCAGACCTGGGCCGTGGCTTAGAAGGAGGAATGCATCCCTCGATACTCGAAAAATACAACTTCCTTGTCTTCATGATCCTCATCTCCCTGAAGATCTCCGACCAATCGGCTTCATCAGGAAAGAGCTTCCGAAATCAGTTTGGCTAGCGAGAGGTATCTTATTTGTAAGCGAGATAAACCAAATAATTGCCGCGGCCAACACGAGGAGCACACCAGTCCACAAGGCGTGACAGCTTGACAAGTCACAACAGTGTAAAAGGACAAGTTGTTACTTTAAGATAATATTAGCTATCGCTATTTAGGAGGTTGATAAAAGTTCGTTACAATGCCTGTCGTGCCTCCCTTGTGCTACTGTCCATTGTGCCGCCGTGGTCGTACTGCCCCCTGTCATGTCGCAGTCGTGCCACCGCAGTCGCGCTTCCACCCGTTGCGCCACCATGACCACGTTGCCGCGTGTCATGCTTCAGTGTGCTGCTGCACGTTGTGTCACCGTCGCGCTCTACAGCACGCTTACCAAACCCCATGGCGAATCCAGCTGCAAGTGCATTAGTTACCGTGATAGCCGTCTGCCGGAGGGAACCATAATGCTAGGTTGGGGACGACAGTGGCTGATGGGGTAACGAACGAAGGGGAGAGGTGGCTGCCGACAATGCTACAAATTACCCTGGATGTAGTTCATTGATTGAGAATCGCCGTTGCGCGAATGACTGAAGACGCCACTCGCAGCACTTCTGCTCAACGTCGCCACTTCACCCGAGGGGTGATGATGGAGCGCAGGTCTACTGGAGGAATGACCTCGGAACTGGGAGCCGACGGCGCAGGCTGGTTGGAAGGTAAGGGGGACGTGAATGAAAGAGGGGTTGAGTGCCTTTTGCGACTCTTTGATGGCCCAGAAGGAGACGTCTTGCGGGTTAAGGATGTCACGGAGCGGGACACACCTTCCTCTGTGAGCAGTACGCTCACCTGAAGCCGGCACTGCCGGAAGTCGGGGATGGTGGTAGGACCGCGAGGTCGAACGGTGACCGGGATTGAACCTGGCCCATGGATGGGATGAGACGATGAGCGGGGGATGGAGAGGATAATATCAGGGGGAAGATGTCTCTTAGGCACAGTCAAGGCTGATGGGGCTGCTATATCGGAATGGCTGTAGTTTGACGGTGGTCCCTGTGGTCGACAGCGTGCATCGTGTCTCGAGAAGGGAGTGGCGTGTGGTGAATGGTAAAAAAGGGGGGGGAAGGTTAGATGGAGATAGGAGGCTAGGTTGGAGAGATGGCAGCGCCATGCAGTAGCAGACTGCTCACTCTAAAGAGGAACTTGGACGTCAAGGGGAGAGTAGGCGCGGCTTTGTTCCTGAGGCTGAGTATAACGCACACGCTGTGTCCACTTGCCACTATAGATCAAGGCAATCAGGAGAGAGAAAAATTATAATTCCAGACGTGAGAAGTGTTTGGAGAGAAGGTTGTGGGGGTAGGTGTGAACTGCGAGTGGAGTGCGAGTGGGCGGGGCCTCTGTATGTTACATAATCAGTTAGTTTTGTCCCTTGTCGTCTCTTGTCCACTTCGACTTCGCTCCCTCCGCACTCCTCAACCTGCCATCCCTTGGGCTCAGTAATAAGGTGAGTTGCCCTTTTATTTTTATTTTTCACTCATCAACCCCACATGCCAGTGCCAACATTTCGGAGTGGCGTGGCTGACGCTGACTAAGCTGTAAACGCGAACTCAGTAAAGTAACTGAATGTTGTGCGAAATGATCACTATGTATGTATTCACCTGTAACGCGAACTGGCTACAGGTCAGTAAGTAGGTGTTCTATATAAGTTATATAGAACACCTGGCATTGCTCTAGTACAGTGAAACTGTTCCATTCCCTAGGTATAAGTGGTCCAACCCAGGGGAATAGATGAACGCTAGAAACAATCAGACCAAATTTGCCCAAGCGCATTGGCGTCAAAGCAGGAAGGACCAGAGTCTCGAGCTTGGTCGCTGCCGCTGCGATGTGAAGTGTCATGGCCCAATTTGTGTCCTCTGGTGTCCAGGCTTTGTCCAATGCTGACAGACCGAACCAGCACAAGTTGCATGGATCGCACATCACGACCGGCAACCATCACCAGCGCACCAGCTCAGGTAGTACACCCGCCGGTACTTCTGGGGCTTTCTCTTCCGGGATGGACTCGAGCAGATGGTTGCTCTCAGCCAAGGACCCTGTGGCCAAGAGTGTCACAAGGCGCAGATCGCGAATAATCCGCAGGAACGTGAGCGCCGTGAGGGTTTGGGGGAAATAGTGTATCGCCCTAGTCAGGTTGAGGTCCAGGGTGAACGAGTATATGTGAGGTGCGTTCTCGAGCAAGATCATGATGCACTGGTGGGCTCAGAGGAAGAGACCATGATTGGCACTTTGTACATCATGAAATTGTAATTGTCAATACAGATCATTTTGGGTTCCACTGCGGAAAACCCCGAGTACGCGGGATTGCCGGGCTATGACCCATTTAGCACATTTCGATCTCAGGTGGGGTCTGGACGAACTTAGTCTGAGACTAAGTTAGTTTGTCAACTATACAAAAGCACGAAATCGTTCAAGACGTGCTACATGGGCTTCTGTACCCAGAGGCGCGCAACAATGAAAGAAAAGACAAATCACCATACATGCACTAGTCGTCGCGTGCCAGCAACAGTCGCGGATTAGCACTGCCAACCATATTATCACCGACTGGGACGTGATTGGTGCACCCCACGCCCTGCAAGGCGCATAACTCTAACCCGTCCTTCACGATATCCTCAGGGGCATAAACATGCGTGAGATTATTTGTCTAAGTTTCATGGCACATCCAATCCCGGCCATTGCGGGACAATCGTATTTCGTTGATGAAGCGGTCATAAAATCTCAAGCTCGTCCCTGGCCGCACGCTCCTTACGCGCCCGGCGAATATCCTCGAGCGTGATACTTGAGTGCTCACACATCGCACGGAATATCCCGTTTTGCGCATGAAGAGCTTCGGGGGTGTCGAATTCGGCGATATTTCCGTTGTCCATTACACAGATGCGATCGTATGAGATGATTGTGCGCAGGCGGTCTACAGTGGCTCAACTGTCAGGTGCAAAAAAAAAAAGAAATATCGAGGGACGTACGGGCGATGCATAGAATGGTACGATCATGGAATTCAGTGGTGATGGTGTCTTGGATCTTGCGATCCGTCTCGTAGTCTACAGAGGCAGTAGCCTCGTCTAGGATGAGTACTTTGCTGTCTTTCACCAGCGCCCGTGCAAGTGACACGAGAGAACGCTGGCCAATAGACAAATTAGAGCCTTCATCCTCGATAGGGCTGTCTAGTGTAAAGCGCGGTGCGTTTGGCGTTGATGATCCTGTTCCACGCTGATCTTCGTCACTGTCAGCTCCAGCCTCCTCAGCTTTTGCAGAGGAGAAGCGTTTCGTGTCTTCGACGAGATATGAACGCTTCAGAGCATCCCATAGTCGTGCGTCGTCGTGTAGCCCAAATGGGTCAAGGTTCGATCGCAGAGTCCCGGAGACTAAGGGCACACGTTAAGATAATAATGTTTTTACGTTATGACAAATTTTACATACAGAGCGTGGCGTCCTGGGGTATGATCGAGATTGCATTACGGACATCATCTAGACCGACCTTGGAGATGTCGACGCCGTCGATGTTGATCGAACCTGACACCAGTTCGACAATACGAAATAGAGCGACCATTATAGACGATTTTCCGGCACCAGTCCTACGAGTCACAGATACGCCAGATAGTTAGTGAATGAAGTAGCAGTGAGTAAAGTGACCTACCGCCCAACAATGCCTATTTTTTCGCCTCCCTGGACTGTCAAGCTGAGGCCCTTCAAGACAAGCGGAAGTTCTGGGCGATACTTAAAAACCACGTCCTTGATCTCCAGCTTCCCCTCGTTGGGCCAAGAAGCCGCAGGTTTTTCTTCCGGAAGCTCATGAGGTGGTTCCTGTTCAAGGTCGCGAGCATAGTAGACGATACGCTCTACCGAGTTCATGTTGTTCTCAACTTCGGCTAGTTGCCTGACCATCCAACCGAATGTCTGGAATCGAACCGGCTGAGTGCATGCGGGAATGAAGAAGACCCTGGCGCCTACCTGCTGTATAGAGAGAATGTACGAGAGGGTGACACCAGTTTGCGCCGGAGACACAGAAAATCGTGTGCCGACAGTGAGCATGGCTACAGTCAAAGTCAGCACCGTCCCGAGGAAGTCGAGGCGTATCCCGAGCCATCTCTACATTGATATTTACATTTAGCACAAACCAGCAAGGCCTTCTGGAAGGGGTGATAACAACGTTACCTGGTTTGTGACTGTCATGTAATAAGCTCTATTCTCGATGTCGACCCGTTCTTTGTTCTCTTTCAAGAATCGATCTTCTTCCTTATAAGCACGAATGGTCGCAATCCCTGTCAAGGTCTCAGAAAAATGGGAATATAACGACGATCGTAAGATAGCGTCGAGCCGCTGGTAGTGTCTTTGTCAAAATCCCGAATACGTTGTGCTTGCGAAGTGCGCACCTTCGTCTCCCTGGCACTCGCACGATAGAACGCAGCGGCCATGGCATAAAGGACAGATACGATGGCAAAGGCGATGAGGAACCATGGGAGGATGATGGAAATTAGGATGACAGCCCCGACAATACTTGAAAGAGTGCCGACAAACATGCGGAAGGAGTCTGCAGAAATAAAGTTACAAGAGGCGACACGCGTGGGCCGGGGAGCACGAACCAGCTAGCATGTTATCAATTGTATCTATGTCTTTAGAGAATCGGTTCATGATACGGCCAACCGGCTGCGTGCAACACTCAGTGTGGGAGGGAGATCAGTTAGCCCAATGGTGCGTACTGTTGTCTCGAAGAAAGACATCGGGCTGTGCATGACGCGACTAATGGCGTCCTTCCAAATTTTGAGTTGATAGTAAAATTCCCAAGGCAGGAGAACTTACGTGATGAAGCCGCCTAGAAGCGGAGTATACAATCAACGCTATGATTGTACCATTCAGAAACCCGGCGAATGCCTGTCCGACACCGAGAGTTGCGTAAATTCCCATCTGGAGGCGGACAATTAGATACGGCAATACCAAAAACGGACAAGGGATGTGACGCATACGTAGAAGCCTTGAGGTCGTGACCAGTTGCTGTTACTTGGGATGAGATGGGGAGTGGATTAGTACCAAGGAGATACGCACCGATCCTGCCACCAGACAAGCCTGTTATGATAGGTGATGGTTAGCGCCTCTCGAAGCCATTAGTATTAGGCCGATGACACACCAGTAGTACGATAAGATGATCGTAGCCTGCATAAGCACGAGCGTCACCAACATGGAGGGAAGGAGCACCAGGCCATCCCCAGACTGGAAATATTGTTTGTACACCTGAAGATTCACCGCGCCGACGTTGCGTTCTTCCGCTTGCATGAGCTGTGCGCCGCGCTTCGCAGATCGTCGCTTCTTGGTATTCTCGTCTACGTCAACACCTTCAAGGTCCACAGCCTTCTCGCCCCTGGCCTCTTCTTTCTGATCCTTCGTGACGAACTCATCGAACGTGCGCGCAAAATCGCGGCGATTTGCCATCATCTCGTCGAAAGTACCGTGCTCAACGATGCGCCCGTCGGCCATGAAATAGATATAATCCACTTTCGGTAGGAAGTGGAGTGCATGAGTGATGAGAATTCGCGTTGCGCTGGAAGTATTGTCAAGGAGCACGTTGTTGAAGACGGATTCCCCAACATGAGCGTCGAGAGCGGAGAGGGGATCCTGTATGTTGACCCGTCTTAATTCTGTAAAATTAAGGGTATATAGGCCACGCACATCAAATATCAGAATGTCCGATCCCGAGTACATGGCACGACATATGTTAACACGTTGTTTCTGCCCACCGGAAAGTGAGATGCCCTGCGAGTACACCACGCTCATGAGTTATTGCCGCAGAGGAAGATCAAGCTAGACTCTTTCTCACCCTCTCACCAACCTCTGTCATGTCACCGTTCGGGAGCACGTCGAGGTCAGCCTCCAGGCAAGCATCATGCACAGCTTTCCAATAGCGCTCAGCTTCAAAAGGCCGACCAAAGCAGATGTTTTCACGGATCGTGGCATTCTGCCACGACATCTCAGTGCGTTGAAAACCGGAAAACTCGGGAAGGGTGACTGACCTGAATCCATGCACTTTGCGAACAATATGCAACAGACCCACCGAAGCGAATCGAGCCCTCCGTCTTGCGCATGTCACCGAGCAGCCCTTGGAGCAGTGACGACTTTCCGGACCCAACCGCTCCTACGATGGTTACGAGCTGCCCACGCGGAATCCTGAGGTCAATATTTTTCAGCTGGAACAGAACCTCCTCCTTGACCTCTTCCGGTTCCTGCTCCAAAACCCGTTCCGGTTTATGCATGCTGAGACGGTTTCTTTTCTTTGCCTTTTTTTCCTTGACTTCATCTGGCGGAGGACTGTCCCAAGTGAACGACGCGTTTTCGATCTCGACAGCGTGCTTTAATTTTGGGTCTCGTTCGTATGTCTCGGAAATGAGTTCCGCGGTAAAGCAATCCTGGAGACGACCAATCGCATTGCGCGCATCGGCGATCGCACTAAAGGACATCGCTAGACAGCCACGTCAATAGCAGATCTAATGGAATGTTGAAAGCTTGGCGCAACTTACGCAACATCATGAGTGGCAAGCGCAAAAGCTGGAACCATGTTAACGAGGAAAAGATGACGGCAGGTGTAAGGCTGTGGCCAGAGCCCGCGTATACAATGAAAGCAACGACCGAGGCCAGTGTGGGAGTAGACATGGCCACAGCCATGTTCCCTGCACGGACTAATAGCATGGTCCGTACATAGCTAAGGGAAGCGAGTCAGCTAAGATCGACAGGTACAATGCCTACGTTACCTCATCTCATGTTTCCTGTAACCAGCAATTCGGTTCAGGAAGGGTTTCTCCCATGCGAAAAACTTGATCAGCTTCATCCCCCCGAGGAGTTCCTGAAGCAGTTTTGCCCTCTTGTCCGTCCATACCATGGTCTTTCTCCTGGTTGCAAACAGGGACTTCATTATCTTACCCTGTATGGGGGTAAGAACGATGAAGACGGCGAATCCCGCCAGGGCACTCGGCCCCAGGTTGGCAAGTAGCAAGCCCAAACATATCGCCATTTGGATAGGCGCCCCCCAGGACATGTGGAAGAAACCACAGCAGAAATCTATTCGAGAGACGTCGGTCGAGATGTGATTTACTAACCTGCCGTTGGGCAGGAGTGCCCGCGCACGGGTAGTCAAGCGCAGAGAACGAGAATAGATCGCCGTAATCAGTCCGCCCCTAAGTAGGACGCCAGACGATGTAGCCCGATAGAAAAAATGATTCTGACAAAGCGAGGAGAGCAATTGTAGGATCACAAGAGCGAATGCAAGGCCGATTCCTCGGCCGATGCCTGGTGAATGAAGACCCTCTCTATGGGCAACGTAAGATTGAGTTGTGAACTTGATAAGTGACTGAAAAACGAGCAGGTAGTACGTCAGAGGAAGGGAAACAGCAAACAAGCGTAAAGCCATTATCTCACCTTCAAGATAAGGGGACTCGTTACTTGAGCGGCATCACCGATGACCTTCAGAACACCCCCGGACCAAAACCACCATTTGATTGAATCATTCATGGCCAACATAAGACTCGGATGCTTCTTTCCATCCTTCTCCTGCCAGCGCTTCAGTCTCTTCTCACGGTCGCCACGTAGCCGCGATAAGAGCCGTAAGGTCAAAGGCGGCTTGATGTCGCCGTTCGCCAGACGGGCGTTATACTCATTGGCCTTCCTGCAGCGAGCTTCGAAGGAGTTAAGAATGAGCTCGGCAATGACTTCCGAGGACCTGTGTTCCTGGAGTTTCCAGAGATCGGATGCCTCCAGGGGACGGGCATAGCCGAGAGTCATCAGGCTGTTCATCCAGCCGAACGTGATCAGGCTAAACCATCCCGCCGTCATTTCTGGGATGTAATCAGCATCATCAATGCTCGCTTTTGGTGGTGGTGGATCGGTCGGCACAATGAGGCCCTTGATAAACCTAAACAATCGTCAGACCGACAACAAGTGCCTCCAATCGTTCGCCAAAAACGCACCCATAAGCCCTGCCAAGGACCGTGGGACTCGGCCTAGTATCTCCAATGACATCAGCTTGTTCCTGGGCAGAGCGAATTGACCTCTCAGGGTCAGAGTCGCCCTTGGAAGTGGCTTGAGTGAGGTCAGCCTTGTCCATGACAGCGGATCTGGTACAGCTGGAGCCTGGCGCTGAGACTTGGGCACCGAGGAAAGGCTGAAGGAAGGGGCACAACCTAATAAATAGAGGGCAGTGGGCCGATGACAAAGTAAGTATGACGATAAGGGCCGGCGGCCTTCCCTGGTCATTGGCATTGATGCAACACCCCCCGTACTTGTACGGCACTCCCACACCCTTTTTCGAATATTAGCGACGAATATTGGTGACCCCAAAACCCCCTACAGGTGGCAGGTTCCCTTTTGTGGTGGCAGGGTCTTATGATATCTGCATTTTTTTGTGCAGTTTAAGGGGTGGGTACATGACTTTATTATTTACTCGATTGAGAACGTGATTAAAGGTACCCGCCCACCGGTTTAGTCTTTCCGATGGGGCAATTCTGCTCCGTCGGAACAAGTCAGGTACCCCGGAGGACCAACAAAAGGAAATGCCGCCGGTACCGAGAAATCTTCAACTTGCTCGAGCATACGTGCCTTTCAGTTGCGCAAGGGCTACCTGGATGTTGTCGTGAGCCAATGAAAATCAGAATACAAAGCTTGGCACTCCTGACATGATAAAAGGGGACGAGTGGGTCAAGTTGTTGCTCTGTAACCCTAAGCTTGCTTACGGCAGCATCATGATCGGCCGCCTTGATCATGTTCTTGAAATGACGCGCCTGACCGGCTTGTCAGCGGAGCCGGCGTGATGAATTCTATCGGCATCAAAGGATTTACCTCTTGTTCCTCAACCAAAGTCCAGGCATCGCCCATTCTACCCGCGCGGGCCGTCCTCCCAACACGGTGAACGTACTTGCGCATATCCACGGGCGCGTCATAGTTGACAACATGCGCCACGTGCTTGATATCTATGCCACGTGATATAAGATCAGAACAGACGAGTCTGGGAAATAGAAGAACGTATTAATAGCCGCGCCGCAGTCAAACAAATGAGTCACACTCACACGTCAATCTCTTGGGCCCTGAACTTTTCCAAGATCAACTTGCGCTCAGAAGGGCTGAGATCACTCGAATAGGCCTGCATCACCACAGGCTTCTGGTGTTGAGTCAGGCTCGTAGAGCGAGCGGTCTCGAAGAATTTGAACAGTTGAACAAGCCGCAGTGTGGATTCAATAGACTTGGTAAACACCAATGCATTCGTGATTCCAACGGAGTGAATCAGATAGAATAGAAGCATAGGTTTTTGGGCGGAGTCGCACACAGTCATGTGTTCCTGCGCTTCCACTTAATCGATAAGATAACGTATTTGTGAGAGACCCGTACCTTCAACGTTGCAGGCATGCTGAACTTCTCCATTACAACATCCAGAACACCTGACCCTTGATCTTCGCCTGAGGATTGTACAACTACGTAACGCGGGTCTCTGAGCTCCAAAGCGGCGATCCTCCCAGGGTCGTTCATAAGAGTGGCAGAGAACAGAAGTTTCTGACAAGAAGACTCTCGCTTCTCGTCTAGATCGGTGTGTACCACGGGCCCTCGGCTCAGAAAGTGTAAAAATGCCGGGGAAAGCGCATCTGGGTAAGGAATGGGGGCCTCGTCCCCTGGTGCGGCATCGTTCTCCAAGTGAGCTGGGGGACGCGTCGCTGCCAGTACCTGGCTTAGCCAGTCCTGGAACGACTGTGCGAGCAACCGATCAGCCTCGTCAATGACCAAGAAACGTAGGTGCTGCAACGAGAAATTCGGAGTCCCGTTCAGGTGGTCCATCAGCCTCCCAGGTGTACATATCAAGATGTCCACTTTGGATGACCCCCCTTGGAGACTGTCTCAAGTATTACTAATCAGCAGTACCTCCCAAGGAGAGCTCATATATACCTCGGCGTTTTCTCCACAAGCTGAGATTGCTCGTGGGAGAACGAGTGCTGGCCCGTAGCAGATGCTATCTAATGAGGGAAACGTCACAAGTGAAGGAAGAGAAACAAGACGACCATGCTGACTTTGAGGCCACGACCTTTTGCGATAGCCTCGAAAGTCTCTCGGACTTGAACGACAAGATCACGCGTTGGAAGCACGACCAGGGCTCGTAAACGGGTCACTGCACGGGAAGAAAGTATCTACTCCCTATAGTCACTCTCCAAGTTGAGAGTTCTCAGATTATGGGAACCAACATACCTCCACGATCGGGAGAACGTAAGCAAGTGTCTTGCCGCTTCCAGTGGGAGCAGACACGCAAATATCGCTCGGAGGATCATAGGGGAGGTACAAAGACCGTTTCTGACGTTCTGAAGGGAGGAGCAATGGCAGCAGCGCCGTCTGGACTAAGTTTGCACGTTTCAATTCCCGGGGGTATTCCCGAACAAGCAGAGTGACATGACACGAGAACACACGCACCCGCAAATAACTCCACAATCCCCTGCTCTCTCAACCTCCTAAGCGTCCTCGCGCTCAGTCCAGCGCCACTGTCCTCGTCATCAAGCGAGAGTGGCGTAGTCAGCATGGGATCGACTAGCTGTGCACGTGCAAGGCCGCGATCTAAGCCCTGCGAGGCAAGCTCAGACTTTTCAGGTACACGTGGGCGAGAAGGGAGTGGGAAACGCGGAAGCGAAGAAGGCGGGGGCGTGCGCGTGCGATCGTCGAGTTCGAGCTCGAGCTCTGGGCTGTTGAGCTCAGAGGAGGACGGACCGGCGGGGGAGCTCGAGCTGGAACCTGACGACTCGGAGGACGGCGTGGGTGACGACGGACGTGCGACTGCATCTGTAACTCCTGCTGCCGCGGGGGAAGAGGAGGGGGAGGAAGGACCAGGACTCAAACCTCTGCTGCCCAACTTCTGGCGTTTTCGAGGAGGCTGCCTGACGTCCGAGTCCGAGTCCGAGTCCGCATCATCCGCGGGCACGACGTCGCCCTTCCCCTTCTTGCGGTGCTTTTTCTTCTCCGAAGGTCGAGGTGCGCCGGTCTTCTCCTCCTCCCCGTCAGAAGGATCAAACACGTTTTTGTCCCCCCCTTCACTGCCATTCGACTCTGTATCTTCCCCCGCATCATGGTGCCGAACCGCGGACGCAGCGAGAGACCTAGTCGCGGCGGCCTTGCGCTGTTTTCTCCTTTCTTTTTTCGCCTTGAGGTATCTCCTCTTAGCCTTGGTCTTTTACGATGCGAGTCCTGGAATGAAAAACGGAAGAATATGTGGATCTGGTGAGACGACTCACTTTGACCGCAGTTATCCCAGATGCTGTCATAAGCCAAGCCAGAACTGGCTTTGCCGCCAGGCCCCGGTCAAATCTGCGAACCCAATGAGGGTTCAATCGTCGGTACGGTTGTGCCACCGTCTATTTTTGCGAGATGAACTGCTTGCCAGGCACCCGAAAATCGTAGATTATGATATTGATATTACTCCCAACACTGGAACTATCCCGTTCACAAATGAAGATAAATGGAAATGCATAGAATCAGCGAAGCTGTACAACAACACGAGGGTAAGTAGTTCAGATCATTCCAGTGATTCCGTCAGTATGTTTCATCAACAACCTCGCCCGAGTGTCTCTCAAATATATAAATCCCGATCCCATCCTTCAATCGTTTGCGAACAGTTTCTTGAGATAGTCTCCGGCGGCCGCCTTGACGGACGGGTCGACATTTGGATTTGACAAGATTTCGGTTGCGAGTTCCGATTTTTGCTTCATCTTCGCGTTCTGCTGCAATCGCTCCGAGTCCGCCGCTTCACGCTCCTGGCGCTTCTTTTCCATCTCCATCCGCATGCGGGAGTCTGCTTCCTCTCTCTCTTCCCTGCGCCGCAGATACTCGAGCCGCATCTTGCTATCATCCGCCTGAGCTTGCAGTAGCCGCATACACGCAGTCACCAGCGTCTGCGCCATGGCCCCCGCGTTGGGGGGCAGTTGGTCGGCCGTATTGGCAACAGGTGTTGTCGGGGTTCCATAGGGAGCGAGATGATGCTGCGGCACTGGCGCCGTACTCGGGGTTTGTGGGGGGGATGGCATAGCTTCACCGGGGTCTGGAGCGGATGAATAAGAGATGTCGTACGTGCGTTCAAAATGGGTAACGGGAGGCGGGTCCGCAGTTGCACGGTCAAGTACCGGAGAGTCCTCCGTCCGAATGGGTGTCTCCTGTGGTGCTTCATTCGGTTGGGTGTGCTGCAGGGGCAACGCAGGTGGACCCATTGGGCGTGGGCGTGCCGGGGGGCGTCGGACGTTTGGGTCGCCATGCCATCTGTTTAGAAATTCGGTTGGAGGGTCGTTCTCTCTTTTAATTAAGAAAAAGCGTCTTACCTAGAATGGAAAGTGGCATACCATCCCATTCGGTGCCAATGGTCCAGGATCCGTGAAGATAAATTGCCCACATGAAAGCCCGCCTTACGAGCGGCATAGATACGACGTTCGTACTCACGCAGACGATCCACCTCGCTCTCGGAATCAACGTCAGCCTGTTGCATCCCTACGGTGAACGTCTCGAACGCATATATCTGCTTGAACACGACAAAGTTGCGCTCGTAGCAGCCCTTGACCGCTAGGAAGGTCTTGCGACCACCAAATGCATCCAGTGCGCACTGTGACAGAGAGATAAGATGAGGTAAACGGTGCGAACCGACGTGGCACGAAATGAACACCCACGTCACGGAAACACGTGTTCTTCTTTGTCCGTAGCGCATCGAAATGTTCGTCTTCGTTCGGGCCCATGAGCCAGTTGAACAGCTTCGTCTTTTCTTCGTCCGTCCAGTGCCTTGCGCCGCCGGCGCTGCCGTCCTCGCCTACCTCGGGATCATCCGCATCGTCGTCGTAGACATCGGATCTTCGCTTCTTCGCGGTGCCTTGGGTATATTGGGATTCGAGCTGTTTGCGCTTGGACGAGGAGGCGGACGGCTGACGATCGACGGGCTGCACGGGCATCTCATGGGGTGCAGTGTAAAAGGACATGTGTTCTGTATGATGAGGGGCCCCCGCATGGTCGGGGGTGATGATGTGTGGGCCGGGGTAGTGACTATGGTAGTGAGAGCGAGAATCGAGAGCGACCTGGGAGAGATGAGGATCCAGCGCTTGGTCCAAGGACTGCTGGGCTCGGATATAAATGACTTTTGTGAAAGGGAGGGTTCGCTCACCTGGCCGTTGGGATCTACGTGACCATGGTCTACGGCGTTGTCTGGGAGAGAGCCGTGACTAGAGGGAGATAAAGGTGAGAAAGCGGGTTTATAAGTGACGGGAGATCGGGGAAGATCTTGCCTCTGTACTTGAGCAGCCATTCCCGGTGCTCGAGCAATGGATTGAACCACGCCGCGAGTTGACCTGATGTCGCTTTTCGTTTCAGTCCAATGGTCCGTTTCTTCACCCCAAATCGGGTCTTTTCATGTCACACATAACATCACATCTCGTCCTCTATCTATCTCATCCAGTACCGTCTCAGCTATCTTCAGCCATACCTCCGTCTTTTCCAGCTCCTCATATGCCCTCTCAAATCTCCCCTCAACCTTTTTTATGTACAACCGTCTCAACATCTCCGTGTCAGTCTCTCCATTCATCTCACTCCCTGGACTATGTCCCATGTGACAGGTTGATGTTCCGTCCCGAAAAGATGCCAGTGACGAAATGGACGACGTCGTCGATCTAGAAGTAGGTGACTGAGCCGGGCTAGTTGCCGGTGATTCTGTCTGGGGTATAACCACTCGGAGCGGCAGCGAGGGCCTCTTCTGCTCCGTTGGTACTTCCTCGGTCTTGAGCATAGAACTGCGTGTTCGTCGGTGATCATGAATCAACTTTCTTCGCGCCTGGAAAACGTCACAATGTGTATTCTATTTGAAGTATAGTATAAAACGGACCTGCAATGCGCGTCTCATCTTGCGTTCGGCACGGAGAATCGCCCGGTGTGCTGAAGCGATTAACTTTTCCGTCTGCCGTACCAGATCAGTCAGCAACACAATAGACTGTGTGAATCACCGATAAGCAGGACCCACCCTCGACATACACTCGTCAATACGCGCGAGATCTTTGCCGACAGTGGCGAGGACGCGGTAGATAGGGTGTGGAGGAGCGCTCGGGGTCGAAACATTTTCCTCCTTCTCCACCAGCGTCGTTAGTGACGACGGGGGTTCCTCAGCCTTTTGCTGCACAGGCGACCTTGGCGATCGTTCCGGCCGAAACGTGCGCTTTAGCCACGCCTTTAATCGCGCACGCTTCCCCTCTCCCTCAACCCCCGTTTCAGGGAGGTGGCGAGGGCGAGATCTCCCCCCTCTCATCCCAATATCAGTCAGTGTATCTGCTCTGGCTCGTTTCACGGGCTTTGAGGCGTCACCAATGTCATCCTGAGTAAGGGATGGAGACAACCGGTGCAAGTCACTCATGCTCTTGTGCGAGCGTAGATGAGCTATGGGATTCGTGGAATCACCTTCCTGTGGTGTTGACGGATTTGTCGAGTCCGCAGAATCATGCGCGCGCGGCCATGGCTTTAGAAGAACCCCATCCGTCTCAGATGAGTCTGACAACAACTCCGACGCAAGTCCGGGCGAGGTCGGCACGTCGTCCTCGATTTCTGAGCTGCTCCGACGCGTAGCAACGGATTCGTGGGAAGAGTCCTCAGTTGCAAGTCTCCGAGTGGGGGCGTAAGGACTCGATTTCAGTCTTTCTTCGACGACCTGTGATACGGTGTCCAAGGTGGCGTCCGCACTCGTCCATGACTCCCGCGCGCGTGAGGTTTCTTCACGGGCTTCGTCCAGGCGTGAGTAGAGGTGTGAAATCGCACCTTGGCTCACGAACGCTGCGTCACGTAGCAGGGCGTCAAAGCGGTCGAGGAGGGCCTCCGATGACGTAAAGCCCGGTGGGTGTGATAGACCCATAGTGATCGCATTCAGGCTGTCCAGCACTTTCTCAAACGCCGACGGGCCGACGTCGTCATCGGGTTCCGGAGAAAAGGCGGCGGAATGTGCGCGAGGTGTCACGGTCGATAGGCTCATGTTTGAAGCGGAATTGTGCAGGGGCCTGACGGTAGCGTGAGAGGCGGACGACGCCGGACGCCGTTCCTCGTGGAAGTGACTACTGAACAAGGGGCGGAATTCGGCCCTGGCGACCTCGAAGGGTGTGAGACTGTATTGAAAAGAAGACGTTGACGTCTGTCACGCGCGCGTGTGGATGAACACAAACAGAACGAAATGACGTACCCGCGTGAATTCCGCATTTCGGATACCGTGTGCTCGGGGTCAGAGTCGAGCATCGAACGTAGGACCTCAGCGCTGTCGCCGTGCTCGGCAGCGATGTGCACGCATGTTTCATTGTTGTGATCCTGCGCCTGTAATGGTGCACGGAGATTGCGGACGAGGTGGGCGACGAATCGGTACAGGGCGTCAGTGGAAGCCTGATCTCGAAGCGCGTCCGGCCCACGTTTTCTGCGCGCCAGACAGTGCAGGGGCGTGCAGTTGCCCATTTTGGAAAAAAGACTGACGTCGGCGCCGGCACAATAAAGGACGTCCAAGACTTCGATGGAGGGTTGCTTGAGGGAGGCACAGTAGTGGATCGGGGACCACGCTTCGGCATCGGGCGCATTCACGAGCAATGGGACGCCCTCCGAGGAAGGGCCGGTCGAAAGAGAAGAGAGGAGGGAGTACACTGCCGTGACATCCGATGAGGCGATGGCCCTGACCAGGGCATTTGTGCGTTCAAGAACCTCAGCAGGTGTGAAAGGGTGTGGTGAACGTAAGTTAGATGAACCTGCGACAGCAGGCGTCAGGGTTGCCTCAGGTGTGTTTGGCTTGATGGATCCATTCTCGGACTAGCGGCACACGAGTCAGCGAGAGAACAAAAAGAAATGCATCAAAGTGCACATGCCCGAATTTTGCGATCCCGATGGCGCCGAAGTGCTTCTTCGCATGCCCAGAGGATCTGAGGATGGGACAAGGCATACTGCATGGACGTTCTGTGGTTTCTATCTCGTTGGTCGGGACACGCGCCATGCAAAAGCTATAATATATTTCGGGGCAACGGTGAACCCGAGTTTGGCGCAAGCGAGGACAAGCAAGTTTCGTGGTGCTCACCAGGCAATCGACGACATCCAAGTTGCCGTCGCGGGTCGCGTCTTGAGAAGTTCGTCGGATCTTAAGCCAACTTGCTTCGTTTCGACCGAAAGATAAAATTCCCACTCACACATCAGCGGCGTGACGCCGTAAGCGTCTTTACCATTGACGGACACCGCGCCGCCGCTCAATTCCAGCAGCATCCCGACCGCCTTCGGAGCGTTCATCCACGCCGCGAACCCCAGCGGGGTAACCCCGTTCATGGCCTCCTGGGGCGCATTCAGCGTGTACAACGATACATGGCGGTCTTCGACAAGCAGCCGGAGTGTGTTCAGGCGGTTCGCAGTCATAAATGAGGGATCGACGGTTTGCCAACTGGAAGCGCACGCACGCGCGTATCGGTCAGACAGTCCATGAAACAAGTGAACCACACAACCGGGATAACCCGCGCGGAGCCGGGCGGTGCGCACCTCTCTCCCGCCACCGCGCACGCGACGGCCGATCGTCCGGCCGCATCCGTGGCGTTAACGTCCGCGCCGCGCGTCAAGAGGGAGCGCGCATGATTCTCGTCTCCGCGCGTCACAGCGTTCAGGAACTGCGCGTTGATTGATGTGGTCGTGATCGTAGTCGTTGTGGTTGTGGTTGTGGTCGTGGTCGTGGTCAATGATGAC
>Ga0209488_10001767_pt1 | contig 18264 bp, 20 predicted proteins | sample Rivendell_Oct201_8_FD_188349 | JGI IMG/M metagenome (GOLD analysis project Ga0209488, IMG submission 188349) | Vadose zone soil microbial communities from the Eel River Critical Zone Observatory, Northern California, USA -... | ecosystem: Environmental > Terrestrial > Soil > Vadose zone >...
GCTCACGCCTGATGGCGAGATTGACGTCAGCGCGACCGCGCAGCTGCGCCGGGAAAAGTCCAGCTCATGACATTACGTGTGGGTATCGACGTCGGCGGAACCTTCACCGATGTGACCGCATTCGACGAGCAGCGGGGCGAGCTCGCCACTGTGCGCAAATATCTCTCCAATCCGGCCGATCCGGCCGCCGTGATGGAGCACATCACGGCGGATTTGGCGCGCGACTTCGGCGCCAACGCGGTGTCGCTGATCCTGCACGGCTCGACCGCCGCGCTCAACACGCTGCTCGAGGGCAAGGGCGTGCGCGTCGGCCTCCTCACCACCCGCGGCTTCCGTGACGTCTATGAGATCGGGCGACAATGGCGCGGCGAGGATGTGTTCAACATTTTCGCGCCCGCCCCAAAAATGCTGCTGACCCGAGACCGCATATTCGAGGTGCGCGAGCGGCTCAGCGCCAAAGGCGACGTGATTGAACCCTTGGTGGCCGACGACGTCGCCAACGCAGTCAAGGCGCTGATCGCAGACGGCGTCGAAGCCGTCGCGGTGTGCTTTCTGTTCGCCTACGCCAATCCGGCCCACGAGCGCGCGGCCGCCGAGATCATTCGCAGCCTCGCGCCCGGCCTCTATCTGTCGCTGTCGCATGAAGTGAATCCGGAATGGCGCGAATATGAGCGCACCGCCTCGACGGTCGCGAACGGCTATATCGGTCCGCCAGTCTCGCGCTATTTGCGCAAGGTGGAGGCGCTGTCGCTTGAGCGCTTCCCGCGCTCCCGCGCCTTGATGATGAAATCGGATGGCGGGGCCGCAAGCGCACGGATGCTGTCGACGACCCCGATCCAGACCGTGATGTCCGGGCCGGTCGCCGGCGTGATCGGCGGCCGCCATCTGGGTGATGTGAAGGAAATTGACAATCTCATCACCTTCGACACCGGCGGCACCAGCTCCGACATGGCGGTGCTGCCGGGCCCGCCGTTGTTCAAGTCGGAGGTCACAGTCGCGCGCCATCCGTTGCGCACCAACACGGTCGACATCGAGACCATCGGGGCGGGCGGCGGCAGCATCGCATCGGTCGAGCTTGGCGGCGTGCTCAAAGTCGGGCCGCAGAGCGCCGGTGCTGATCCCGGCCCCGCTTGCTATGGACGCGGCGGCAGCGAGCCGACGCTCACCGACGCGCTTGTGCTGCTCGGCCATCTCAATCCAAAGAGCCTGCTCGACGGCGCCATGGCGATCGATCGCGCCAAAGCGCGCGCAGCCGTGACCACACGCGTCGCCGACCCGCTCGGACTCTCACCGATCGAGGCGGCGTGGGGCATCCTGCGCGTGCTCACCACCAACGTGACCATGGCGATGCGCACGATCACGGTCGAGCGCGGCTACGATCCGCGCGAGTTCACGCTGGTGCCGTTCGGCGGCATGGGCCCGACCATCGCCGCCATGGCGGCGGCCGAGCTCGGCATCGGCCGCATTCTCATCCCGCGCGATCCCGGCACCTTCAGCGCCCACGGCATGCTGGTGACCGACGTGCACCAGGCGCGCAGCCTCACCCGCATCACGTCGATCGAGGGCGCGACTGTCGCCGCACTCGACGCGATCTTTGCGGAGCTCGAATCCGCCGCGATGGACGAGCTGATACAGGAGAAGTTTCCGCGCGAGCGCCTGCAGGCGCGCCGGCATGCCGGCATGCGCTATCGCGGCCAGTCCTACGAAGTATCGGTGCCGGTGCCGCGGCTGCGCGAGCCGGGCGACGTCGCCAACCTGGTCCGCCGCTTTCACGACGCCCATCAGCGGCGCTATGGCCACATGGCGGAGACTGAAGCCGTCGAGATCGTCAATTTCCAGGTGACGGCGATCGGCCTGATTCCGAAGCCGGTGATGAAGACATTCAACAAGACGGACACGCCAGCGACACCGCCGGAGAGCAGGCCGGTTTATTTCAACGCCGGAGAAGCCCGCGACACGCCGGTGTTTCGCCGCAGCACCCTGCAGCCAAGCACGGCGATCGAAGGACCGGCTGTGATCGAGGAGAAAACCTCGACGACCGTGCTCTATCCGGGCCAGCGTGCCGTGGTGGATGCTTATCTCAATATCGAGGTGGAGGTGATCTAGCGCGCCAGAAGTGTTGCGTGTCCCGGCCGACGCGAAGCGAGAGCCGGGACCCAGTGCAAATTTGCCAAAGTTTTACGATCTGGCGCCCCTTGATCCCGGCTCTTCGCTCGCTGCGCTCGCTCGGCCGGGACACGCAACCCATCTGACGCAGTACAGTTAGCTCGCTAACCTGGCAATCGCGGCGGGTGCCAACGCGCGATCAGGACAATGCCCACCAGGAACAGAACCATGTAGGTGAGTGGCAGGAGCCAGAACAGCAGGCCCAGCGATGACGGCGCAGAGGAGGTGAGAACCTTGAGCGCGACCAGCGTCGACGCGAATGCGAGGACCTGGTGCGCAAGGGCGATCGAGCAAACCACCAAACCGAACCCGCGCCCCGCGGGGTCCAGCCGAACCAGCAGTACACCTGCCATGATCGCCAAGAGCCCGACTACGGCGCTCAGGAACAAAGTCGCGAAGAGAGGGGTTGAATAAATATTGCGCTGGACGACCATCACCACAGTATTGATCTGTGTGTAGAGCCGAAAGCCGCCCTGGAGAATGAGCAGAGCTCCCAGCACGCGAACGGCGGTTGCGCCAGGCACAGGCGACTGATCGGCGTGGCTCGTGGATTCTGTCTGGACCATGGCCACCCCCGCTTGATGCGAAGTCTATGGTAGCGTCACATCGCTGAACCCGGTAGTTGAAGCCTACCCCCGATGAAAATCACCCATATCGAACCCATTCACGTGTCCATCCCGTTCGAGCACGGCGCGCCACAGCCCTCCGAGGGACTCGGCGCCGGCGGCCGCTTCGACATCCTGTTCGTGCGGGTCGAGACCGACGCCGGCGTCACCGGCTGGGGCGAAGCGTTCGGCTATGCGGCCGGGCCGGTGACGATGGCCGCCCTCACCCGCATCGTTGCGCCGTTCGCCGTTGGCCGCGACGCAACCGACATCACAGGCCTAATGGGCGAGCTCTGGTTTCGCACCAAGGGCATGTCGCGCAACGGCCCGGTGGCGTTCGCGCTCTCGGGCCTCGACATCGCGCTCTGGGACATCAAGGGCAAGATCGCGGGCGCGCCAATCTGGCGGCTGCTCGGCGGCGCCGGAAGGCCACGCGTCGAAGCCTATGCGAGCCTGATGCGGCTTGGCCCCGCGCATGTCGGCAAGGTCGCGGCCGACGCTGCCGCGCGCGGCTATCGCCACATCAAGCTGCATGAGCATTCAGTCGAGGCAGTCGCCGCCGCGCGCGCGGCGTTCGGACCCGACGTGCCGCTCATGCTCGACACCAATTGCTTCTGGCCGACGGTCGAGGCCGCACGCGAGGCCGCACAGGCGATGCAGCCGCATAGCCTCGCCTGGCTCGAGGAGCCGCTCTATCCGCCTGATGACTTCGCGGGCCTGGCGCGGCTGCGCCGCGAAACCGGCGTGCCGATCGCGGCCGGCGAGAACCTCGGCAACGTGATGGACGTCCGCCGCATTGCCGAAGCCAAGGCCGTCGATGTGGTGCAACCGAGCCTCGCCAAGATGGGCGGCATCAGCGAGGTCGTGAAGGCGATCGCGGATGCCGAGCAGCGTGGCACGCGCGTGGTGCTGCATGCGCCCTATAGCGGGCCAGCGCTGATCGCGGCCGTGCACGTGATCGCGGCGCAGCAAGCCGATATGCTGTGCGAGCACCGCTATGGCGACCTCGTGGCCAAGCCGCTTGGCGACGCAACCGAGGCGCGCGATGGCTTCCTGCGCGTGCCCGATGGCCCGGGGCTCGGCGTGGAGATCGATGTTGCGGCAATCGAGCGCTATCGGGTCGCGTAGCGCCTCGCTTCCGATTGCCATCGCGCGGCCCAGGGCACAGCCTCTTGTCAACCGCTGGCTGGTAACGTACTTGTTACGCACCATGCACGTCCTTGATGCCCTCGGCAATCCGGTTCGGCGCGCTATCCTGCATGAGCTGCGCACGGGCTCACGTTCGGTCGGAGACATCGCGGCAGCCCTTCCCGTCAGCCGGCCGGCGGTGTCGCGTCACCTGCGCGTGCTGGAGGAGGCCGGCCTCGTGCAGGCCCGGGAGGAAGGCACTCGCAATATCTACTCTGTGCGCATGCACGGGTTTGCCAGTGTCCGTGAATTCGTCGACCAGTTCTGGGATACGGCGCTTGCCCGCCTTGAGGAGCTTGCCCGCCGATGATGGTCAAGTCGGTGGTATTGCCCCTGGCTCCAGTCGCAGCGTTCGAGCTGTTCACTCGGAAAATCGGTGAATGGTGGCCGCCGGATCGGCGTCATACGCAGGATCCGACGAGCCAAATATTCCTGCTCAAAAACGGGCGGTTTTACGAGCGCGCGCGCGATGGGCGCGAGATTGAGCTTGGCTACGTTCGCTCGTGGGAACACCCGAGCCGCATCGTGCTTGATTTTTTCATAGCGACCGGCCCTGAAAAGCCGACGGAGGTCGAGATCACGTTCGTGGCCCAGGAGGGCGGCACGCGCGTGACCGTCACCCACAGGCCGAAGCCCGAAAGTGAGGATCTGTGGGCCGCGCGGGCGCCACGTTACGAGCGGTCTTGGGACCTCGTGCTAGCTGCGCTGTCCCAGGCAGCGGCCTGAGCTGCGACTTGCCATTCGTAACCTGTGTGTTACCATTTGTGGCATGAAAAGCTTTTCATCCTCGATCATGATCCGGGCTCGCGCAGAGACCGTCTGGGCGCTGCTCATCAACGCGGCTGGTTACCCGCAGTGGAATTCGACCATCGCGAAGATCGACGGGCGTATTGCCGCCGGTGAGCAGGTCACCCTCCACGCCAAGGCCGCACCCCCGCCGCACCTGGGCGAGCTTTCCCGTTGCGAGTCACCGAGTTCGTGCCTCCTCAACGCATGGTGTGGACCGGCGGAATGCCGTTCGGGCTGTTCACGGGCACCCGCAGCTTCACGCTGACACCTGGATCAAACGGCGAGGTCGCATTCGCCATGCGCGAGGCGTTCAGCGGTCTGCTGGCGCCGTTGATCACTCGATCGATCCCCGACCTGCAGCCGTCGTTCGATACCTTTGCTGCTGATCTGAGGCGCCGTGCAGAACTGGCCGGATAACTCATGGTGAAATCACCCAAGACTCAGCCAGTGGCGGGCTCAGCCCGCATCCCGTCCGCCAAGGGAAATGGCACACGCGAGCAGCCCTGGGTCCTGAAGACACCGAGCGGAGGATCCGAGTTCACCGCCTATCGCGACCCGACGTCTGATCCGCCGGCGCTCGTCGTGCACGTCGGCAAGAGCGAGTTGCGCTATCAACTTCGCTGCCTTGATGATCTCGCGAAGATGTTGAAGGCGGATGGCGATTGGGTGCCGCTCGGCAGCGCCGATGAGCAGAAGCCGGCGGCGCCGGGCACTGTCGAAGCCTGGGCCCGCTCACCCGATAATCCCGTCAAGGGCTGGTATGGCTCGAAGAAGGGCTTGCGCGGCCGGTTCGCCAACTATGTGCCGCCGGTTATGGAGGTGCTTGGCCTCGTGGAGGTCGAGCACAACGCGAAGAACAACCGCATGCGGCGGAAATGAATAGAGCATCATGACGACCGATCTCACGTATCTCGCGTACACGGCAATTCTGACGGCTGCGCTTTGGATTCCCTACGTCATCGCCCAGCTGGTGACCAATGGCCCTCTCGCGCCGCCAAACTATGTGGACCCCACACCGCGCCCCCTTCCGTTATGGGGCAAGCGCGCTGACCGTGCCTATCTCAATGCGGTGGAGTCCTTCGCGCCGTTCGCGGCGCTCGTGATCATCGCGCGCGTCTCCGGCAAGGCTGATGCGATGACGGCCTTCTGGGCGATGTGTTTCTTCTGGCTGCGGCTGGCGCACGCCGTGGTCTATCTGCTCGCAATACCTTACGTGCGAACGCTGCTCTTCACGTTGGGCTTCCTTGCGGTCGTCGGGATTTTCTGGGAGCTGGTCCAGTAGGTGCGAGACGGCGTCAGAAATCTTTGACGTGGGAAGATGAGGCCATGGATTCGTGGTTATGGACGTTTATCGTTGCTGCCGGTGCCGGGCTCGGGCTGTGGGTCCTCTCCCACATCGTGGAGTACTTGAGGCCGATTCCAAAAGCGCCCTCGAGGCTGCCTTGGGCCCCGGAGATCCCCATCAGGGATATAGAGGTCGACGGCAACAACCTCCGCTACATAACGTCCGGCACAGGTCCGGCCATCGTGCTGCTCCATACGTTGAGAACGCAGCTCGACTTATTTGAAAAGGTGGTGCCTGAGCTTTCCAAATGCTTCACCGTCTATGCCTTGGATTATCCGGGTCACGGCTATTCAGACATTCCTGAAGCCCGCTATGATGCCGCATTCTTCACCGAAGCGGTCGAAGGCTTTCTCGAGAAGCTCGACCTGCGCGATATCACGCTGGTCGGAGTTTCGATCGGCGGCGTGATTCCCCTGATCATCGCCGCACGGCGCACTTGCTGAACCTGCACCGAGCGGAGAGAGGCCGAGCATCTGAACTCGCGACCGGAGAACGGAGAGATCGATGAACCGCACCCGGCAGAGCCTCTTTTACCTGTGCGGCTACCTTATTATTGGTGGCCTCGTCCTGCTATTTTTCCCGAAGGAAGGTCTGAGGCTGCTCCTATCCAACGGCGACTATGGGGACGTCATGCCGAGGTTGACTGGCATGGTGCTGACAGGCCTTGGCATGTCCATTTTTGGCATTATCAGCACACGTGCCGAGGCGCTGTATCCGAGAACACTCGTGATCCGGGCGTTTTTCGTGATCTGCATCGGTACCTTCTACGCGACGACGCACGATCCGCTTTTTCTGGTGCTCCTTGCCGTCGTCGGATTCGGATTTGTTTGGACGGGGCTCAGCTATCTGACCGAAAAGAAGTAGTACGACCCTCAGACTGGATGGTATCTAGAAATCGACTTGCTGGCTTGTGTGTGCGTTTGCGCTGAGGCTTAATCGCCAAGACAGCAATGCCGGGAGGAAACCATCATGTCACGTCCATTGAGCAGCGCACTCGTCGGGCTTGCGTTCTGCCTTTCGGTGTTGCCCGCCTCCGCCCAGGACGCCGAGAAGGCCTTCTTCGCCGGCAAGACCGTGCGCATCGTGGTCGGCTCCGCGACCGGCGGCGGCTACGACATCTATTCCCGGCTGATCGCGCCCTATCTGGGCAAGGTGCTCAACGCGACCGTGATCGTGGAGAACCAGCCGGGCGCCGGCGGTCTCATTTCGCTCAACCGTCTCTACGTCACCGAGCCGGACGGGCTTGCCCTCACGCTCGCCAACGGCACCTCCGCGGCGTTCGCGCAGCTCACCGACCAGCAGGGCGCCCGTTTCGACCTCGCCAAGTTCGGCTATCTCGCCACCGTCGGGGCGCCTCCCGGTCTGTGGCTCGTCGGTCCAGACTCGCCGATCAAGACGGTGAAAGACGCGATCGCCGCCAAGATGAAATGGCGCTGGGCCGCAAGCGGGCCGGCCGACGGCCTCGGCAACGGCGCCGCCTTCACCTGCGAAGCGCTCAAGCTCGACTGCCAGATCGTGCCGGGCTACGGCGGCAGCGCACAGTCGGGGCTAGCTGTGACCCGGGGCGAAATGGATGCGGTCTACGTGCCGGAATCCTCGGCCAACAATTTCGTGAAGGCGAAGCAGAACCTGGCGATCGCCACCATCGGGCGCAAGAAGTCGCGCTGGTTCCTGGACAAGCCGACGATCTTCGAGGCGATCGAGCTCAATGAGGATGCGCACTGGCTGTTTGACTTCTTCACCGGCGTCGAGGAGATGGGCCGCATCATGATGGTGCCGCCCAACATGCCGAAGGCGCGGCTCGCCTACCTGCAGGCGGCGATCAAGGAGACGCTGCACAATCCGCAGCTGATCGCCGAGGGCGAGCGCACCGAGCGCATCATCGAGTATCTCGATCCCGAGAGCACGCTCAAGAACGCGCAGACCATCGTGACGAACGTGACGCCAGAGCAGAAGAAGCGCGTGCAGACAATTTTGGCGAGGAACAAGTAGCGGTCAGGCGCCATCCACATGCCAAAGGCGGGGGAACTCGTTGGTTCTCCCGCCCAATCGCAGTATCACACCTTGTCCACGAGCTTCGTCAGCAGGCTGGCCAGGATCGTCGCCTCACGCTCCGACACGCGATGGCCAACGGCTTCGCTGATGGCACGCGCATAGACCGGCCACATGCGTTTCCTCAAGTCCCGGCCCGAGGCCGTAATGACGATTTTTTGGCCCCGGCCATCCTCCTCGCACGGTTGGCGCTCGACGTAGCCCTGCTCCACCAGGCGATCGATAAGTCGTGAAATGTTGGATTGCGCGATCAGCATGCGCCGCTCGATCTCGAACGGCCGCAGCCCAGCCGTACCCGCACGGTCGAGCTCCCAGAGCGCGTCATACCAGGCATGCGGCGGCAACTCCGCCTCTCGAAACGCACGCTCGATCTTCAACAGCGCGACCTGCTGCGCCCGTAGCAGCGCGATCCATGCGTCGACGGCAGCGTCGCTCGGTTGCTTCTTTTCCCTGGTCATGATCACACCATAGTGATCAATGCGATCGCATGCAACTTGACAACTAGATGCGAGCGCATACATGTTCAATGCGGTCGCATTGAAATGGGCGTCACTGGCGCCCTGTCAGCACCAACAAGCATGAGGCGATCATGGACTTCCTGTTCATCCCTCTCGCGCTGGTGGCCGGCGCGTTGCTCGCCGTCCAGGCCGGCGCCAATGCACAGCTCTCAAAAGCAATCGGGTCGCCGTTCGCGGCAACCACCTTGCAGCTTTCGGTCGGCGCACTTGTACTTCTGCTGCTGACCCTCCTGTCCGGCACGCTCGTCGCACTGTCACTGTTGCCGAACGCCCAGTGGTGGCACATCGTCGGAGGAACGGCCTCCGCGCTCTACGTGATATCGGGCATCCTGCTGTTTCCGCGCATCGGCGCGGTCGTTTCAGTCGGGCTCTTTATCGCTGGTCAGGTCCTTGCTTCCGCAGCCCTCGACGTCTTTGGAGTGCTGGGCGTAAAGGCAACGGGCCTCAGCCTCGGGGTCACGGTCGGCGCCGCCCTGGTCATGGCCGGCGCGCCCCTGATCGTGCTCGGCCAGAAGAACACGCCGACCGAAGCCGGGCGCGGGCAATACGGATGGATGGCCCTCGCCCTCTTCGCCGGCGCGGTGCTGCCCGTTCAAGGCGCGGTGAATGCGCTGCTCAAGCACGACCTTGGCGGCGCCATGTTCGCAACCGGCGCCGTGTCATTCGTCGTGGCAGCGATGACGATGGCGGTGGCTCAGATCGGCGTCACAACAATGCCCGGCGCAGCCAAGGCGAGTCTCGACAAGTCGAGCCTCGACAAGTTGTCCTCGGTGCCGTGGTGGGGCTGGCTCGGCGGCTTCGCCGGAGCGACCTATGTGACCACGGTGTTCACCGCGATCCCTGCCATCGGTGCCGCTACGACCGTCGGACTGACCGTTGCTGGCCAGCAAGTCGCCTCCGTCTTCGTCGATAAGTACGGCTGGTTCCGGCTGCCGCAGCGGCCTGTTTCTAAAACGAGGCTCCTTGGCGTCGCGTTACTGCTTGCAGGCGTTGGTGTGATCAAGCTGATCTAGAATTCCACCTGATTGGGCCCTTCCGGATCGGCCAGCGTCGAGAGCCGCAGCGCAGCGGCGCGCGCGAAGGCAAGCAACATGCTCTTGCGAGTTGATGCATGCAGGCGATGCTCCGGCGCCGCGCACACAAGCTCGGCCCCGAAGGCGTCAGCCACGATCAGCCCGGTGTCGGGCGGAAAGATGTCGCAGGGTACCTCGGTGGTGGTGGCAAAGAACAGCCGGTCGCAGTGCAGCCGGTAGTCCATCCATTTCTGGTCGGCGCGGAAATCTGCGATCGAGGACTTGATCTCGACGATCCAGAGCGTGCCGTCGGCGCCCAGCGCGACCAGGTCGGCGCGCCGGCCCGAGGGCAGCGGCAGCTCACTCACCACGGAATAACCATGCGCATGCAGGAGCCGCGTAGTGCCGCGCGCGATCGCAAGCGCGGTCGCGGATTGGCGGCCGTCGACAGGCAGAGAAGCAGCAAGCGAGCTCGCGCTCATCGAATGCAGAATCCCAGGCAACGGAACAGCAATGCTCCGGTCAGAACGCACGCTATACCCCCGCACGCAAAACACTCAGGCGACCAGCGCTTATTCTGCCGCAGCCGCCCGTTCGGTAAAAGCGACTCTAAGTGATTCGCGGCTCGCCGGGAGGATGCCGCGCTCGGTGATAAGCCCGGTCACCAGGCGGGCTGGCGTCACATCAAAGCCATAGTTGGCGACCTGTGCGCCCGCCGGCACGAGCCGCACGGTCTCGATCCGGCCATCGGCGGTCAGGCCTGAGATGCTGGCGACCTCCTCAGGGGCGCGTTGCTCGATCGGGATCTCCCGCAGGCCGTCCTTGACAGTGAAGTCGATGGTCGGCGACGGCAAGCCCACGTAGAACGGCACGCCGTTGTCCTTGGCGGCGAGCGCCTTGAGATAAGTGCCGATCTTGTTGCAGACGTCGCCATTCGCGGTCACCCGGTCGGTGCCGACGATCACGAGATCGACCAGCCCGTGCTGCATCAGATGGCCGCCGGTGTTGTCGGGGATCACGGTGTGGGGCACGCCGTGCTGGCCAAGCTCCCAGGCGGTGAGCGAGGCGCCCTGGTTGCGCGGCCGGGTCTCGTCGACCCAGACATGGACCGGCAGGCCTTTGTCGTGCGCCGCGTAAATCGACGCGGTGGCGGTGCCGACATCGACGGTCGCAAGCCAGCCGGCGTTGCAATGAGTGAGCACGTTGACCGGCTCGCCCGGCTGCTTGCGTACCGCGATCGCCTCGATCAACGTCACGCCATGCCGGCCGATCGCCCGGTTGATGGCGACATCCTCGTCGGCGATCTCGGCAGCGCGGCGATAGCCGGCTGCGACGCGCTCGCCGTGAGGGCGGTTGCGCACCGCCGCCATCATCTCATCAAGCGCCCATTTGAGATTGATCGCGGTCGGGCGGGTCGCAAGCAGCGCCGCACAAGCGCGCTCGAGCGCCTCGTCGGAAGGGTCGGCATTGAGGGCGAGCGCCACCCCATAGGCCGCCGCCGCCCCGATCAGCGGCGCCCCCCTCACCTGCATCGTAGCAATCGCGTGCGCGGCGTCCTTAAGCGTCGTCAGCCGCAGTGTGACAAATCGATGCGGCAGCTGAGTCTGATCGATGATTCCGACCGAGCGGCCATCGGCCTCGAGCCAGATCGTGCGGGTGGGTTTTCCGTCAACTTTCATCGCTAACCTTCATTTGCGTCCGTCTTAACGTGCTTTAGGACGCTGCAAAAGCGCCGCCGTGGCGTGGTTGACACACACAAAACTTACCGCGAATCGGTCGATGGCCCGCCGCAATTCGGACCCGAGCCGGACGCGAATCCCACGGAACTCTTGGGCCAAGGGCGCGCCAGAGGGAAGACCATGCTCCGCCACGTTGCACAGGCGGCCGCGCTCGCTTTCGCGCTCGCGCCGTCGTTTTTCTTGACAACACCAGCCGCCGCCAGGCCCGTCGTCGAGGTCGCTTTCGTGCTCGACACCACGGGCTCGATGGGGCCGCTGATCGAGGGCGCCAAGCGCAAGATCTGGTCGATCGCAACGGCGATCATCGACTGCTCGCCCGACGCCGACATCCGCATGGGCCTTGTCGCCTATCGCGACATCGGTGACATCTACGTCACCAAAAAGTTTGACCTCACCACCGACATCCAAGGCCTCTACGGCGACCTGCTGCAGTTGCGGGCGCAGGGCGGCGGCGACTGGCCGGAGAGCGTGAACGAGGCGCTCTGGGTCGCGACCACCAAGATATCATGGAGCTATGGGCACAACACCACGCGCATCATGTTCCTGGTCGGCGACGCGCCGCCCCACATGGACTACCCGCAGGACACCAAATATCCGGAAGTCATGCGGCTCGCGCGCCAGAAGGGCATCACTGTCAACGCCGTGCAGGCCGGCAATGCGCGCGACACCGAGCGGGTGTGGCGCGAGATCGCCCAGAGGGGCAATGGCGAATACATTCCGATCCCGCAGGACGGCGGTCAGGTGGTGATCATCGAGACGCCCTACGACCGCGACATCATCGAGCTGCAGGGCCAGATCAATCGCACGGTCATTCCCTATGGGCCGCGCCAGCAGCGCGATCGCGTCGAGCAGCGCCGCGGTCAAAATAGCCAGGCACCTGCCGCGGTTGCCTCCGACATGGCGGGCTACATGTCCAAATCCCGCGCCGGACAGGCCAATACCGACGCCATCACAGGTGGCGGCGATCTGCTGGCGGACGTCAACGCGGGTCGCAATACGCTGTCGTCGGTGAAAGATGAGGATTTGCCGGATGACATGCGCCGCATGTCAGCGAGCGAACGACAGGCGCATGTGGATCGGCAGGCAACGGAGCGCACGACCCTCAACGGTCGCATGACCGATCTGGTCAAGAAGCGCGACGCCTACGTGACCGATCAGCGCAAGAAGGCGCCCGCGCGCGCCGCCGACTCGTTCGATCGCGCCGTGGAGAAGACGCTGCAGACGCAGATTGCGAAATAGGATCTGGGCATATCTCCACATACTCAGAAGTCCATCCGCACACACATCGCGTGAGTTACGAAGGTGCGCGCCACACGGTTCCCTCCCCCACAAGGCCCCACAAGGGGGGAGGGAACGATGGGGTAATGCCCTGCCCGACCACAGGCCAGCATCCGCAGATATGCTTGCAGAGCAATAACACCTACCGCGGCGGCTTGATCGCGTCGTTGAGGCGCGTGAGCACCTCGGGCGGCGCCGCATAGGCGTTGCGGATGATCGCTTCGACCTCAGCGCCTGCGACCGGATCGACCTCGATCTTCTCGCGCAGCGCATCCGCCCGGAATGCCGGATCGTTGACGGCCGCCGTCATCGCGGCACGCAACGCTGCCACCCGCTCGGCTGGTGTCTCGGGCGGCGCCATGAAGGCATAGCCGACGTCGTTGGCGGAGAACTTGAGCTCGAGCATCTGGCGCTCGACCGGCGTGCGGGTGAGATCGAGGCTGAGCGGCACGTCGGCCGGAATGTCCGGGTGCCGCTTGAGGCCCATCTGATAGAGCAGGCTGATCTTGCCGTCGCGCAGCCACTCGGCGTTGCGGGTCTTGATTCCGTACCAGGCAATGTTGGCGCGACCCTGCGTCTCGCCGCGCTGCATGGCGAGATCGATGTCGGCGCCGCTCTGATAGCCCGTGATTACGCGATATTTGAAGCCAAGGATGTGCCGCATCACGTAGGCGTCGCTGGCGCTGTTCGAAGCGACCGACGCGGCGCCGACCACGAGCTCCTGCGTGAGCAGGTCCTGCGCGCGACGCACCGGCGTCGCCGCATTCCAGGCGATCGCGACGCTGGCGTAGCGCGCCGGCCCGCCCAGCCATTTGAGCCGCAGCGGGTCGTAGCCTTCGCTCTTGCCGGTGAACAGCGGATCGAACACCAGCGACGGCAGCACGATCCCGATCGTGCTGCCATCCTTGGGCGCGACCGACTGGATGTGATTGAGCACCTGCAGGCCGCCGGCACCGCCCATGTTGCGCGGCACCACGGTTGGATTGCCGGGCACGTGCTTGCCGAGATGGCGGGCGACCGCACGCGACACCTGGTCGACGCCGCCACCGGCGCCCGACCCGATCATCAGGTTCAGCGTCCTGCCGCGATAGAAGTCTTCAACCGCATCGGCCCGGGCCAGACCCGGCCACGCCAACGCGATCACGCCCAGCCAAAGCCAGCGCATGCGACATCCTTCGCCTCTCAGGAAAACGCCTGGATGCCGGTCTGCGCGCGGCCGAGGATCAGCGCGTGGATGTCGTGCGTTCCCTCATAGGTGTTGACCGTCTCGAGGTTCGCCATCACGCGCATGATGTGGAACTCATCGGTGATGCCGTTGCCGCCATGCATGTCGCGCGCCATGCGGGCGATCTCAAGCGCCTTGCCGCAGTTGTTGCGCTTCATCAGCGAGATCGCAGGCGCCGCTGCCTTGCCGGCCTCCATCAGCCGCCCGAGCTGCAACGCGCCGGCAAGCCCGAGCGTTATCTCGGTCTGCATGTCAGCGAGCTTCTTCTGAATGAGCTGGTTGGCGGCGAGCGGCCGTCCGAACTGCTTGCGGTCGAGCGTGTATTGCCGGGCACGGTGCCAGCAGAACTCCGCCGCTCCCATGGCGCCCCACACAATGCCATAGCGCGCGCTGCTGAGGCAGCCGAACGGGCCCGAGAGGCCCGACACGTTGGGCAGCAAACTCTCTTCCGGCACGACGGCGCCATCAAGCACGATCTCGCCGGTGACCGAGGTGCGCAGCGACATCTTGCCTTCGATCAATGGGGTCGAGAAACCCTTGGTGCCGCGCTCGACCAGAAAGCCGCGGATCTTGCCGTCGAGCTTGGCCCACACCAGCGCGAGATCAGCAACCGGCGCATTCGAGATCCACATCTTGCTGCCGGTGAGCCGATAACCGTCCGCGATCTTCTCGGCGCGCGTGACCATCGAGGCCGGATCGGAGCCATGGTCGGGCTCGGTGAGGCCGAAGCAGCCGATGATCTCGCCCTTGGCGAGCCGCGGCAGATATTTGCGGCGCTGCGCCTCGGTGCCATAGCTGAAGATCGGGTACATCACCAGCGAGGACTGCACCGACATCATCGACCGGTAGCCGGAATCGGCGCGCTCGATCTCGCGCGAGATCAGCCCATAGGCGACGGCGCCGAGGCCCGAGCCGCCGTACTCCTCCGGCAGCGTGGCACCGAGCAGCCCGAGCTCGCCCATCCCGGTGAACACGTCGCGGTCGAAGCGCTCCTCCCGATAGGCCGTGACGACGCGCGGAAACAGCGTGCCCTGCGCAAAGGCGCGGGCACTGTCGCGCACCATGCGCTCCTCTTCGGTCAGCTCGCCTTCGAGGCCGAGCGGGTCCTGCCAGTCGAACTCGGTCGAAAGCTTCGCAGGGCCCTGCTGGCGCTTGCTCTCGCTCTCGGCGCTGGTCTGGGCGGCTGTCGACATGGTGCTGCTCCCTCGGGTCCGCCGGTCGGACCGCATGGCTCCAATATAGCCCATTTGGAAGGGTGGCCGAATTGACTTTTGCCTTGCCAGCCGGTGGCGGCTATTGGACACGGGGCTTGTTACGGGGCTTGGACACGCCACTTGGCAAATGGGGGACAAAACTCGATGGCAGCGGCGCTTGACGGCATCAAGGTGCTGGACCTTTCGCGGATCCTCGCCGGCCCATGGTGCACCATGACGCTTGCGGATCTCGGCGCCGAGGTCTGGAAGATCGAGAACCCCGACGGCGGCGACGACACCCGAACCTGGATGCCGCCCTCGGTCGAGGGGATTTCCACCTATTACCTGTCGGTCAACCGCAGCAAGAAGAGCGTCGCGATCGATCTCAAGACCGCGGGCGGGCGCGCCATCCTGACCGAGCTTGCCAGCAAGGCCGACGTGTTCATCGAGAACTTCCGCCCCGCCAGCCTCAAGGCGCTCGGCCTCTCCTATGAAAGCTTGAGCGAGCGCAACCCGCGGCTCATTCATTGCGGGATCTCAGGGTACGGGCGCTCGACGCCGTTCGCAGATCGCGCCGGCTATGACTTTGTGATGCAAGCCGAGACCGGCTTCATGTCGATCACCGGCGAGACCGACGGCAATCCGATGCGGCTTGGCGTCGCCTTCGTCGACCTCGCAACCGGCGCGAATGCGATCCAGTCGATCCTCGCCGCGCTGTTCGCGCGCGAGCGGACCGGCCGTGGGCAATCGATTGACGTGGCGCTGTTCGACAGCGGCTTGCATTTCCTGGCCAACATCGCGGCCGGCTATTTGAACACCGGGAGCAATCCGACCCGCTTCGGCAATGCGCATCCAAGCATCGTGCCCTATCAGCTGTTCGACACGGCCGACGGCGCGATCGCACTCGCGGTCGGCAACGACCAGCAGTACCGGCGGTTCTGTCGCGACGTGCTCGAACGCGAGGAGCTTTGCACTGACGAGCGCTTCCGCACCAATGCGGGGCGCACCCGCCACCGCGATGTGCTGGTGCCGGAGCTTGCGGCCGCGATCAAGCGCTTCGACACCAAGACGCTGATCGCAAAGCTGCATGCCAATGGCATTCCGGGCGGCGAGTTGCGCACCGTGGCCGAGGCGTTCGCATCGGAGGAAGCGAAGGCGCGCGACGCCATCATGGCGGCGCCCGACCCGCAGCTTGGCGAGGTGCGCATGGTGCGCTCGCCGCTGCGGATGTCGGGCTCGCCGACCACCACGCCGGTCGCACCGCCGACGCTCGGGCAGCATACGCGGGAAGTGCTGGGCAAGGTGCTGGACTATTCCGCTGACCGGATTGATGCGCTGGAGCGCGAGGGCGCGATCCGCTGCGGGGACAAGCCGCCCGGCTAGCGGGGCGGGAAAAGTCTGCGCCACTTCGGAATTGCCAGATGTCGGCCCGTCACCAACGCTTCGGATGCCCGGCTCGATCAGGCCGGCCCGGGCGAAGCTCCTCCAGATGGGCGCGCAGATAGAGGAGCAGGTGCCGCCTCTTTTCCTGGCCGCGGCTTCCGTCCGTCGCGCCGTTCTTCGGGATCAGTTGCGGCAGCTGCCGATTGACGCGCTCGTAGATGCCTCGCCATGTCTTCAGCACGGCGTTGCGCGATATCCCGAGCGCTTCGGCGATGGCCGCATCGGCTTCGTTGAGCAGCGCGCGCTCGAGAATTCTGCGCTCCGCTGCGGAGAAGTAGATCCGCGGTTGCTGCGCCGCGAACAACTGGAACAAGCCGCCGACCACCGCCGGCTCGATCCATTCCCGGCGCACCGCGAAGAAATAAGGAAGCTCGTGGTCCGGCACGCCCGCGAACGCGACTGGCGATCTCTGCCGAAAGTCATGCAGGAGCCTGAATCCGCCGCGTTCCATGTAACGGGCGGTCTGCTCGCCATAGTGCTCGATCATGATCGTCCTGATGCGATAGCCGCCGTGGAAGAAGTTGAAGGACGCCGTGCCGGCATTGAGAACTTGAGCGGTGCGAGGGTCCGACAGGTCGTGGTTGCGCAGGCCGAAATGCAGCCCGAGCACGTTGATGCCGACCGTCAAATGCGCCGCCTGAAGCTCCTCGCGCGTGAGCAGGACCTTATCGCCGGCAAGGATGCGCTCGTAGAAATGCGCCGATGCATAGACCCGCGGCGTGCCCATCAGCTCCTCGGCGAAAGCGTCGGTCACGAATACGCTGAGGCCGAAACCTTCGATATTCGCCGGATGGTCGTCTTCGATATTGTCGATGATCGGGAAGGTCCGCGCGTCGCTCGCGAGCAGGCCGGCCCAGATCTCGGGAAGCCGGCGGCGAACGGAATCGGCCAGCTGAAACCCCGGCGGCAGCAGCGCAACGCAATGCGGTAGATCGCGCGGATGGGGGAACCGGAAACGAAATGCGCCCGGCCGGGCCCCGCCATTCCCAGGAGAGTCTTTTAGCAGGCTCTCTTGCACGCGGCACACGCCCAGGATGCAGAACCGTAGCTAATTCGTACCTAATTACAGTACTACCCGCTGCGCGTCCCAGCAAGCATAGTCATTCTCACAATTGACGTCGACCTGTTCACGGTTAACCAAGGTCAAACCGCCATGTCTTTCAGCACGATCCTCGCGCCGATCAAGATCAGCCCCGGCAATAGTGACTCGCTCGACTTCCCGGCCATCACGGCCCTGTCGAACGGCAGCTTCGCGGTGACCTACGATGTCATAGACTATGTAGATACCACCCAACTCGTCTCCGAGGTCTTCAACGGGCAGGGCCAGCTCGTCCAGGAAACCTTCGCCACACCCCTTCCTCACTTCGCTGAAGGTGACCCCGACATTGCAGGCTTGTCCGGCGGCGGCTACGCGTTGGCCTGGGAACGTTTTGTTGACGTGGGCGGCCATCTGGCGCCCGAGATTTACACGGCCGTTTACGACAACCAGGGCAATCAGATCTCGGTGCCAGTGGGAGTCGATGCGGACCCGGATTTGCACTACCCCGCGGTTCCCCAAGTCACGGCGCTGCCTGCCGGCGGCTATGTGGTGACCTGGATGATCGGGCTACAAACAGGGGCCAGCGACATCGTAGCCGCGATCTTTGACAGCGCCGGTCAGGAGGTCGTGGCACCGTTCAATGTCACGAATTCCCCCGGCGTCGGTGATGT
>Ga0209488_10001768_pt1 | contig 18260 bp, 22 predicted proteins | sample Rivendell_Oct201_8_FD_188349 | JGI IMG/M metagenome (GOLD analysis project Ga0209488, IMG submission 188349) | Vadose zone soil microbial communities from the Eel River Critical Zone Observatory, Northern California, USA -... | ecosystem: Environmental > Terrestrial > Soil > Vadose zone >...
ATCTGGCACATCATTACGATCATTGTTCAACCAATCAGTATTCTACTATGCATCTAGATCATCATTTAGTACTGCCATATATCCATACACCGTTCCTACTTCCCTCAGCCACGCATAGTGACGAAAGAATGGATCAGTGATGCGGGTGGCGAGCACCACGATTCTTGTGATGTTGATGCACGTCACATCCGGACATGCCGGTGGCTTGCCAAGAGGTACCTACCATCGCAACGACGTCCTCCCCTGCACGCTCTGTGACGTTATGCGATTACCAGCCCAGTCGCGTCCATACCGTCCTTGCTATTGATCCCGGGCGCCACGCAACGCAGCACTCGGAGCGCGTATCAAAACTCTGCGGTCCGTATTGGTCTTAATTGCCTAGAAGAAGCATGATTCGGCCGGGTAACCCGCCTGTCATCTATTGTTCCCCCAGGTGGGGAGTAATGACTGTCTGTCACGCGAACTGCTAGGCCAGTGCCGCCTTGACCACCACCACCACTCTTTTAACCTAGTCCTCCGCGGGGGTCTTCATCTCGACAATTAGGCATTCCCTCGCAAGGCGAAGACGGACGATGACTGATCACTCGAACCTCGCGCCCGCCTTCATAACCCTGCTGGCCCTGGGCGGTCAAGTGGGGCTGCCGATCCTCGTGTTCACGTCCCTCCGGTTCAAGCGGCTCAATCTCCATTCGACGTTTGTGAACTTTTGCGTGACGTTGACCATCTATTCTCTCGTGTTTTGTATGCTGTGAGTGTGTTGCGCGTGTCGTGCGGTTTTTCCTTTCCTTCGGTGGTGGGAAAACCCCGTAACTGATCAGTCGGGAAATATCAATCAATATCAATAGCGTGTACTCTGGGCAGTATCGTCGCGAGCAACCTAATCGCGTCTTGTGCATCGCGCAGGCTGCGATGGTCATGGCCGTCCTCCCAACGTGCGTCGTTTAGCCCCCTTTTTTCGTGCGAATCTGACGTCTCATAGTGTATGTATCGCTGCCCTCATTGTTGTTCTCCAGGTGCGTCCACAACCTTTGGGGTAACCGGAACTATGCTCATAACGACAACAGACCTGGGCGACATTCCAAGACCCTGGTTCTTTCATTTTCATCGCGTCTGAAAGGCCTTACATGCGGTTCATCGTTCGTACACTCTCTGACCGTGACGCTGATGGCAAATCACTGACGTCCCCCATAGCTTCTTGTCACCCCTTACATCACTTTCTTCGGCTTCCTGTTAGCGTCTATACTGGTATGGACGTCTGCTATCTTACTTGCGAGGACGTCAGCTCAACGAAGCCTCCCGTTAAGATTGGTACATCTCGCCCCGACTCCGCTTTGTCTACCAACGGTCTCTACTGTTCATTCCACCTGGCAGCCGTGTATGAACCAATTATCATCCTATGAACGTTTATCAAACATAACTGTTTACTTTTAGATGGCACTACCTGACACCACTGTCTTGCCTTGTCTCGTTGGCATTAAGTGCCATACTACAGGGTGAGGGACGTGTTTGATTGATTGTCTTTCTTGCACTGATAGAGGCTTCTCAGCCATCGTCGTGGTGCATTGGTATCGACGATGGTATTTCATGAAAAAAGCGTTCCCGTTGGCGGACAAGAAGGCAGAGGTGCTCACCTGCTTGCGGGTGGGCCTGTTCAGTCTGTATACGGTACTTTCGCTCGCGTAAGTCCTACATCTCATGACTCGCCTGCGCGTTTAATGGGATTTTAGCGCATCGGTAACATTTCAAAGAGATGGAACGCCAGATGTTTCTTATTTGGCTGTGGCTGGGCGTGAGTATCTCCATATCCTGATGTACATACTATCGGACTCATTTATCTCCAGTCCCTCTGGTCTCATTTATCGTTTTTGCAACACAAAAGGTGAGTCAAGAAACATTCGGGTCATGAACTCATCTGGACAAGTTTCGGAACAGGATATACTCGTAGTCTGGGGGATTCGAAGGGCATCGTCTGTGGGAACCACGTCGCCAACGCCAACACCTTACCAGCAACCAACTACCAGCCCCGTCTCTTCAACCGAGAGTGTTCTCTCTGACCACGTGAATCATGCACGCTAGCCCCCAGCAAGCACGGGCCAACAACCGATCACTCTCGGGGTATACACCATTGCAGCACCAATATCACGCAACTTTCGACGCGGCATGCTCTTATCGACTGCAATGCTTCCAGAGTTGGCGAATAGTACGCTACGCGGTCCGCGCAGGTATCTGCATTACAATGGATGTACAAAGGGAACACGTCGTCGAAAGGTAGCAAGCCTCAGGCACCTCCTCTGAGGAGCGAGGATGAGAAAGGAGGGGGAATCAAGGGGATATGGGCACTTACACAAGAATATTGTTACTGCGGGTTGTACAATTTTATTAGCCGTGGAAGTGACATGGAATCGTCAGTACTTACATGGGGATATGAATAAGTTTGACCATATAACCGATGAACCCCATGACAGCGAAACCGATCGCGACAGCCTTAGAAATTTGAATAAATTCTATGTTTCAAGAAGAGAGCGCATCAGTGAACGGTCTTGTATGACAAGAAGCATAGTGTGAAAACCTTTTTGAGAGGGTTTTGTGCACCGAACAAGAAACTGTAGAAGTATGAGGGAAATAATGCGAGTGTCAAATGTGGATGACAGACCTGGTTTCCCTCGCGAATAAACTCCTGTGGTACTTCAAGAAACTCTTGAATTTTCTCGGACATTATGAGAAGAAAGATAGGGCAGCGTAAAGTGAAAGGGGTATGCGGTGTGTTTTGTGTGTGGTAGAGAGAGAGTTGGTGCTGAAGCGCCGTTGACGTGGTCGTGATCCCCTTGCCAGTTCTCACGGGCACTCATGGCATGTTCTCATCTAGAACATTTCCTCGATACCTCATTACTTTGACTCAATCCCATTTCATTAAATACTCACCTACTCCCGCATGGCGTGCTCACCTTTCCACTTCAATCGCTGCTCGTCCTTCTGTCCCGGTCCTCGCGTCCCGACTACGCGAGCACATCTGGCATTGCAGCGCCTCGCTTCTCCACCCGACTTACGAACTCCATTTTGCCTACCGGTCACTGCGTAGGGCCCTTCGCGACGCTGACCACGTCCAGTCTCCCAATGACGTTCGTGGGCTGCTCACACGAGTGGATTTAGACAACGCGCTTGACGTACTTGCCACCTCGGCCAAACTAGATGACTTTCTTCTTATCATAGACTTGCTTGACGACATGACGCCTCTCTTTGGTCATGTCGTCACGGCTGATACACACCGCACCGTTGTACGTGCTCTGGCGGACAACGGCCACACCATCGCCTTTCTCAAATGGCTCTCGACGATGCCAGCCAAGCCAGGGAATGTCCAACCCACGTTGGAATTTTGGCACATGTTCATGGATCATTGTCTGGCGCACAGCAATATCCAGATGATGTGTCAAGGAACCCATGTCATGCGATCGCAAGGCCGTCCTGCGAACAACGCGACCTACAAGTTCCTCATCCAAAAAGTATTTATGTCCTCGTCCCACCATTTCCTTTGGACCATTCGCATCATCAACTACATTTCGCGCTCAAAGCTCCCATTTGACGAGACTCTCCTTGGCATAATGTTGGAAGGCTTTAACGGCCTAGGCTTGCCCTTACAAGCTGCAAGAGTTGAGGAAGTCTATCGCTCACGGTTTTTGGATCACCAACAGCTGCCTCCCCGGCGACACGATCACTATCTCAACATACAACTTGCTCAGACGTTCCGTACCAACGGGCAGACGGCTGCAACACAGTTGTATCGCACTCTTCGTGGACATGGGTTCCAACCGTCACAAGCCACCTTGACTGCCGCGCTCGATGATGCGCATAAGGCGGAGGATATCGCGTTTTGGGAACAGACGTTTGAAATCAAGGCGGGATCCCGCGTTTGGTCCAAGGTCATTCGGAACGCTTTATTGTTGCGATCACCTCCTGCAGTTCTGGAGATTTACCGTGCAGCAAGAGCTGCGGGAGTTCCGGTGGACCTGGCTCTTGCAGAGCCTGTAGTTCGCGCTCTCTGTTCGTCTTCTCTTCAATCTCCTACAGATGCAGCTCTCGACTTGGCTGTCAAAATATACCGAGAGATCGAAGAGTCGCCAGCCTCCGAGGCCAAGGCCACCAGTTTTGGCTTGCAAGTGGCGCTTTTCCACACCCTACTCCGCGCTCTCTCATCCTCTGCCAACAAATCGAAGTATATGCCCATTGCCATCGACCTCTTGGAAGAGATGAAACGGCGTGGGCTTTCGGACAGCGCGCACATGACCTCACTCGTGATCCTCCTCATGCGGTCCGCGTCCAGTTTCGCTGAGGCCTTCGACGCCTACAAGACCGTCCGCGAGCACACACAGATCCCGTTCCAGGCGAAGGGCTACGCAGCCATACTGCACACCTTCACGACCCTCAAATTCGACAATCGCACCATCCCACCCTGGCAAGACTACTTCCAAATCGTAAAGGACATGCAAGAAGACGGGTCCCCCGTGCTTCCGCACCTGTACACGAACATGCTCCGGCAGATGGCGCGCATGGCCGCGCGCGCCCGGCCGTCCGACGCGGACTACATCCCAAACCTGCAGAAGATCGTGCAGGCCGCGCGCGAGGTGGAGCACCAGCTGGGCATCAGCACCGCCACCGCCGCGACGCTCGACACGCCGTTCTGGAACCAGCTCATGGACACGTACCAGCGCGCGGGCGCGTTCGAGGACGCGCGACGGGTATGGGACAAACTCTTCCACGAGGGCCGCGCGGACGCCGCGAGCGTGAGCATCATCTTTGACGCGTGTGGCTATGCGCGCGCGGGGCGCACCGCCGTGCAGATATTCGCGAGTCTTCGCGCTAGCGGGCACAAGTTCAATCTGCGCAATTGGCACGCCTGGCTCGAGTGCCTCTGTCGTCTTGGTCAACTCGACGACGCAGCGCGGTACCTCTGTCTCGAGATGGGCAGCGGCCCTGATGGCGTGCCCCCTGACGAGCAGGGCGCACGCATTCTTCTCAAGTTTGCGAACCAGCGCGGTGTAGGGGACGAGGTGCGCGTGCGCATACAGCGGTTTTTACCCGCGCTTTGGGAGAAGCTTCCGCCGGACATCGCGCAGGGTCAATACTAGATGGAACGTGTGGACCCATGTTACTCCTCATCTCCGACACCATGACAGTAACCGAGGTCAAATTTAGGTGAGTGATAAAGTAGCTACCTAGGGACTGTACCGCCAACTAATAACGACCCGAAGCGAGGTCCCGGTTTTGCGAGATCCATCACGGGCTGTGCCGTCTGCTCAACCGCTGGTACACCAAACTGCAATAAACTCTCTGTCCGTGTATCCTTTGTGGAAGACTTTTTCGGATGCGTTGGTCGGTGTGACGCTACAGGGGGTAGGAGGGGCGCTAATAGGATCTGAGTGCGCAGTAGGTGCTGTTCGATAAGGGTGGCATCGTTGTTGGGTCGTTTTTCCGAGCCGCTAACAGACTACGAAGTTCAGGGTAAAGATATATCCAATAGTACATTTTTTTGGGGCTACATACCTGCAGCTTTTCGATTAATTGGTCCAGCTCTGATAAACCATCCCAGTCCGTTGTCCACAAAGTCAATAGCTGGCGAAGGAACTTCAAATCCCAGATCTTTGCCCGCCGATCACGTTCTCCCGAATCTTGGTGATCAGTCGCGGACGCATTGACAAGGGAGGCGGTGAAATACTCGAGAGTCGTCACAGCGATGTTGGGGTTCTGCAATCGAGCGGGGCTCGACGGCGAGTCCACGGAATGCAAATAGGAAGATAGCGATAACAGCGCTTGCATAAGAGACCAAGATGGTGCTACGCAATCGTTAATTGGATCGCGTCAAAAGAGTCAGCTATGCGATATCTCACCATCACTGTGACTTTGGGCATGTCGTGAAGTCTTCTGGTAGTCAGTCACGACCGCTGCCACCACGAACTCTCTCCACTGCTTGACGGCTTGTTCACGCAGCGTTGAAATGTCTCTGTAGAAATCTAATTCACATCATCAGAACCATGTCGATGGCATCAAGACGGGGTGCTAGACGAACCAATACCAATACCCGCTTCGGATTTGAGATGGGAGTAAAAAAGGGACGCATGAAGCGCCTCGCTAAGTCGACTCAAAAACGCGAGCGAGCGAACGTCGGCATCTGCGTCAAAGTTAAGTCTTGGGCAGGAGGCGGAAACAACCTTTGAAACGTACCTGTCCCGGAATTTAACTCTGCTATATTCGAAGATATGGCCGTGAGAATGGCTCTGCAACAGTCCTCCGCAAGTGGTACGTAGGCATCGCGCAGTTTGTCCGTCAGCTTTCTGATGACGCATGCGTCAGTCCCGTTCGGGAAGGAAAAGATATTGAATTTATACTCTTTAGAGTCCTCTTGTAAAGCTTTCGAACCGCTTTCAAGGGAAGATACGATCTTGTGGAGTAGGGGTGTCCGACCGGTGACTTGGCGTTGTAGCGTGGATCCGTATTTGCGGAACGCAGAAACAAGAGAAGACCCTACACTGACGTCGAAAGAGGGGGGTGGGACAGGCTGGAATAAAGACTTTGTAGGAGTGTCCTCTAGTCCCAAACAGTTGGCTCAGAAAGCTCCCTTTGCGAAACAAATGTTTGTGAACGTACCTATGAGAGCCTCGCTCGTGCCATCTCGCAGCTGTAACAAGGTGCTTTGCAGCTCATCACGGAAACCGTCTTGCAAGTCCCCTAGCGCTGTCCTCAGGATCTTCACCGCTTGCCCATGCGCAACGCCATCGACGACCTCTGCCAGCCCCCGCCTCTCTTCACCCTCAACTTCCTTGCCTTCGAGCCACTCATCGAACCACGAGCGCACAGCCCATACTTCTTTCAAAGTCCGTAGCTCGGCAAACCAACCCTTTGCGACGCTCTGTAATTCTGCCACCGCTTTTGAGAACCACTCACTTAGCCGCAGAGAAAGTTGCTCAGAGGACACAGATGACGTGGCGGAGGACAGATCTACGAAAGGTTTGTACGACCGGATGGCGGTTGGGAGTAGGGCGAAGTGAGAGGCAGAGGGTAAAGTGGAAAGAAGATGCTGCGTGGACATCTGGAGATCTGAGGGTAAAGAGGTATCCTGGGTGGGGACATCTAACTGAATGAATGAAAGGACGCGAGACATGAGCGAAGAGTCTTCGTGGCCTCGGTCGCGGAATACGTCACGCGCTGTGGTGACCGTCAAGGCTATTGCCTCAAGGACGCCCTCGAGTCCCTCTCTAACTTCACGAACGACAACTTTTCTAAATTTTGGGGGTGCACCGCCATTCACGGAAGACCCGTTGGGTACGGTTTTGGGACTCCGCGATAAGGTCGCCTGTAAGCTTCTTGCTCGTTGTGCAAGGAAGACGGAAAGCACGTCTATCAAAGGCCGAGATTCGAGGAGGTGTAACATTAGGAGAATTGAGCAGATGTCCTGAAAAACAAGTTTCACGAGAAGTCAATATGCAAAATGCGTGAAGAATGTACCTCTAAGGACGCATCCAAATCACGAAGAGAAAGAGTCGCCTTGTACGTGATTTGGGCTCGCAACGGGGAAACAGCGTCCCACTGCCGCTGAACGAGAGGGAATTGCTCCTGTGGCAGATCGTGAGTACTGGTAGCAGTCACCCAGAAACGGGTCCACACACAAGCACGTCGATTCCATGGTTCGTCCAATCAGCCTCATTTTCCGCGTCGTCTCGCACCAACGCTTGGTAAATGATACGCGCCAGAAGAAACAGCCATCCTGCGTGCAGATATTTTTTCTTCTCCAGGAGACGCCATATATGCTCCGGGGTGTCAAGCAAAAGTTTCACGTGTGCCGCTACAGACTGCAGTATGCGCAGCTGTGTATCTAGTTTACCATTGGTGTTGTCAACGCAACGTAACGACAATTGGAGCATGTGCTCACCGTCACTTTCTCCAGAGATTGATCTACGCGACAACTGAGGAACCTCGGCGGGAACTGATGTCTTGATGTCTTCGAGAGCGTTCAAGGTATCCTGGGAAGACTGCGCGATGGAAATAATGGAGGAGGATGCCTGCAAGAGATCGCGGTACCGTTCCCTGCGCTTTCACATTCGAGTTCCAAAGCACCACACAGTAAGGTATACAGGTACGCACCCGACCATGAGCCGTAGTTCCTCCTGCTTGGCGTCTGCATCAGTCCTGGGGGGATCACAGTCAGCGTGGAAGGTCAAAGGCATATGGAACGGTGGTGTGGCGTACAGGAGGCGTCGGTGGACCCGCTTCACCTCCGATACGGTCAATTTTGTGAACAACTCGTCTGGGTCTTCAGCAGCGAGAACTTGCGAGAGTTGAGGGGGTGGAAGAAAGGACGCGTTTCGCGGTGGCCATGGCGAAGTAGGAGTTCGGAAGCTCGGTAGAGGTGATAACTGCGGGTTACCTTTGGAGTGTAATGCGGTGGATAGAGAAAGAGGTGAGGGGACAGAGAACGCAGATGATCGCCGCGCCATGCAAGTTTGACCGCAAGACGTGCGAGAGCGGAAAGCGGAAAGCGGACAATGGCTGACGCGGAACTCATGTCACAAGCGCACACACACGACGGACTCATTACAGTACTCAGGCAAAAACATCAGCGTCGTTTTATGGTAGTAGATAGACATGATTCGTCAAGCGAAATTTCCATAACTGCTTGGCTACCGGTTCACTCCTGTACCCAAATCCCCTCCTTCACTTTCTTCGGGTGTTTTTGTCTCTGGCTTTGACGAACTGGCAGGTGGGTGAGGACGAGATGCCTGCGCAGGAGAGGACGTATTTGCGGGGTTTGCGAGCCTCTGGTCAAGTGCTTTCAGCGCCATGGCCCTGAAAAGAAGTTATTATTATCTACATGCCGACACGGAAAAGAAAGGACGAACCTCCTACGCTCAGCTTCAGCACGCGCACTTCCAGGTTGAGAGTGATTAGCTTCCAATTCTGTTCCCCCACCCGGGATGAGATGAAATCGAGAAGCATATTGGTACGTGGTGTTCGCAAGAAATGATATTGGGGTACTGTGTTCCGCAGTTTCAGAGCGTGGACTCGTGAAGGGATACGAGCTTACTGCAACAAAGGCGGGAACGAGTTGACTAACGCGAACGTCTCGCTACGATCGCCATACGTCGGGCCACCACTCAAGGTGTCAGTGGCGTTCTTCTTATAGAACCGGAGCCATATCCAAGAGACTAGCCACCCAAACTGAATAAGTATAAATGGGCATTGAAACCCGATTATACACATGACTGTAGAAAATGTGACATATGCCATCGGAAGCGTCTGTGAGAAGATTAATGGAATCTTCGGTGATCCAATAACCTGTAAGGCATACCTTGACGCGGGCCCTGAAGACGCCAAAGAGCTGAACCTGATGTTCTGGGATTAGTTGCGTGAAAGCAACCAAGACTCCGATTTGCACCGCCATTTGCCCATGATATTGCATGCCGTATCTAAAAAGGGTCAAGACAGGCCTGTCCAGAACTCATACAACTCACAGGAAAAGATCGGCATTTCTGAGCAAGGCAAACTCGATCCAGTTCACGCAGAAAGCAATGATATTTGCAAAAGTAGCCGTGACAATGACAAACTTGATGGTTTCAACGGCCCCCCATATCCGCTCTAAGTAACGCAGACAAGGGGGAACGACGATGAGCGTAAAAACAAGCTAGAATGTCGTGTCACACAGGTTGTTTGACTGAAAGCGTGTGTAGAGACAGACCTCATATATGCTCGTCTCTACAAAGACGGAGGTGAAGAACGTCCATGGATAAAAGAGACTCGAGCCAGGAGTGAGTGCAAGGTATGGAAGTGGGTATGTGGCTTCATTTTTCCATTGTAAATAGAGGAATAAGAGAGAAAGCAAGACAGTTGCGGTGGTGAAGAAACGTGTTGCCGGTGGAATTGAAGCGATGAGTTGTATGGGAGAGAACACGGCCATTGATTGCGAAACCCAGCAGGAAAAGGTGTTCCTTTACGGGTGTGTGCAAGCAGGATTTCAGTGTCGTGTCGTGATCGGATGGGTTGGCGCTGATGCTGAGTACTCCGCTCACGTGCTGGGCAGTTTTAAGCCCGGCCAAATCCGACTCTATAGCTTTGTCGCTCACGGCCATGTCAGAGTATGACTTTCGGCCAGGTGGTTCCCTTAAACTCAAACGTACTGTTGAGGATGGTGGAGTGAAAAAGTACGCCTTTATTCTTTCACTGCTCATCTCATCTGATTAATTATAGGAAGAAGAAACCCAAAGTCGACAAAGCCTCGAAAGGTGCCGTCCAGGATGAGGAGCCTGACAAGGCCTCTCCTTCCGGTAGTAACAGGGACTCTCCTGCCATCGCTAGTGCTAGCGACGAACGAAAGACAGCGGCTGAGAAACGTTTCCAGGAGGTCCAGCGGAAACGGGTGCGCGTGTTTGCTTTGCGTTCGATCCTATCTTGTATTCACCGTAGCCCCGCAGCTTGCCGATAAGGTGAAAAAATTGGCAGGAAAGACGCATAAGGACCGCGTTAACGACTTCAACACGAAGCTCGAGGCGCTTAGCGAGCACCACGATATTCCAAAGGTGAATACCACCAGCAACTTCTCTGCCCCTCATCTAATCAGTTCACCTATTAGGTTGGTCCTGGATAAGGTTGGTGTGGAACATTCCGGAGTGCCGCCGCACAGCTCTTTCCTTCTGCTGTGCAGCGGCTTGTCCTCTGTTGGCCGGTTCTGTAGGATGTTCGAGTCACTACGATGCTCAGTCATGTCGAGAATTCCGCCTTGCGCGTCGGAGACGTCGAGCGTGCGAGATTGGTGTGGTCTTTGGACTGTTGTAGTTAATACAAGCCGCGTGCCCGAGGTGTTATTTTAGCGTGTTTGTGCATCGACTTGAAATAGATGACGAGATGCGTAAAGTCGGCGCGTGAAACCGCGTCTACTTCTTGCGGCCAACCGTCACGGCTTCTTTCCTTCAACACAACTATCATCATGAGGAAGGCTCCTATTGAGCCCCCTCCCGATAAGAAGGGCCATGTCTGCCCTCCTTCGTGCGCCACTCATCCCAGAGATCGCTGGGAGTCTCTCTTTGTGTTTTCATTCATCGCCAAGTTTACACAACTACGAGGAAAGGTCGAAGGGTTAAATTCCCCCATGGAGTACGTGAACCGCTCCTATACATCCTTTTACGTTTCCTAAATTTCGTGCGCACGCCGTAGTTTCGAGGAAGCTCTCCTCTCGCACGAGCCTCATGCCGTCATGACAGAGATCCTTACGCGTTTTGTCCTAAATCTGAGACCTGGGACGCGTAATGTCAGGTGAGTCGGCTTCTTACCATTCTTCCCGACCCCTCAAATACAGAAGGAACCTCCATAGCTCGGACCAAATATCGAGCACACTATCAGGGGTACTCGCAGAATACTCGAAATCTTCAGAGAGGACAGTGTTCTGGGACGATGACCTTGAAACAAATGTGGATCCATTCAAGGGTGTGGACGGAGGGTTCTTTGCCGCAGACTGGGACACAAAGGTCTGTTTCTCGATCATCCGACTTTCCTATTCTCGACAACTATTTTCTATTGTGTAGCTCAAAGTGCTACGCCAATTGGTCGAGCTGCAGTTGGTTCACAGCACGGGGATCAAAAGCCTCATTGACCACGCGTGGGGTGTAGGCCATGTCAAGCACAAAAAGAAAGAGCCCGTTAATGTCCCTATCCCAGACCCCTCGGACCCATTCAGTCGCGAGAGTCTAATCTACACGCCAGTAGGGCAGGACAGCTCAAGAAAGCGGTACTGGGTTGTTGATGGTGTGTGCACCTCTTCTCTCCATCCAGGTGGTGTATTTGCATGTATTTGCGCTGATCTTGACTCGTCCTGTGTGGTTTCCTTCCTTCCCGATGGGTGCGGCGTTCGCCGTCCGGTATCTTATCTTAAATTACGACGTTCCATTTCCCCATTGTCCTGATCGGCTCAGACTCACCCAGGGTCTACCTGTCGACCAATCCTTGGAAGGTTACGTCAACTTTTCAAACTGTATCTTCTACGAAAGAGGAATATGTTGCCCTGATCGAGAAACTGAAAGCATCTGCGCCTACCAAGCCCAAGTCGAAGGCTGAGTTTGCGCATCAAAATCTCGCAGCAGCCCTTGAAGGGCGCTTAGAAGTTATTGATAAAGAACTGCTAGTACGTTTATTATACGGTGTGCTGAGCCACTTCTGTGTTGCTCTCGGCCCTCCGTCGTAATTCCCCCCGGTTCACATTTGTTTTTAGCGGCTACAGCGAGCACGCAAAAAGGCTGAGCAGCGCAATCTTTTCCTTGCCCAAGCCGAAATCAGGCAAACACGAACACGGCGGCAGACTCACAAGCCTGATTACGTTTACTACGACATCGAAAGTAGCGACGTATGTTTTTCGATTTTTTTTCTTGGACTGTCGTTGCTGAATTTTTTGGTCCATCAGAACGAGAAGGACGGTGAATACAAATATCAAGAGAATAATATTTCTGGCGATGAGGATGCAGATTTTATGAGTTCACGATCAGACACTGCGTCTGCGGGGGGCCATCGGCGCGTCTCAACTGACGTGGGACGTCGACGGTCAACAAGGGCCGCTGCTATCAACAGCGCTACAAAGCGCTCGGCGGCCGAGACAGAATCGTGGACTCGGTGGCGAGGCGAGCGGAGGTCCACACGATTGGGTGCTCCGCCAGAAACTCAACTTGATGAGCCACCATCAAAGCGCGCACGTACAGAAGATACATTAAGCGTCAAGTCTGGAATATCCGACATGGCTATTGATTCCCCTGACAATTCACCAGTTGAGAAGCCTCTACCGGTGAAGCACTCTGGTGCAGCGGCAATTAAACCGACAGAAGTTGCCATGGAACAAATCGGAGGTCGAAAAAAGAGTCGGTTCTGGTATTATGCTGTGGAACCGATTTCCACGGCACCAGTCGCAGCGCCGGCTCATGGAAATGGGAATATTCGCGGGGCAGGTAGCGATTTCACTTCAAGTGAATCGACCGCTGTTCCACGCTTAGAAGGGAGCTTATCTCCTGCGCCAAGCATGGATGAAGATTGAGTAGGTTCTTACGCACGTTCATTTCATTTGTTCATTCTCTCCAGACTAAGTTATTCACCTGCATCGTCACCATACCACTAAAGCCTTTGTCAATGGTTCATCGTAGACGTTCACTTGTTCACTCTGTGCTGTACTATCTGTTATTAGGCGATTTATGCGTTCTCTGTATATTTTATTGAAGGATTCGTTCGACAATGATATTTTAGGAGGTTACGTAAGTCCATATTAGGATGAGGCGCTGAGAGTGACACAACAACACCTGGATTAATTGACGCACTGCTCTCGCTCGCTTTTTGGGCACAACCATCCCCATAGCTTACATTGATGCTTGCTCGAAATGTGCGCCTTCACATACAACGCGCACAGAGGGTCCGACCCTCTCTTAAGCGACGCACTTTGGTCACTGCGCTCAACACCCACACCAATGACTTTCAAGCCGTCTTTGACCGTCCGCCCCACCCCGCCTCATGGCCAAGATCACCAACGGGTCTGTTCGGACAATCCTCCCTTGTTTCTCCATCTTCCTTCCAAAACCTCGCCCTGGCTACCCTCATCCGAGCCCAGCTCCTCACCGAGCGCATAGTCCGTGCTCGGCAGTCTCGTGACGAGCTCTTAAAAGTCGTCAAGAACCTCGACAGGCTCAGCGACATGCTGTGCTCTGTCATTGACCTCGCGGAGCTTATTAGGAACGCGCATCCCGATCCGGCGTGGGTGAAGAGCGCGAACGAGGCGTACGAACAGCTGTGCGAGTACATGAATGTTCTAAACACCCATGTGGGGCTGTATGAGGTACGTCAATGGCCCGCCTTTGCATTAGGTCAATGACGACGAATTGAAATCCCGCGTGAACTTCCACAGACTCTCAGAGACGTCCTCTCAGACCCGTCAATAGTCCGCACTCTCAGCCGCGAGGCTCACCAAACCGCCCTCACATTCTGGCGTGACTTTGAAAAGTCCGGCATCAACCTGCCCCCAGAACAGCGCGACCGCTTCGTCTCCTTGTCCTCCGAGATCCTCGTGCTCGGCCGCCAGTTTTTAAGCGAGGCGTCGAGCTCGCGGCCCCCGGCCGCGATCAAGCCCTCGGAGCTGCATGGCCTGAAGGACTTTGGACTCGGCTCGCGGCTGCAGCTCCAGTCCCGCTTCACGCAGCGCGACTTGCTCATCTATCCTGGGTCCCCCCAGGCGCAGATGATCATGCGTTTTGCGCCTGGCGAGGAGCCGCGGCGAAAAGTGTATATTGCCGCGAATTCCAGTGCGCCGGAGCAGATTGAGGTACTCGAGGCTCTGCTTCGGAAGCGCGGACAGCTGGCGCGGCTGGTGGGCTCTGATAGTTTCGCACATATGGCGCTGGGGGACAAGATGGCCAAGTCTCCAGGTTAGCTTCGTCTCTCCTGTGGTCTTGGCAGAGGTTCGCGTACTGATCGACACTTGTCTGCAAATCAGGAAATGTTATACAATTCCTAGGCACCTTACTGGACCACACACGACCGCATGCACGGCAAGCCTTACATGCACTCCAATTGCGCAAGCAGGCCCATTTAAATGCCGATTCACTACCTATCATACAGGCTTGGGATAGAGATTACTATTGCCCACCAGAATCACCAGCACCTCCAATACCATTACCCCCGCTCACCCTAGGCACGGTCTTCCAGGCCCTTTCCCGACTGTTCAAGAGCCTCTATGGCATCACCCTCCGTCCTGTCGAACTCTTACCTGGCGAGGCCTGGCACTCGGACGTCAAAAAGCTCGAGGTGGTGGACGAGACGGACGGCCTTCTGGGATGGATCTACACCGACCTCTTCGCGCGGCGGAACAAGTCGAGTGGCGCTGCGCACTACACCGTGCGATGTTCACGGCGCACTGACGATGATGACGAAGCTGGTGACCTCCTACCGGTAGAGAACGATAGGCAGCTCACCGAGCTCTCCCGTGATTTTGAAGCCGGCGGGCGGCATCGGTTCCCGAGCGGCGTGTTCCAGCTACCCGTTGTCGTGCTCATGACAGAGTTTTCTCCCCCGCCGACGCCATCGCTGCGCCCCGCCGTGTTGGAATGGCACGATGTCCTGACGCTGTTCCATGAGATGGGACATGCGATGCACTGTATGTCCCCTGTGCATCTTAATCACGTCATGAGCTGACTCTCGATCCCCCCCCTTCCCCTTCTCTAAGCCATGATTGGCCGCACCGAATATCAAAACGTGTCAGGCACGCGCTGCGCGACCGATTTCGTCGAACTCCCCTCAATCCTAATGGAACACTTCCTCACCTCTCCACGCGTCCTCTCACTATTCGGCGCGTCCGCCGCTGAGCGCGTGGCGGACGCCGACGCCGACGCAGTAGCGAGCAACCACCACGAGGACCCGTGTCGGAATATCGACACGTACGGACAGATCCTGCTCGCCATGCTCGACCAGACGTACCACTCGGGCGCGGCGCTGGACCCCTCGTTCGACTCGACGACCGCGCTCGCGGAGCTGCACGACAAGCGCGGGATCGTGCCCTACGTTCCCGGGACGAGCTGGCAGACGCAGTTTGGGCATCTGTTTGGGTACGGCGCGACTTACTACTCGTATCTCTTTGATCGTGCTATTGCTGCGCGTGTGTGGAGAGAGCTGTTTGTGCACGACCCGCTTAATCGCGAGACGGGCGAACAGTACAAGAAGGAAGTTCTTAGGCACGGAGGTGGCGAGGACCCGTGGGCGATGTTGGGATCGTTGTTGGGTGCCCCAGAGCTCGCGGGAGGAGATGAGCAGGCGATGCGCGAGGTCGGACGCTGGCGGATACAAGAAGAGGTGGCTGTGCCAGGACGGCATTGAGTTCATAGATTACTATAGCTTACAATCTATGTTCAAGAGATGCACTTCTTTCTGACCGAGGGTGGTATAGAAACATACAAATACTACACATGGACAACATCGGAAGGCAGATGTGTTGAGCTGCGGGATGACATAAACTTAATGTGAAGGGGTAGATGAGTGATTGGAACGGTTGAATCGTACGCAGATAAAGGACCAAGAAAGAAAACAGACAGTGATAAATGTCCACCTCAGGGGGGCAGCGATAACATGTAAGGAAGCAGGTAAAAGGGACGACGTAACTCATGACAACCCGTATAGCAGACGCCACAGGTGTATGTCCTCAGCAAAGGCATCTGGTTGCATTGGTAGAAGGACACTTGGTGGGGTTGATGGGTCCAATAACGAGCCGAGTTGGTTGATACCACAAGATGGCAGAAGGGGGATTAAAAGAGAATCTTCCTGGGAATTTGGCAAGGTACTAGGAGGCGTTGAAAGCGACGTCTGAGATGATGATTGTGATGGCGCAGGAAAGACTGGGTCAATAAACTCAGTTAAATTTGAGCAGTCAACGACTTGCGAAGTGGAAGGTGTCTCTGAAGAAAATGAGGCAGAGGACGAACTGGAGATAAGAGACGATGATAGGCAACTGCGATCGCCAAATGAAAAAGAGGAGTTTGAACCGGTTGTTGAATAATACTCAAGATCAGGAACAAGGGGTAGTTGGAGATTCGACTCTAGGATATCGGAATTTGGGACGTCAATATACGCTGGCATGGCTAAAAGGGGGGGGAAGCGTGAGATCATACTTCGGATATGAAAACAATGACGACATACATATCCATGCCATGCCATTCGGTGGCGACGGGATAGAATTACAATCAATGAGACTGGTATTCAGGGAGACATCAACGCTAGCGGAAACTGGTTCCACGACAGAGTGTGGGGAGGGGTGTAAAGGATTCTCAGACGGCAGTGATGGATCCAAGGAAGGGTGATCCCCGAGGGCGACAGATGGACTGCACACTCGCTTGGAAGGCATAGGGTAGGCACTTTCCAAAACCTTTCGTCTTTGTATCGGCCGCTGTGGGACATCATTGAGACTGACAAAGTTGCATGATGGGTCTTCGTCCAATTCGGCTCGCCCTCGCTTGTGACAGACGGAGGTAACCGTGCCATATGAATGCAGAAGGGGGATTAAAAGAGAATCTTCTTGGGAATCTGGCAAGGTACTAGGAGGTGTTGAAAGCCACGTCTGAGACGACGGTTGTGATGGCGTAGGAAAGACTGGGTCAATAAACTCAGTTAAACTTGACCAGTCAAGGGCTTGCGAGGTGGAAGGTGTCTCTGAATAAAGCGAGGCAGAGAACGAACTGGTGATGGGAGAAGACGATAGGCAGTTGAGTTCGCCAAATGAAGGCCAGTCGTCTAATGAAAAAGAGGAATTTGAGCCGGCTGTTAAATGATACTTAAGATCAGGAACATGGGGCAGTTGGGGATTCGACTCTAGGAAATCGGAATTTGGTATGTCGATAAACGCTGGCATGGCTGAAGAAAAACGTGAGATCATACTTCGGATATGAAAATAGTGACAACATACATATCCACGCCGCACCCTTCGGTGGCGATGGGATAGAATTACAGTCAACGATACCAGTATTTGAGGATACATCAGCACTAGCGGAAACTGGTTCCATGACTGAGTATGGGGAAGGGCGTGAGGGATCTCCAGGCGGCGGCGACGGACCCAAGGAAGGGTAGTTCCCAAGGACGGCAGGTGGACTGTACACTCCCTTGGAAAGAACAGGTGAGGCACTTTTAATAATCTTTCGTCTTTGTGTCGGCCGTAGTGAGATACCATCGCAGCTGACAAAGTTGTTCGATGAGTCTCCGTCCAGTTCGGCTCGCCCTCGCTTGTGACAGATGGAGGTAGACGTGATATATGAGCGCGATGAAGGTGTAGGGTGCAAAGGCGAATCAGATGAAGTATGCGTCGGTGACATATCAACCGAGGTAGGTTCTGTGTCCCGAGTGCCAATACATTCTAACAGAGGGTCAGGGTTGGACAGGGCAGGCGGTGCGCGATCCCATTTGGAAAGAGCACCCTCAATATCGGCCCGCATCCTGTGACATTCGAGCATCTTTAGTCTAAAACATGACCATCGAGTAGAAACTAGGTACCGATACCTTTTGGGTGGCCTGGCTAAGTTAGTATCCTCCGAGGTGGATATATCTTCGGTTAGATGCCGTTTGCAACCAGCCACAGCTGGAGGTGGAGAGGTATCTTCTTCCTCGCTGTCATCGCCGTCCGACAAGAAGGGAAAGTCGTCGGGCGGGATGGAAGAGCTTTGGAAGGGAACAAATATACCTTCAGAGTCCATAAAGGGATCCTGTGTCTCGGGCAT
>Ga0209488_10001769_pt1 | contig 18254 bp, 15 predicted proteins | sample Rivendell_Oct201_8_FD_188349 | JGI IMG/M metagenome (GOLD analysis project Ga0209488, IMG submission 188349) | Vadose zone soil microbial communities from the Eel River Critical Zone Observatory, Northern California, USA -... | ecosystem: Environmental > Terrestrial > Soil > Vadose zone >...
AGGTCAGGTGGCCCGAATGGTGGAGCGAAAATCCGTAATCCAAAGTGAGGGCGGACTATGTCGTGGATCGAATTAATTTTATGCGCACCGGCCAAATTGATATTCGACAAGATGTAAGGTCGCTTACACAACCATCCAGGCACCTTCCTGTTATTTCGCAAAACAGGCGTTTGAAGCGTGTTTTTTATCAATCCAAGGGATGCAATAGGACCTGATCTGGCGCCACCATCAAAATTATTGTCTTCGATGGCCAGGCCTTTGCTTATTTGAGCATCGAAACAAGATAGGCCTGCGAAAATCGACACCAACATCGCTGCAATGCGAACTGATTGAAACAAAACAGCCCGAGAGCGTCTCGCGTCTCAAAGGGCTCCGCGTTTGAGGCATTGGGGGAAAGGACTGTCACCATAGCTGACCACGGCGGCACGCGCGAGATAACGGTGAGAGAAGCGCTTCGGCGGCGGATCTATCAGGATGCCCTGACAGGCAAGCGCATGGCCATGCGCGCGGTCTTGAAATGGATCATAAAGCGTGAGGCTTGGCAGGCGAAGTATGCACCAACCACCTCTCGGCGTATGATCCCGCTTCTCAGTTCGCCGGATCCCGATAACGCGGATGACGCTCTTGTGCTCCTGGGGATCGGCAACGCACCAGATCCCGCGCGCGCGGACATTGGCGCCGACCGGGCGCAACTTCTCCTTGAGCCCTGGGCGGCTCAGGCGGCCCTTCGCCGCAGGCGAGGCGGCCAACGCCTAACCGACACGGAGCGTAGTGAGATTCGACGCTGCACGCGCGATCCGGACAGTCTGCGCTGGCCACGGATCTCCGCAAGTTCGCGGGCATTCGTCATCGCCGTGTCAAACGCCTTCTTGGCGATTTCTCCTCGCTCCGCGCCCGTCAGCTTCATATCGCGAAACATTTCGGACAGGTTTTCCGATGTGACACGGAATATCTCAAGTTGCCGCTGCGAGATCGCCGTCGCTCGGTCAGTCGTGAGCTGCGCCACCTTGGCCATCGCGTCAATATTCTTTCGCTGACCCTCGACGAGCGCCGTCATGTCGACATCCGGAAGCTTGAAACTTTGCATCATTTTTGAGATCTGCTCTTTCATCGCCTCGGCTGCGGCATCGATTTCCTTGGTCATTTTCTAGCTCCATAGTTAGAATTGAAAGGTGAAAACTGATCCGGCCCCGCGACGCCGGCTCAAACCTCGGCTTTCCGCTGCGAACGGGCGAATTGCTGGGCATCATCCTGTGTCTCGAAAATATGCGGTGCTACGTGACGCTCGCTCAGACCTTCGCCGAGCTTGAGACGCATGAATGCACTCGTGGAATAGCGCGAGGCCGAGCTGTAATAACGCTGTTCCAGGTAGGCGATCATCGAGAAGTAGGTGTCGCTTACGGCGGGGTCCAGGTAAAAGCCGTCGTAGTTTGCGACCAACGCGACCGGCTTGCCGATGCTGCGGCATGACCGCTCGACCTCGCGGCGAACAAGATCGACATCCTCGACCGTCTTGACCTCGAATCCTTCGAAGTTGATGAAGAGCGTATTGCGCTCGGCGTCGTATCCAATCCTGTCGGCGAGGCTCCGGCCGAGCAACACGTGGTCCAGTCCCATTGGACCATCGCGGAAGATGCGCACGTCCATCGTACGAAGATTCCGGACCAGCGGCTTGAAATCCATCTGGCCGAGAATATCGTGCTCGACGTCGATCCCGGGCGCGATCTCGATCAGCTCGACGCCGCCCGGTGTCCTTTGCAGGACGCAGCGTTCGGTCACATAAAAGACCGGCTGGCCCATCTCGGCGGCACGATCACCACTGAAGGTGATCTGTTCGACCGCAGAGATGAATTTCCGCGTCGAGCCTTCGCGCAAGATATGGACAGCCCCATCCTCGATCGCGATCTTCAATCCGCCGCTGGTAAACGTTCCCGCGAAAACCAGCTTCTTGGCGCTCTGGGAGATATTGATGAAACCGCCGGCGCCGGCGAGCCTGGAACCGAAGCGGCTCACATTGACATTGCCTGCAGCATCCGCCTGCGCCATCCCGAGACAGGCAAGATCAAGACCTCCGCCATCGTAGAAATCAAACTGCTGGTTCTGGTGCAGCACCGCATCCGGATTAAGCGCGGTACCGAAATTGAGCCCCCCTTGCGGCATTCCGCCGATGATTCCGGGCTCCGTAGTCAGGGTCAGGTGTTTGAGCAGATGCTCTTCAGTCGCTACCGCGGCGACACCTTCCGGCATCCCTATCCCGAGATTGACGACGCCGCCGGGCGGTAGCTCGAACGCACAACGGCGCGCGATGATCTTGCGCTCATCGAGCTGGAGCGGCACCACCCTGTCCATGGGGACCCGCTGTCGTCCGGAAAACGCATGACTATAGGTCGTGCCGTAGGTCTGGAGATGGTTCTCGGGATTGGCCACGACCACGCAGTCGACCAGAATGCCGGGTATCTGGACCTCGCGCGGATTGAGTGAATGGCTCGCGGCAATTCGCTCGACCTGAACGATGACAAAGCCGCGGGAGTTTTTCGCAGCCATCGCCATCGCCAGATTGTCCAGCGTCAGAGCTTCCCGTTCCATGGTGATGTTGCCGGCGGGATCCGCGGTCGTGCCGCGCAGCAATGCGACATTGATGGGAAACGCCTTGTAGCGCAGCCACTCTTCCCCATCGATCTGCAGAAGCTCGATGAGGTCTTCGGTCGTGGCCTCGTTGAGCTTGCCGCCTTCGAGCCGCGGATCCACAAAGGTGCGCAGGCCTACCCTGGAGATGATTCCGGGGCCGCGCGCGGCAATGCTGCGATATAACTGAGAAATACAACCGAGCGGCAGATTGTAAGCTTCGATCCGGTTTGCGAGCGCAAGTTCGCCCAGTTTTGGCACCAGCGCCCAATGGCCTCCGATAACCCGTTTCAGGAGGCCGTCGTGCGCGAGACGGTTGAGCCCTCGATCCCTGGCATCGCCAGGCGCGGCCGCAAACATCAGCGTCAGCGCGGACGGGTGGCGCGACTCGCGATAACGCTTCTCCAGGGCAATCAGCAGTTCGTCCGGCGTTCCGACGCCGACAAATCCGGACGTACACACGGTATCGCGATCGCGGATAATGGCGGCAGCTTCATCGGCCGAAACGATCTTGTTCTTGCTCATTTGCGCATCAATCTCTCGCTGCCAGCCATGCGGAGATATCCTTACTCAGGACACCTTGCGATTTGCTGGATACGAACAGGCCGACATGGCCGCCCGGTAGCGGGATTTCGGAATAGTCTTTGCTGCCTACATGCCCGCGAAGCGCCTGTGAGCAGGTCGGTGGAATGATGTGATCATTGAGTGCATACACATTGAGGACCGACGCCGATATCGATGCCAGATCGACCTTCCGACCGGAAAGGACAAACTCACCCTTGACCAGTTTGTTGTTCTGATAAAGATCCTTCAGCCACTGCTTTGCCGCTTCGCCCGGATGAGCCGGCCGGTCAGCGAGCCACTTTTCCATGCGCAGGAAATTCATCAGCTTGGCCTGGTCGTCGACGACATCGATAAGATCGAGGTTGTACTTGGTCAGAGAACGCATCGGTGTCATCAGCGAGAACACGGAGCTCATGAATTCGCCGGGAAGCCCCCCATAGACGTCAACCAGTTTGTCGACATCCGTGCTGTCGAGGCTTCTCGTCCAGACGTTGAGAAAACCGTGATGCATGTCGAGATCGTCGCGATCGGCATGAAAGTCGATCGGGGTGATCGTGAGCACGAGGTTTTTCACCTTGTCGGGATGCAAGGCGGCGTAGCACGTCATGAATACACCACCCTCGCAGATGCCGAGCAGCGTGACCTTGTCGTGCCCGGTCTCGCGGCAGACGCGCTCCACCGCGGCGTGAATGTAGTCGTCCACATAGTCGTCGATCGTCAGCCAACGCTCGACGCGGGTTGGCTGGCCCCAATCGACCAGCCAGAGGTCCAGTCCCCGCGACAGCAGGCTGCGAACAAACGAGCGATCCGGCTGGAGATCCGCCATGGTGTAGCGGCCGATCAGGCCGTACGCCAGAATCACCGGCGTCTCGGTCTGACGCGGCGCCAGCGGCTCGTAGCGAAACAACTCGACCTTGTCGCGGCGCATCACCAGCTTCTTCGGCGTCGCCCCGATCTCAACGTCTTCGTCCTTGATCTCGGACAGGAGCCTGGCCGCCTTGAGCATCTTGACCGAGAACTCGGAAAACTCCCGCGTGGCGCGCTCCACCGGCCCTTCCTTGCTCATTGCCCGTCTCCACCATTCGTTTCCGGATGAGCCGCAGAAGCCTGTGGCCTCTCGGCAGTTACCGGGCCTGAAGCCGGCGGGGCCGCGGCGGCCGGGCCGACATGGCGCGACAGCGCGCGAAGCTCGCGCCGCAGCTCGGTCAATTGGCGTGTGACATCGTCGAAATCACGCTGGGTCGGAAGTCCAACAATCTTGGCGATGGTCTCGTTGATCTCGGTCTGCCTGGCCCGGAATTCGGTCGCGGCCTGCAACAACTCCTTCTGCGCGGCGAGAAAATCTTCCGAACGTTGATTGCTGATCAACTCGTTATTGGCGACGGTATTCCAGGCGCCAAGCCTGTCGCGCCAGCCCTCCTCCTCGGCCGCTTCGCCCGGCGCGGATGAAACCGTCGAACGGTACAGTTCCGCCGCACGCATCCAGGGGCGCCCGGCGATCACGTTGTATGCGGCGAGTTTCTTTTGCATCTCCCTCCAGGCAGAGAAGGCGCTGAGCAACTTCCGGTCAAAATCCACGACGTCAGCCAGGCGCGGCCCCTGCGCCATTCGCTCGATTGCGTCTGCAAGCTCATTGCCTGGGCCGGATCTGGTTTCTGCCGCGCGCGCAAAGACGAACGGCAAGACAGATTTCGACCACGCCTCGCCCATCGCGTCCGAAGAGCCCGCTGCCGATCGCCAGAATTCGCTCCATTGCGCGACGGTCTGCGTAAGAGCATCAAGCGGATTGTTACCCTCACTCATTGGATGCTCTCACAGAGCGGTTGCTGCTGTCGTCATATGCCGCGCTATAAATGGCATAAGCATCTTCGAGGGTGAGTTGCCGCGGATTATTGACGAGCAGGCGGGTCTGCTTCATCGCATCCTCGGAAAGCTTCTTGAGATCGTCCCGGGTGATGCCGACGACCGAGAGCGATGCGGGCACGGCGCAATCCTGTCCGATGGAAATCATCTCGTCGATGAATGCGCGCGCGCGATCGCGCGACGAGGTTGCCTGCAATCCCGGTCTGATGATGATCCCAGCCAGCTCGGCATAGAGCGCTTCCGCAGCCGGCAGGTTGAACTCCAGCACATGCGGCAGCACCAGTGCGTTAGAAAGGCCGTGCGGGACATGGAATATAGCCCCGATCGGGTAAGCGAGCGCATGCACGGCGGCAACCGGAGCGTTGGCAAAGGCCATCCCCGCCAGCATCGAACCGAACAGCATCTGAGAACGGGCTTCGAGATCGCGACCATCCTTGAAGACACGCCGAATGTTGGCCGATAGCAGCGCGAGCGCCTGACGCGCCAGCTGGTCGGACATCGGGTTCTTTTTCACCTTGCTGGTATAAGCCTCGATCGCATGCACCATGGCGTCGATGCCGGTCGCCGCGGTGACATGCGACGGCAGCCCCAGGGTCAGTTCAGGATCGAGAACCGCCCAATCCGGAATCAGGCGCGGCGATACCACGCCTTTTTTTTCCGAGGTTGGCGTCGTGACGATGGCGATCGGGGTCACCTCCGAACCCGTACCAGCCGTCGTCGGCACCAGAATCAACGGAAGACGCTGGCCCTTGGCGAGGCCGACGCCATAAATGTCATCGAGACGATCAGGCGATTTCGCGAGATACGCGACGAGTTTTGCCGTATCCAGCGCGCTGCCACCACCAACTGACAGCACCAGTTCGATCTTCTGGTCCCGGCAAAGCGCGGCCGCGCTTTCGATCACCTGAGACGGCGGATCGGCTACGACGCCGTCAAATATCGTGACCGAAATTCGCGCAGCCGACAGTGCGGCTTCCGCATCCCCGGTCAGGCCAGCGGCGCGAACGCCCTTGTCGGTCACCAGCATGATGCGACTGGCGCCGTATTGCTCGACCAGTTCGGCGATTTTCCGCGAGGCGCCGGCCTCGAACAGGATGTTGGACGGAGATTGAAAGGTGAAGGGCGTCATGATGCGTGATCCTGTCGTTTACTGCCAACGTGTCCGAGCCGCTCAATGCCGTCGCAAAATGATCATCTTCTCCTGGCTCATCTCTCTCATCGTGAATGGAATGCCGCCGACGCCATAGCCCGATTGCCGGTGACCGGCGAACGGCATCCAATCCACCCGAAATGCCGTATGGTCGTTGATCATCACCGCGGATCCCGCAAGCCGCTCCGCCGCACGCAGCGCCGGCTCGATGTCCCGCGAAAAGATGCTGGCCTGGAATGCAACTGGCAAGCTATTGGCAATCTCAATAGCCTGATCCAGCTCCTTGAATTTGTAAACGCAGGTCACCGGACCGAAAACCTCTTCCCGCGAAACCTTCGCATCCAGCTTCGGATCACGCAGGATCGCAGGCGCAAGCGTCGTCTCCGAAAGCCGTTCGCCGCCGACCACGAGCTTTGCGCCACCGGAAACGGCCTCGCTGATCCAGGATACCACGCGGTCGGCCTCGCGCGGCTGGATCAACGGACCGACATCCGTTTGGGGAGATTGCGGATCACCGACACGTAGGGCTTTCACGGCGGCGGCAAAACGTTCAACGAACTGGCTCTCGATATCCTCATGAACGAAGACCCGTTGCGTTGAGACACACACTTGTCCCGCATGGTAATAGCCGCCCTTGACAAGCAGAGGCATGATCCGCTCGACATCGGCGCTCCGATCGACGATGGCCGGCGCGGCTCCGCCATGCTCCAGCGCAGATCGCGTGCCGGGAGCCAACATGCTGTGCAGCCGCCAGCCGACCTTGCCCGAACCGATGAAACTGAGGAACGCAACACGCGGATCGGTCGCCAAGCGTTCCGCCAGGTCGACTTGCGCCGGCACGAAACTTTGGCACCAGGGCTCTGGTAGCCCGGCCTCCCGGACAAGCTTGACGAACTCCAGGCAGCATCGCGCCGTCGCGGACGCCGGCTTGACGATGACCGGGCATCCCACCGCGATCGCGGGCGCGACCTGGTGAACGATCAGATTGAGCGGATGATTGAACGCCGAGATGGCGAAAACCACCCCGATCGGCTCCTTGGTCGTGAACGCCCATCGGCCATCGCTGGCCGCGGTCAGCGCCATCGGAATCTCGCGGCCCACGAAATTACGCAGTTCGTCGGCTGCATTTCCGAGGCTATCAATGGCGCGGTCCGCCTCGATCCGCGCGTCCGTAAGCGGCTTGCCGCCCTCCTCGGCAATCAAATGACTGAAATGGTCGCGTTGATTCCTCATGAGGTCGGCTAACCGGCGCAAAACCTCCATGCGCTGAAACGGCTTCAGCCAGCCGCTGCGATTCTGGAAAACGCGTTGAGCGGTATTCAGCTTATTCTCAAGCGCATCCAAGTCGTCGGTCGAAATCTCCGCGACCGGACATCTATCGAAGGCACGTACGACCGTTAACATCAGCCAAATCTCCCACTTGATCCTGCATTCAGGCCTGACTCGCCGAAGGCATGCGCGATCTGAGCTCCTCGACGAGGACGCGCGTGTTCTCCGAATAATCGATCGGCACCGCAATCAGGTGGACGCCACCGCTCTTAAAGGCTGCCTCCAGCGTCGGCACCAATTCCACCATCGCCTCGACCCGCGCACCTTTTGCGCCGTAGGACTCCGCATACTTGACGAAGTCCGGATTGCCGAAGGTAAGACCGAAATCGGGGAATGCGTCGACTGCCTGCTTCCAGCGGATCATGCCGTAAGCGCCGTCGTCAAGAATCAGCACAACGAGGTTCAGTTTAAGCCGGACTGCCGTTTCCATTTCCTGGCTGTTCATCATGAACCCGCCGTCACCGCAAACTGCCATCACTCGGCGATTCGGATAAAGCATTGCCGCCATCATCGCCGACGGAAGTCCCGCGCCCATGGTCGCCAGCGCGTTGTCGAGCAGCAGCGTGTTCGCGACGAAGGTGCGGTAATTGCGCGCGAACCAAATCTTGTACATGCCGTTGTCGAGCGCGACGATGCCGTCGGACGGAATGACCTGTCGCACATCGTGCACCAGTCTCTGCGGCGTCGGCGGCCAGCGGTTTTCTTTCGCACGGTCGGCAATCCGGCTGAGGATGCCCTCGCGCAACGACAGCAGTGCCCCAGCTTTCCGCAGCTTGCCTTCGACACGGTCCGCCAGCAATTCGAGACTGGGACCGACGTCGCCAACAACTTCGGCATCAGGGAAATAGACCTGTTCCACGTTGGCTGGCGTATAACTGACGTGGATCACCTGCGGTCCGTGCGGCCCCATGATGAAAGGTGGCTTTTCGATCGTGTCATGCCCGATAGCGATGATCAGATCAGCCCTGTCAATGGCGTCATGGACGTAGTCGCGCTCCGATAGGGCGGCCGTGCCCATGTAAAGGTTGGTGCCGCCGGGAACCGTGCCCTTTCCCATCTGTGTGGTGAAGAACGGAATTCCGGTGCGACGGACGAAGCCAGCAAGCCCCGATGTAGAGCGCGGGCGACTGGCGGCGGCGCCGAGCATGATCAGTGGGCGCTCGGCACGCAGAATCATTTCGGCAGCACGATCCAGCGCTTCCCGGTGCGCAACGGGGATTTCTATCGGATGAAGCGGCACCATCGGCACATTCGCTACCTTTTCCCCCGCGATATCTTCGGGTAGCTCCAGATGCACGGGACCGGGCCGCTCTTCCATCGCGACCCGGAAGGCATCGCGGACCAGTGTGGGAATGCTGGCGGCGCTGACGATTTGCCGCGACAGCTTGGTCAGAGGCTTCATGGACGCAATCACGTCCACGATCTGAAAGCGCGCCTGACGGCTGCTCATGATGGCCTTCTGGCCCGTGATCATCACCATCGGCATCGCACCGAGATGCGCATAAGCAGCGCCGGTCGAAAAATTCAGCGCACCCGGACCGAGTGTCGCTATGCACACACCAGGTTTTCCAGTGAGCCGGCCGTGCGTTGCGGCCATAAAGGCAGCGGCCTGTTCGTGCCGGGTCAGCACCAGTTCAATTTTCGAATTTCGAAGCGACTCGACAACGTCGAGATTTTCCTCCCCCGGCACGCCGAAAATGCGGTCAACGCCCTCATGTTCCAGTGCCGCAACGAGCAGATCGGAGCCCTTGATCATTGGCAAACTACTCCCGTTTCGACTCAATCCGCGTGAGTCGCCTGTCAGATGACCGGCGACGGCTCGGAACACCGGCAACCGGATTGGCCATTGCTTGCGGCTTCACCGAGCGGGATATTTGACCGTTGATCAGGCGGCCGTTCTCGCCGAACCAACGTTTGCCGGCAGTTCTAGCGGAGCATTGGCGCTGTCGATAAATTCCACCGTTGCGAAGACGAGTTCCGTTTCACCGATGTTTTCGAGATCGTGAATCATGAACTCGCCCAGCCCATAACGATGGTGCCGAGTATCTCCCGATAGATAGCTCACCTCCACCGTCCGGCCATCGCCGTAATGCGACCGCGCTTGACCGGCAGTGACCGCTGTCCAGAAATAATCGAGAACGTGGGTGTGGAAGCCGATGCGTTCGCCAGGCTTTAGGCTAAGATGCCAGACTCGGACGCGTTCGGTTTCCGAGACCAGACGGCTGCCGACCTGGCCATTCCCGGCGCGAGCGACGAACTCTCCTTGCAACGCGAGCGGCAAAGCCGCCGGCGCCGAGGGCCACTGATCGATGATGTGTTTGGTCATGATCTTCTCCTGACGTTAGTGGTGAATCGCCGGGGCGCGCGGCCGATCGAACCCTGTCTGGGCCGCCACGTGCTGGGCATCGAACGCAAACCGGACCCCCACAGCTTCCTTGCTGCGATCGAAGCGGGAGACCAGCCACGTGGTGAAGAAGGCGAGTGGCAAGGAGAACAGCGCCGGATTGTCGTAGGGGAATGGCGCTGGCCCCAGCTTGAAGGTCGCAGTCCAGACGCCTGGGCTGAGAGCGACGAGAACCAGGGCGAGAATCAGTCCGGCGAGCGAGCCCATGACGGCCCCTCGTGTGGTCAGGCCCCGCCAGGCGATCGAAAGAAAGATGATGGGAAAATTGGCGCTCGCCGCTATGGCGAAGACCAAGCCCACCATGAAGGCGATATTCTGGTTTTCAAACAGTATGCCGAGACCCATGGCCGCCAGACTGATGGCGACCGCGGCGCCCTTTGACACAAGGACTTCCTCACGCTCCGACGCCTGTCCGCGACGAATAACTCTTGCATAGAGATCGTGACTGGCGGCCGATGCGCCGGCGAGCGTGAGACCCGAAACGACCGCGAGAATCGTAGCGAAAGCCACTGCCGAAATAAACCCGAGCAGCAACGATCCACCGAGTTGATCGGCCAGGTGAAGCGCGACCATGTTGGTCCCGCCAATAAGATTTCCGGCAGCGTCCTTGAAGGCAGGATCACCTGAAACGAGCGCGATTGCACCGAACCCAAGGACGAAGAGCAACGTATAGAAAACGGTGATGAACCCCGTTGCGACGAGAACCGACAGACGTGCCTGACGCGCGTCCCCGACCGTGAAGAACCGCATCAGGATATGCGGCAATCCGGCGGTGCCGAATATCAACGCGGTGCCGAGCGATATCGCGGAAACAGGATCTCTGACCAGACCGCCGGGCGCCATGATGGCCTGACCCTTCGGGTGCAGTTCCACGGCCCGACTGAAGAGCGCTTCCAGGTTGAAGCCGAAATGCGACAGGATCAGTATCGACATTAACACGCTGCCGCTGAGAAGCAGCACGGCCTTTATGATCTGAACCCAGGTCGTTGCCAGCATACCACCGAAAGCGACATAGGCCATCATGAGCAGGCCAACGACTCCGATGGCCGCGTAGTACGGCAGTCCAAATATAAGCTCGATGAGTTTGCCGGCGCCGACCATCTGCGCGATAAGATAGAACAGCACTATAACGAGTGTGTTGACGCCGGCGATGATCCGCACGGGCACCTCCGAAAGCCTGAAGGCCACGACATCCGCGAATGTGTAGCGTCCAAGGTTGCGCAGCGGTTCGGCGATCAGGAACAGGATCATCGGGAAGCCGACGAGGAACCCGATCGCATAGATCATACCGTCATACCCGGAGGTGTAGATCAGCGCGGTTACGCCGAGAAATGTTGCGGCGGAGGTGTAGTCTCCAGCGATCGCAAGCCCGTTCTGAAAGCCGGACAGACCTCCGCCGGCCGCATAGAAGTCACTCGCCGTGCGCGTTCCGCGCCTCGCGGCCCAGAACGTGATGCCGAGGCTGACCGCTACAAACGAAAGAAACATCGCAATCGCAACTGGATTGAGGCTTTGCCGCGATGTCGGCCCCGTTAAGGCATCGGCAGCAGCGCCATTTGTCAGAAAACACGTCGCCATGAAAGCGAGAAGCAGGCAGCGAATCATTGGAGGGTCTCCTGAAGATGCCGACTCAGAGCGTCGAGACGCGTGTTGGCGACAAGGACGTAGATCGCGGTGAGCACGAAGCCGAAGCTGAGAAGGGCTGCGCCCACGACGATTCCCCACGTCACGACGGAATTGGCATGCACAGGAACGCCAAGCAGTGAGGGGCGAAGCGCGATTGTCAGAATGTAGGCGAAGTAGACGGCCGCCATCGCGAAAGCCAGAACGCCACCGAGACAGCGCCGCTCGAATGCGAGGCGCCGGAATAGTGCGTGACCTGCGATACGTTCAGTGTCCATGATGTGCTCCAATAAAATTCGATCGTCAACGGCGTTTGGATAGGCGCAGACCCGCTTGTGCCTCAGGCAGATTGCAGCGACGGATAATCCGTGTAGCCCTCGGCTGAGCCGCCGTACCACCCGATGGACCGGGGCTCGTTGAACGGACCACCGCCGCGGATGCGCGCGGGCAAATCGGGATTGGCAAGAAATGGTCGGCCGAAGGCAATCACGTCGACCGATCCTCCAGCCACCAGCTCTTGCGCGGCTGGTGGCCTGATTCCTCCGTTCGCGATCAGGGCACCACTAAAATGCGGTTTCACCGCCGCAAGGAATCGCGGCATATCCGGCTTGCCAGCCCAAGCATTCGTATCGGCGAGATGCAGGTAAGCGACGCCGGCTTTATCGAGCATTCCAGACACAGCCGCAGTGGTTCCGTCAGGATCCGGATCACGCGTGTTATTGTACGCGGCGTAGGGAGAGATTCTCACGCCAACCCGCGATGCCGGAACGTTGGCACAGACCGATTCAACGACATCTCCAAGAAAGCGCAGTCTGTTTGCGAGAGCACCTCCGTATTCGTCGGTTCGCCGATTGAGCGTCGGCGTCATGAACTGGTGCGGCAGGTATCCGTTCGCTGCGTGAATTTCGACGCCGTCAGCTCCAGCTTCCATTGCATTAGCGGCTGCGCGGCCGTAATCTTCGATCGCTTCAGCTATGTCTGCCTTCGTCATTTCGCGCGAATGCGTTGCCGCGATGCGGGCGTATCTGCCGTTCGCCATCAACCCCCAGACCTGCAACGAATCCAGATCGTCGTTCACACCGGACGGCGATAAGGGGGCCTGGCCGTTTAGGATCGCGTCAGAGCCAACCCGTCCGCAATGCCAGAGCTGGACGAAAATCGACCCACCATTCTTGTGAACCGCCTCGATGATCGGCTTCCAGCCTTCAACCTGCGCGGCGCTGTAGATGCCGGGCGCACGCTCGAAAGAACAGGATTTCGAAGTGATGTTCGTCGCTTCGGTGATGATGAGGCTGGCGGACGCGCGTTGTGCGTAATAGATCTGCGAGATCGGCTGAGGCACGCCCTCGGCGTCGGCGCGGCATCGCGTCAAGGGTGCCATCGCAACGCGATTCTTCAACGTCAGCCCCCGTAAATTGAATGGGTCGAACAGTGTCGGCATCAAAGCCCCCTAGTTATTGCCGTTTGCTTTGGCTTCGCCTCAGGTGGTTTCAAGGAACGCAATGGATGCCGTCTCCGCCATCACAGCCTGCGGAGAACGATGCAGTTCAGCAGCACGCTTTTCCTCGGCGGTGCTGATCTGCGCCTGCATGTAGGCGCCGAGACGCCTCGCGCGCGCGACAATTGACCGACCAACCGCAAGTCGCGGCGCTTCAAAGCTCATCAACGCGCCATCGAGATGCTCTTCATTCTTGAGCGCCTCTACGAGCGCCCATGCGTCTGCAGCCGCTTTTGTCACACCAGCGCCCACGTGGGGCCGCGCGACAAATGCAGCGTCGCCAATGAGAACCGTTCGACGGCCGACGGCCATCTTGGGCGTTTCGAGATCTTGTATCGCCTGGATAAACGGCTGCTTCGTCCTTTGAACGACTTCGGCGAACTGGGGCGCGAGCAACCGGCACGCGTCCCGCCTCAGCCCCTCGATAACTTCGGGCCGAATTTTGTTCGGCGGAATCGACAAGGCGTGCGAGACACCATCGATATCCGTCAGAAGTTCGTTCAGGGCGTCGCCGATTGCAGCAGGACGATACCAGACGAAGTTATACCGGCGCTTGCCAACTGCAAGCGCTTCATTCAGCCCAGCCACCGGATAGCCGAGCATCTGCTCGCCTTCGGGCAACGAGAAGGAGAAATGATTACACAGCGCCTCGCGGGTCGCGGAGGATAAATCCGCTTCGTCGACGAGACCGCGCCAAGCGATATAGCCGGCATAGGTCGGCGAAACACCCGGCAGGAACTGCGAACGCACAGTTGAGAAGATTCCATCGGCACCTACTAGCAAATCGGCTTCCTCGACGGATCCGTCCGCGAAATAGGCAACAACGGCTTGATCGGCTTCCTCGACACGTTCGAGGTTGCAGCCATGATGATAGATTTCGTCTGCCAACGACTTTCGTAACAGGCCGTAGAGATGCCCCCAGGAGGTAACGATTTGATCGAGCGGGAGTTCACCGATCAAAGCTCCATCTTGTCCGAACACCCGACGCCCGGTGACGGGAACTCCAGCCATCGCGGCCACCCGCTCAATGCCTGCCTGTTCAAGGACATCGAAGAGCTCACGATGGGTGACAATGCCAGCCCCGCGACCTGACAGCTCCGACCCGATACGCTCGTAGACGCTGACATCCCAACCAGCGCGCTTCAACAGGAGGGCGGCGATTAGCCCCGCCATTGATCCACCGATAATCAAGACCTTTGCCTTGGCCCGATGCGATGCGATACGACTAGAGCCCATAAACAGCCCTCCTTTTTCGCCAATCCCTGCTCTCGTCCGCCATCTCCGCTTCGCGGTAAGGCCGAACGACGCGTCGTTATTTATCAATTGATAATTACGTACAGAATCTTCTTGACGCGGTCAAGGACTATTTATCAGTTGATAATCTCTCTCCGGCTGGCTCTATCTGGAGGGTACACATGCTGTGGAGAAGACGCATATTCTGGCTTTCCAACAGGGACCGCACTATTATTTGATTAATATCAATGTATTAGTTGACCGGGTATGAGCCAATCCCCTACCGTTGCGCCATCGTCTGGATCGCCTTCAGGGGTAAAAAAGCTGCAAGTCGAGACGGCTGTGCAGAGGTCTTGGCAAGACTATTTATCAAAGGATAATTGCATGAGCCAATCTCCTATCCCTACACCATCGTCTGGATCGCCCTTTAGGGTGAAGAGAGCTGCGCCTCGAGACGTTTCGGTTGATTCACGGCGCGGCCGGCGGCTCTCCCCATCTGAGAGAGAAAAGTGCATTGCTGCAGCGGCTGTCACGTTCTTTTCGACTCATGGCTTTGACGGGCAGACGCGCGAACTGGCGGCTGCGCTAGGAATAACTCAACCGCTCCTTTACCGTTATTTCCCAAGCAAGGAGGCGCTTATTGAGCGCGTCTTCCAGGATGTTTTTGTTGGTCGTTGGGATCCGTTTTGGGAGGAATTGATCATCGACCGGAAAATGGACCTTGAGGCACGTCTGACTCAATTTTACGTGAGCTACGCAAGTGTTATCCTGACACCTGAGTGGGTAAGGCTCTTCACGCTTGCAGGTTTGAAAGGCCTAGACTTCAACGGCCGTTACCTCCAGATGCTCCACAAGCGAATCTTTGAAATCATTGTTGGCGAACTGCGATACGAATTTGATCGGCCGTCACTTATCACCGCTCCATCAAGTGACCTAGAGATTGAAATGATCTGGAGTTTACACGCATCCATTTTCTATCTCGGTGTACGACGGTTTATCTACGGCATGCCATTGGCCAGCCCTGTTGACAAAATCATCTCCGCTAAGGTGAAGGCATTTTTGTATGGCGTCTCACAGATATTGCCGCCGACTGAACAAAATTCCGCCTGCGCTTGATCGAACCACCTAGGAGCGTGTCGCCGGGAGGGACGCGTCAAGCCCCTCGCGCTCCAGTCGAGTCGATCACGCGTGGATCCTGGTGCGGAACGAACGGCAAGGTCACCGGCTCCGAACCGGCGGCGATGATTGTCTACTCAAAGCTGATCGTTCTATTACCATCGCCCCGGACCTCAATGCTGTTCGGCGCGGTAAACCGGCCATAGAGTCGCTACAAGGGGTGCGCTGCCTTCGTCGTGCGGCTCGACTCGACCGATCAAGGCCGCCTCGGTCAAGAAGCGGAAAGCCGAGGCCGAATGGAAGATGATGGAATCGTTCAAGACTACGCTTGACGCTTATGGAATCCTCAACAGCGGCGTTCTGTTCGACTCATCGGTCCGAGCCGGGAATGATTTGCCAGGCGGATCACTGCGTCCGACACCTTCGTCGCGCGAAGAGTAAGCCCGGCTTAAACGCGGCGGAATCGATTGACACCGGTCGACACAGGTTTGTATTTATCGATAGATAAATAACGAGTCCCTCACCGACTTGCCCGCCCAGGAGAGTTCCCATGGACAAAGCCGTCATTGAAAAATGGCCTGACGCGCCCCCTCAACTGTCGCCGGATCTTCGTGCCGAATTCACCGCAAACCTTGGCAATGGCCGTGTCGGCAGCAGATTGGTCTCCGAGACGGACCGCGTGCGCGTGTGGCATCTACAGCTCGCACCGGGCGAGCGCATCGGATTTCATACCCATGTCCTCGACTATTTCTGGACGGTTCTCACCGCAGGTCGCGCGCGGTCGCACTACTCGAACGGCGAAACCAATGACGTCCAGTATCAGCCCGGCGACACAAAGCATCACACATATGGCCCGGACGAGTTCATGATCCACGATCTCGAAAACACAGGCGATACAGCGCTCATATTTACGACAGTCGAATTCAAGGAAAGCGCCAACCAACCGCTGCAACTGAATCTCACCGAGAGTGTCGCGGCAAGCGCTGCCTGAACCGCCAGGGACTTCAGACACCGGCACCACCATTTGCGCGGGGGATGACCATGGTTGCGGACCGATCCGACCTTGCGCTCGTTGAGGCCGTTCGTTCACGAGGTTTATTCGAATGACCGGCTGGAACGCCTGCTGTCGTTTGTGAGGTTCTCTCCGCATGGTCCGCTTGCGCGTAAGAATTGTCGGAGGCTCGCTTGCCGGTCTCTTCGTCGCAACGCTGCTTAAACGAGAGGGGCACGATGTCAGGATTTACGAGCGTTCGGTGCGCGGACTTGACGGGCGTGGCGCAGGTCTGCTGGGCAAGAAGGAGACGTTCGCGATCCTGCGTGCCGCCGGATGCGAACACGTCGCCCGCGTCAGTGTGATCGCCAGAGAGCGCCTGACTTTCGACGAAACGGGCGCTGTCGTTGATCGGAGCATGGCACCGCAATCCCAATTGTCGTGGGATTATCTCTATCGAACGTTTCGCGACTTCATTGCGGGCGACGACTACATGCTCGGGCGGTATGTCGACGGGATTCGGCAGGACGATGACGCCGCGTACCTTACGTTCAAAGACGGTGGGGAAGAGTCTGCTGATGTCGTTATCGGGGCTGACGGCGCAGCCTCCATTGTGCGGAATGCCGTGAACGGCCGGCTCTCTCCCAGCAAATATGCCGGCTATGTCGGCTGGCGCGGCCTGTTGCCCGAGACGGCCCTTCCGCCGGAAGCCGCTGCAGATCTTCTGGATCGTTTTGCGTTCCACCAGATATCCGGGTCACACATCCTGGGCTTCCTAGTCGCCGGTCCGCATGCCGAGACCACTGTGGGCTCCCGCAGATACAACTGGGTCTGGTATCGGCCAGCAGCCGGAGAGATCGCCCGGGCGGAAGTGTTCACCGATTCAGCCGGACGTGTTCATCCGTATTCGCTGCCGCCGGGTTCGGTCCCGCAAGCGGCGCGGGCGGTGATGATCGGCGACGCGGCGAGGCTGCTCCCGCCGTCGCTGGCCGCCGCCGTGGCGGCTACCGAACAGCCATTCGTGCAGGGCGTCTTCGACTATGAAACTCCGCTTATGGCGAACGGGCGCTTGGTTCTGATCGGTGATGCCGCCTTCGTGGCGCGGCCGCATACGGCGATGGGCGTCGCGAAGGCGGCCGGCGACGCCATGGCTCTTGTCGCCCATCTGTCACGAAAACCTATCGTCGAAGCGCTCCGCGCCTTTCACGAAGAACGCCTGCCGGTCGGCGCCTCGATTGTCGCGTACGGAAGGCGGCTCGGCGAGATGCTCACTGCCAAAGCGAGTACCGAAACCTAATGGTTACCTTTGGGTCACTACTTGCGATATGGAAACCACTCGCCACGTTTCATCTCAGCAACCTTTCACGGAGACAGCAGATGAGCGAACTTTCAGAAGCCGGCGTATGCGGCATCGACGGCTGCGGCCCGCGGGGGACAATCGCACCGATTTCGTCACCGCCACCAAGAGCTCGGACGTGCAAATCGAAGTCGTCTCGGATGCGATCTGTCCGTGGTGCTATGTCGCCAAGAGAAATCTGGACGCCGCCGTGGCTGAGCTTCGGAAAGACTTCAGCGTGGACGTAAAATGGCTTCCCTTCGAGCTCAACGCTGGCATGCCGAAGGGCGGTCTCGATCGGAAAAAATACCGATCCGCGAAATTCGGGTCGTGGGAACACTCGCAGCGCCTCGACGCGCACGTCGCGGAGGCTGGAAAGGCTGCCGGTCTTGATTTTCATCATGAGCGCATGGAGCGCACGCCCAACACCTTCGATGCTCACCGACTGATCTGGTTGGCGGAAAAGGAAGGGGTCCAGGACGCGGTAGTCGAGGGATTGTTCGCCGGCTACTTCACAAAAGG
>Ga0209488_10001770_pt1 | contig 18253 bp, 14 predicted proteins | sample Rivendell_Oct201_8_FD_188349 | JGI IMG/M metagenome (GOLD analysis project Ga0209488, IMG submission 188349) | Vadose zone soil microbial communities from the Eel River Critical Zone Observatory, Northern California, USA -... | ecosystem: Environmental > Terrestrial > Soil > Vadose zone >...
GGGGAATAAAAAACCCTCCGTGCCAAAGAGTGCAGGAGGGGTCTCAGAATATCCAAGAATCTCTACATGCTCTTTAGCAGTTTTTTACGTGGAGCAAGTTGCCCTAAATCGCCACGTTTCGCCGCAGCAAGCGGCTGTAATATTAATGACAGGGAAAGTGCGGATTGTCAATACTGTTTCTAAAGCGCAACATTAGGTGACAACAATTTTCCGGTTTGTCGCGTCAAAGAGAGAGAGGAAACTAAGTCAACGAACCTCCAAAGCCAGCCCCGGCCATATGGCCAGTGTGTTTTCCGGTGCAGCACTTGCACTGGACAACTGCGGTAAGTTCGCAGTGTTATACTCAGTAGCGACGGGTGCGACTCGCGAGAGCGGTCTGGCGGCGGAGAGAATACAGGAGCAGCAAAGATGGGTGATCCAATCGTTAAAATGTTCAGCTGGGCGCGTCGGGAAAAAATGGTTGCCGGGTTGTTTGTGGCGCTCACGCTGGTGGTAGGAATTCTGATCGGCACCGTGGTGTCCGGCCGTACTTCAGCCATGAAGACTATCCCATTTGCAGGCAAGGGAGCGACTCCGCTGGCCATGCCGGACGCCATTCCGTCCTCCAATTCGTTTGCGTCCATCGTAAATCGCGTGGAACCCGCAGTCGTGAACATTTCCACTACACAGGTGATGGAGAAACGGCGATCCGCTACCAAACGCCGCCCACAGCAGCCGAACGAGCAGCAGCCAGAAAATCCCAATGATCCGATGCAGGACTTTTTTGACCGGTTTTTTGATGGCCGCCAGGATGCTCCTGCGACAGCAGAGCGCAGCCTCGGATCTGGTGTGATCGTCGATCGCAAGGGCTTTATTCTTACCAACAATCACGTTGTAGATCAGGCCACCAAGATTCAAGTGCAGTTGAATGGTGAAACCGCCAAGTACAACGCCAAAGTCGTCGGCGTGGATGAAGAAACCGACCTGGCAGTGATCAAGATCGAGCCGCCCAAAGAATTGCCCGTCGCAAAACTGGGAAATTCCGATGGTGTGCAGGTGGGCGATTGGGTACTGGCGATCGGCAGTCCGTTCGGCCTGAACGCGACCGTCACAGCGGGAATCATCAGCGCGAAGGATCGTGGTGGAGTGGGCAGGCAATTTCAGAAGTTCCTGCAGACCGATGCCGCCATCAACCCAGGCAACTCCGGCGGACCGCTGGTGGATCTGGCCGGCGAAGTGATCGGCATCAACACCGCAATTATCACCGGCAGCCGCGGTTACGAGGGCGTCGGGTTTGCTCTGCCATCGAGCGTCGCCATTAACGTTTATAACCAATTGATTCAACAGGGACGCGTTACGCGCGGCTCGATCGGCGTCAGTTTCCAGGAAGAGCTGGGAACCAATGCCATCACCCTGAAGGAACTTGGCGCGGCCAATGGCGTCGTGATCATGGGCGTGGAGCCGGGCAGTCCGGCGGAAAAAGCCGGCCTGAAAGGCGGCGACGTGATAACCAACGTGAACGGCCGACCGATCAAGACCGGTAACGACCTGGTCAATCCAATTGCCCAAGCTCCCATCGGAACGAAAGTAAAGATCGCGTACGTGCGCGACAGGCAGATCAAGGAAACCACCGCGGTGGTCGAGGATCGCACACGCGTGTTCCCCAACGCCGCCTTACGCCAGGTAGATTCGCAAGGCGATAACGGCGCGGCCGAGTTCGGCTTGCGCGTCGAAAATCTGACACCAGAACGCGCGTCACGCGTCGGTATGGAAGGCCAAAAAGGCGTGCTCGTCGTTGACGTCGATCCAGCCAGCTTCGGCGATGACCTGGGGTTCGCGCGCGGCGACGTCATTGCAGAAGTCAATCGACAAGCCGTAAGTTCCGTGGCAGATTACAAGGCCGTCATGGGAAAACTGAAGCCTGGCGCAAACGTGGTCTTTAAAATTCTGCGTCGCCAGGATAATGATCGCGTACTGACTGTCTTTCTGCCGGGAGTCATTCCGATAGAGAACGCTCAGTAATCGCTCAACGACACAAGAGGAACACGGAAGTTATGAGAATCGTTCGCGCGGCACTCCTGGTTCTGCTGACGGCTTCGTTAGCGGGGCTGGGTGTGCCGGCTGGTTTCGCACAAACTGCAGCCACTCCCAAAAAGAAGACTTCATCGAAAAATAGAACGACAGCCGCGGAAGGTTCGCAGGCCAAGAACGCGCCAAAAAAGAAGCCGGCTGCGAGCGGTTCAGCAAAGATTCACAACGCAACTTCTAGCGCGACCAACAAGAATTCGACAAAAGTGTCTGGCAAGACTTCTTCGAGTACCACAAGAAAGTCTTCTGTTAGATCGCTTGCTGGTAAGAAATCCCGCAAACAGCCTGGCCAGAAAACTCCGACTGTGGATCGGGTAAATCAAATCCAGGCAGCCTTGGCCAGAGACGGATCGTTTCAAGGTTTGCCAAACGGCAAATGGGATGACAATACTGTGGCCGCGATGCGCCGCTTCCAAACGGCTCACGGACTAAATCCCAGCGGCAAGCTGGATGCTCCTACGCTTCAGCGGCTTGGACTAGGTTCAGAAACCGCTGGAGTCGCTGCCCCCACGCCGCCTCCGGGCGCGACCTCCCGGCTCACTTCTTCTGCGAACATCGCCGCGGCGCCTTTAGAATCTGGCCGCCGCCAGTAGGTTCGACTGTTGGTTTTTACCTTCCCGAATACCAGAAATACAGTAGAATCAGTACTTTAGAAGCAGTCGCATCGGAATTGTTTTGCACACCTTTTGCAAATTTGTGGGCGAGGCGCTACATCCGCCCGGCTGTAACCACGCTTTACAATCTTCTAAGTTCCTCAAAAGACTATTCTTAAAAAATTGCGGTTCGCCTTTAGCATTGGTGCGCAAACTGCGATGCTATTTCTGGCTAAGTGAAATCTCGCAATGGCGAAGTCTGCGTGTTTCTAGGAATGGGGCAATCACCATGAGCAAATGGAAGACGATATTTTTTGCCGGAGCTATGCTGATGTTCGGCGCTCATCAGGCAAAGGCTGACAGCACTCCCGTGGTATTGACGTTTGAGGGTGTCGGAAACTTTGTCACCGTCGGCAATTTCTACCATGGCGGAACTGGCGGGAACTTGGGAGTCGTGTTTGGCTCGGGGTCGCTGGCACTGACGCCGGCGCCGGGAGGCAACGGGAATTTCACGAACGCACCTTCCGGAGACACCGTTCTTTTCTTCTCGGGAGCGACCGGCGACGTAATGAATGTGGCCGGCGGTTTCACGACTGGATTTTCATTCTTTTATTCTGCGCCGTTCGATCCAGGCTCGGTCACGGTTTGGAGCGGTCTGGACGGAACAGGAACACCGCTTGCTAGCCTCAGCTTGCCCGTAAATGGTGCTTGCACGACCGCTTTTTGCACTTGGACCGCTGCTGGCGTCAGCTTCTCCGGGACGGCGGCGTCGGTGGATTTCAGCGGGTCAGCAGAGAATGCCTTCTTCGATAACATTACGCTGGGCTCAGCTACGCCCGGCGGCGGTACGACGCCAACTCCGGAGCCTGCGACCATACTCCTGTTGGCAGTGGGGCCGCTTGGGTTGCTGGGAGCCCGGAGCAAGAAGCCAGCTTAATAGGCGAATCGCGAAGCACAAATAAAATCGAAATCCGCGGGACGGGCAGTCCGGTGATCGGCTGTTCGTCCCGTTGTTAGTCTTGCTCTACAGTTTCCCGGTTACTTGCTCCCCATCTAATTTGCGCCGTTTGACCTGTTTCGCCGAGCGATGCTAAAGTTTTCTGTCTGCACAGTTGGCTCACGCCAAGACGTCCAGCAAAATAGCGAACCGACAGGAATTTCAGGAGGCAGTATGGCAACGGCAGCAGCGCCACGCGTGTACAAGAATTTCATCAATGGGGAATGGGTGGAAGCGAGCGGGGGCAAAGCCTACGAAAATCGTAATCCAGCGAACTCGGATGAACTGGTGGGAATGTTTGTGTCTTCGACTTCGGAAGATGTGGACTCCGCGGTGGATGCCGCAAAAGAAGCGTACAAGTCCTGGCGGCTGGTGCCGGCGCCCAAGCGGGCAGAGATTTTGTACCGTGCTGCGGAGTTGCTGGTGCAGCGCAAGGAAGAATTCTCGAAAGATATGACGCGCGAGATGGGCAAAGTGCTGGCGGAGACGCGCGGTGACGTACAAGAAGCGATTGATATGACGTACTACATGGCAGGAGAGGGCCGAAGGTTGTTTGGCCAGACTACTCCGTCGGAATTGCCAAACAAATTTGCCATGAGCGTCCGGCAATCGATTGGCGTGTGCGGAATGATTACGCCGTGGAATTTTCCCATGGCGATTCCTGCCTGGAAAATGATGCCGGCGCTGGTCGCGGGAAATACCGTGGTTTTGAAACCGGCGGAGGATACGCCGCTTTCTTCGTATCACTTGGTACAGACATTGACGGAAGCCGGATTGCCGCGAGGCGTGGTGAATCTGGTAAGCGGCGATGGGCCGAATGCGGGAGCTCCACTTTCGCAACACAAAGAAGTTCCGGTGCTGAGTTTTACCGGGTCGACCGCGGTGGGACGGATTATTGCGGAAGCGTGCGCGCCGGATTTCAAGCACGTATCGCTGGAAATGGGCGGCAAGAACATCATCATCGTGATGGACGATGCCAATCTGGATTTGGCGGTGGATGGCGCGGTGTGGGGAGGATTTGGAACTAGCGGGCAGCGCTGCACGGCGGCCAGCCGGGTGGCGATTCACAAGAGGGTTTATGGGGAGTTCACCAAACGGCTGGTTGAACGAGTGAAGCATTTAAGAGTTGGCAACGGACTCGACACACCGACCGAAATGGGTCCCTGCATCAACGAACAACAACTCAATACGGTGATGTCTTACGTGGAGATCGGGAAAAATGAAGGCGCGAAACTGCTGACCGGTGGGAACCGGCTGGATTCTGGCGCGTTTGCGAAAGGTTGGTTCCATGAACCGACGCTGTTTGGCGATTGCTCAGCGAAGATGCGCGTGGCACAGGAGGAAATTTTCGGGCCGGTGGTGTCGCTGATTCCGGTAAATGATTTTGCGGAGGCGGTCGAGGTTGCGAACGGCGTGCCGTATGGCCTTTCGGCTTCGATCTACACGAAGAACGTGAACCAGGCGTTCGCAGCAATGCGGGATATTTATACCGGCATCGTCTATGTGAACGCCCCGACCATTGGCGCCGAAACGCACTTGCCCTTTGGCGGGACCAAGCAAACCGGCAATGGCCATCGCGAGGCAGCCATTGCTGCCATCGACTTCTACACCGAGTGGAAGACGCTCTACATCGATTATTCAGACAAATTGCAGCGCGCGCAAATCGACAACGCGGATTGAGCAATGGTCCGCGATTCGCTTTTCTTGTGAGGTCGTGGCTACCGAACTAGACGACAATACCCCACGGACGGCACGGCAAATCGTCGAGTTGGGGCACAATGGCGCCCAGAGCCTAAGACGTTGGTCTATCCCCGCAGGGGCATCGCCTGCAGCGCTCCGGATGCGAAAACCCGTTAAATGACTTGATTGACCGGGACTTGACAGGCTTTCTACAATAGTAGTTAGCACTCTCCAGACGTGAGTGCTGCTATGAGACATGCACCTCTCCAGGAACGGCGTAACCGGCAGATTTTGGCGGACCTTGTCCGGACGTACATCGAGACGGGCGAGCCGGTCTCGTCGCGCGCCATTTCCAAGCGGTTTGAAGAAACGTTGAGTACTGCTACGATTCGCAACGTGATGGCGGATCTCGAGGATGGCGGGTTTTTGTACCAGCCGCATACTTCAGCGGGCCGGGTGCCAACGGCCGCGGCATACCGTTTTTTTGCGCAAGAAATCGCAACGCAGGCCACGCTGAGCCTGGAAGACAAGGAATGGATCCGGCGCGAATTCTCTACCGCCAATAATCGCGTCGAAATCACCGAACGCGCCGGGCATGTGCTTGCGGAAGTATCGAACGGACTTGGCATCGTGGTGTCGCCGCCGCTGGGCAGAACAATTTTGGAGCACGCGCGGATCTGGTTGCTGCCAGATGGGCGAGTGGTGGTGGTGCTGATTTCGCCGGGAGGAATTACACGGGATAAAGTATTGCGGCCACCGCGGATATTTTCACAGCAGGAGCTTGACGCGACCGCGGAATTTTTGAACCGGCAATATTCTGGCTGGACGCTCGAAGCTATCCGCGCGGACTTGCTGGTTAAGCTGGCGACGGAAAGCGAGCGCTATGAAGGACTGCTGCGCGGCGCCCTGGCGTTGTGCGATCCCGCGGTCCTGGGAGACGAGACCACGTCGCAGCTGCATGTGGAAGGAACGGCACAAATCATTGGAACGCCGGAATTTTCCAACCAGTTGCAATTGCGCGAACTCCTGTCTGCCATCGAAGAGAAGCATCGCCTGATCACGGTGTTGAACGCGTGTATCGACTCGCCGGAACCGGTGCTGGTGCAAATCGGCCTGAAAGAAATTTCGCAGGCGGGCGACAGCCTGGCGCTGATCAGCGCGCCATATACCAGGGTAGATGGAGTGCAAGGCTCGCTGGGGGTCATCGGTCCGACGCGAATGCATTACGAACGCGCCATAAACGCGGTCGCGTACGTGGCACAGATTTTCAGTGAGTCGTTGAGCAAGATTTCCTAACCGGAAATGAGCAAGATTCCTAGCTGGAAAAGGGGCAATGCTGTGAGCGAGAAAGAGATACGAATTCCCGTGAATCGGGGAGACGAAAACGCGGAAGGCAATGTTGAATCGGAATCTCTGCGGGTGGATGCGGACGTTGCAAAATTGGCCACGGATCTTGAAGACCTGCGGCAAACGCTGCTGCGGCGGCAGGCAGACTTCGATAATTACAAGAAGCGCATTGAAAAGGAGCGCGGCGAGGATTCGAAGCGCGCCACTGCTCGGCTGATTGAAGCCTTGATTCCGGTCATCGATGGATTTGAGCAGGCGCTTGCCGCGCATCGCGAAGCCGAATACGAAAATTACCGGCGCGGATTTCAACTTATTTATAAGCAGCTGACCGACAACATTGCAAAGCTTGGCGCGGAACGTGTTGACCCGACCGGGAAACCGTTCGATCCGCATTTGCACCAGGCCATGGATCGCACCGAGACGACTGAACACGAAGACGGTACCGTGTTGCAGGTTTTTCAGCCGGGATATGTTTTTCATGGACGTGTGCTGCGTCCGGCGATGGTGCGTGTAGCCGTACAGCCCGCTGCCGCATCGAAAGCAAATACCAATTAGCGCGAAAAAGCCGATTTGCACGATAACGATTAATCCAAAAAGGAAACCGAACGAATGGCGAAGTCGAACCAACGCGATTTTTATGAAGTGCTCGGCGTGACCAAGACCGCCACAGTGGACGAGATTAAGTCTTCCTACCGCAAAGCCGCACTGAAGTGGCATCCCGATCGCAATCCAGAAAACAAGCACGAAGCCGAGATTAAATTCCGCGAATGCACGGAAGCTTACAGCGTGCTAAGCGACCAGGAAAAGCGCCAGATTTACGATACTTACGGCCATGCAGGTCTGAGCAGCGCCGGTGGAGGCGTGGATTTTAACGGAACAATTTTCCAGGACTTCCACGACATATTTGGCGATTTTTTCGGGTTCGAAGACATTCTTGGCGGGAGCAGCCGACGCGGCCGTACGCGTTCTCAGCGCGGGGCGGACTTGCGCTATGACATGACGCTGACCTTCGAAGAAGCGTCGGCAGGCGTATCTACGAAAATCAAACTGCCCAAGCAAGAGTTGTGCGCGGCCTGTCATGGAACAGGCGCAAAGGCCGGGACGGGCGCCAGCACCTGCCAGACTTGTGGCGGACGTGGTCAGCTCGCATATCAGCAAGGCTTTTTCACCATCACGCGGACATGTCCCTCGTGTCAGGGAGCGGGGCAGACGATCAAGGAGCGCTGCCCCGATTGCCGCGGCCAGGGCCGCATCGAACGCGACAAGACCATCGATCTCCGCATTCCTGCGGGTGTAGATACCGGCACGCGGTTGCGGGTGCCAGGTGAAGGCGAAGCCGGCGGCAACGGTGGGCCGAGCGGTGACTTATACGTTGTGCTGGACGTGAAAGAGCATCCATTTTTTGAACGGCGCGGCGCGGATCTTTACTGCACGATTCCGGTGAGCATCGCGCAGGCGGCTCTGGGAACGGATTTGCCGGTTCCAGGGCTTAACGGCGAAGAGCGGCTCAAGATTCCCGAAGGCACGCAAAGCGGCGCCGTGTTTCGTATCAAGGGCCACGGCCTGCCCGATCCACGCGGTGGCGGCAAGGGCGACCTTTATTACCACGTGCGGGTGATGACTCCTTCGAAACTCACCCGTGAGCAGCGCAAAATCATGGAGCAATTGGGTTTGACGCTAAAAGTGGACAACAAGCCTGCAGAGCGTGGTTCTTCTTTCTTCGACAAAGTAAAAGATATTTTTGGGTAGACGCGTCACGGCGGGGCTCCCGATTGCGAAGACGATTTTTTGTCGATGCGTTTGACGCGGGCCGCGCGGTCCTTGCGGGCGATGCGGCGCATCATCTTGGCAGAGTGTTGCGGGCCGAGCCGGGCCAGCTTTACGAACTCAGCGATGGGACTTCCGTTTGGCTGGGCAAGATCGAATTTGCCGGTAAAGATCAGATTGAATTTTCCCTCGTCGAACCCATTCCGATTATCAATTCTTCCTTGGACAAGACACTCTTGCTGGCGGTCGTGAAGTTCGACACGTTCGAATGGGCACTAGAGAAAGCGACTGAGTTGGGTGTGAACCGGATTGTTCCGGTGGCCGCTGCGCGCAGTGAAAAAGGATTGCTTGCGGCAGCAGGGAAGCGCGCAAGCCGTTGGAAAAAGATTCTCCTTGAATCGTCGCAACAATCGCGCAGGGTGCGTTTGCCGGTGATCGAAGCCGTTACCACTCTTAAAGATGCTCTGGCGGCGCCTCAATCACAATTGAAACTGATGCTTTCTGAACAACCCGAAGCAACCCCGCTCAGGAAAATTCTGCGGGACCGTACCGCAGACACCGTTGCGCTGGCGATTGGCCCGGAAGGCGGATGGACGAACCCGGAGTTTTCGGCGGCGGAGCAAGCAGGTTTCGAAGAGGCTTCGCTGGGCAGTTTGATCCTGCGCACCGAAACGGCTGTAACGGCGTGCCTGGCCTCGCTAAACTACGCTCTGGACAGCGAGGGAAAATAATTTGCTCCATCCCCGCGGTGAATCTTCTTGGCGCGAATGGCCAGGTCGCGTAGGATAACGCGCATGGCGCTTTGGAATGCCTCGGTTAGGATCTTGCGATTATACGCTAAGCGGTTCGCGACGTGCCTTATGCCGTGTATCGTCGCGTGCGTCATTACGTGCTTCGTTGCTCCCGCCGCGCGCGCACAAGACCGTCCATTACGCACGGTGGACACCGAAACGATTCCTGCGGGCACGCTACGCACGGAAATTGGCTTTGACTTTCTGCAGGACACCGGCTTTCCGCTTTCCGGACTGCGCGGCGATGAGACGTCTGTTGGCGTAGTGGATCTGCGCATGGGTGTTGGCAAGATTGTGGAAGTCGAAGTGGAAGGGGCATTGCAGAATTTTCTGGACGTAAAGTCGCAAGGAACTTCCTTCGTTCCGAATCTTTCATTAACCGGTGTCAACTCCACGCATGACACTGGCGACTTCACGCTGGCGACAAAAGTCCGTCTGCTCAAGAATGAAGGCAGGCGTCCCGGCATTGCGTTTAAATTTGGCTTTATTATGCCGAATTCGAATCAGGCGCGCGGCATTGGCAGCAACACCACCAACGTTTTTGCCTTGCTGGCGCTGGAAGAGCAGATTCGCAAGCTGGACGTTTTCGGCAACCTTGGAATCGAGATTTTGCAGGCGCCAAATGCGTTGTTTACTCAAAACGATGTGCTCACTTATGGCGGCGCGTTCAGATATCCGATCCTCCGCCGGGTAAATTTGGTGGGCGAGGTCAACGGCTTGTACTCGTCGCGAAGCGTTAACGACGCGTTGATCGGCACGCAGAGCTCCGGACAGGCGAGAGTCGGACTGCAAATTAACGCTGGTGGATTCACCTGGGATTTGGCCGGAGTTCGCGGCCTGAACAAATATGACCCGCGCTCGGGCTTTACCTTCGGCATCAGCAGAGATTTCCGGCTTTTCGATTACAACCGAGTCGAATAAACGAGGCCAGTTTGCGCTTCACGAATCGTGAGCCTGCGATTGGCAGATTCAATCTGGAAAGTGCGCTGCTTCGCGTGATATAAAAGAAGTAGTACGCAACAATGCCGAATCCGGACGAGCGCCCACTGACCGCACCCGCGAATCCACTTGACGTTGCCGTCGAGCCCGCCGCCTATTCCTTGCCAACACCTCTGCCCCTGCACGCTGTTTTAGCCGGCAATAGAGATCGGCAACTTCATTTGCGCCACGAAATTCGCGTGTGGACTCGCGACCTGCTGATCGCCATCGGTCTCGCGCTGATTATCATTATTTTTCTGTACCAGCCCGTAAAGGTCGAAGGCACCAGTATGGCGCCGCTGCTTTCCGATCAGGAGCGCATTTTTATCAACAAGTTTGTTTATCGCTTCGAAGCGATTCATCGCGGCGACGTGGTGGTGTTCTGGTATCCTCTCGACCGCAGCAAATCGTTCATCAAGCGCGTGATCGCGCTACCGGGTGAAAGCGTCGAGATTCGTCAGGGCATGGTGTATGTGGACGGGCAGCAGTTGAAAGAATCCTACGTGCCGCCGCAGTATGAGGATTTGAGCGACTACGGTCCGGTTCCCGTCCCCCCCAATATGTTTTTCGTGATGGGCGATCACCGTATTAGTTCAAACGATTCCAGAGTTTTTGGCCCGGTCCCCAGCCGGTTTATTTATGGCCGCGCGGTTTTTGCGTATTGGCCCGTGGATCACTTTGGCTCGCTGTCGACAACCGCCGAAGCGCAACAAAAATGAGCAACGGAGGATACACTGACCGAAGTTTTGCACCGACCTGCAATTCTGGCGCTCGAGGACGGGCGCGTATTTAACGGCCGCGCGGCCGGCGCGATCACGCGCCGCGGCGGCGAAGTTGTTTTCAACACCAGTCTCACCGGCTATCAGGAAGTTTTCACCGATCCCAGCTACGCCGGGCAGATTGTTTGCTTGACGTATCCCCACATTGGCAATGTTGGCGCAAATCTAGACGATGAAGAGGCGGCCAGGCCGTACATCGAATCACTCATCGTGCGCGAATTTTCGCAGATTGCTTCCAGTTGGCGCTCGACTGAAACCGCGCACCTTTATCTGAACCGCCACAAAATTCCGGTCATTTGGGATATTGATACGCGCGCGCTGGTCCGCCATATCCGCAAAGTTGGCGCGCTACGCGGGATAGTCTCGACCGATGGTACCGCCGCCGCTCAACTGATCCACGAAGCGAAAAGCCTGCCGACTATGGCGGGGCAGGAATTGGCGAGCCGAGTGAGTTGCGCACGATCTTATGATTGGACCAAAGGATCGATCGATCTGGTGACCTCGCCATGGTCGGAACAAATGGGCGAAGCTACACAAAATAGCGACGCGGCAAAATTGCGCGTAATCGCCTACGACTTCGGCATCAAGCAAAACATTTTACGGCTGCTGACCGATCACAATTGTGAAGTGGGAGTGGTTCCGGCGACGACGACCGCCGAAGACGTGCTCGGAATGAAGCCCGATGGCATTTTTCTTTCGAATGGTCCAGGCGACCCCGAACCAATGGAATACGCCGTTCAAACGGTCCGAAAGTTCATCGGCAAGGTTCCGGTCTTCGGGATCTGCCTCGGCCATCAAGTTTGCGGATTGGCTCTTGGCGGTAAGACCTTCAAGTTGAAGTTCGGCCATCACGGTTCGAACCATCCGGTAAAGAATCTTCTCACCAATCAAATCGAGATTACCGCGCAAAATCATGGTTTCTGCGTGGACCCGGAATCTCTGCCGCCCAGCGATGTCGAAGTAACGCATTTGAACTTGAACGACCACACCAATGAAGGCATGCGGCATAAGTCCGCGCCGATTTTCAGCGTGCAATATCATCCGGAAGCTTCGCCGGGACCGCACGACTCGCATTACTTGTTCACGCAGTTCACGGATTTGATGAAGGAATGGAAGCAGCCAGGAAGCTCGCGCCGATAGGAATTCGCGCGAGAGCGAAAGCGCGCCACAGAACCGTTTGAAGGGACCCGATGCCGAAGCGCAAAGACATCAAGAAGATTCTGATCATTGGGTCGGGGCCAATCATTATCGGCCAGGCTTGCGAATTTGATTATTCCGGCGTGCAGGCTTGCAAAGCGCTGCGCGACGAAGGCTACGAAACAGTTCTGGTCAATTCGAATCCGGCGACGATCATGACCGACCCGGAGATGGCCAACCGCACATACATCGAGCCACTCTCCAAGGAGTATCTCGAAGCCATCATCATCAAAGAACAGCCCGACGCTCTGCTCCCGACCGTAGGCGGTCAGACTGCTCTGAATCTCGCCGTCGAGCTCGCCGAAAGCGGCATCCTTGAAAAGCACAAGGTTGAAATGATTGGCGCGTCTTTGCGCGCCATCAAAGTTGCGGAAGACCGGCTGTGGTTTAAGGACGCCTGCCGCAAAATCGGCCTGGAAGTTCCTGCTTCGGCGCTCATCAACAATGCGCAGGACGCCATGCGGCTCTGCGAGCAACTGGGCTTTCCGCTGGTGATTCGCCCATCGTTCACGTTAGGAGGCACTGGCGGAGCCATAGCTTACAATCGCGAGGAGTTCGCGGATTCCATTAGCCACGCACTCGATATGAGCCCGGTGCACGAAGCGCTGGTAGAGGAATCGGTCCTGGGCTGGAAAGAATTCGAGTTAGAAGTGATGCGCGATTATCGCGACAACTTCGTGGTCATCTGCACCATCGAAAACTTTGACCCCATGGGCGTGCATACCGGCGACTCAATCACCGTGGCGCCCGCACAAACCCTTACTGACAAGGAATATCAGCGAATGCGTGACGCCGCTGCGGCGATTATTCGCGAAGTCGGCGTCGAAACCGGCGGTTCCAACGTGCAATTCGCCATCAATCCGGAAAACGGCCGCATGACCGTAATCGAAATGAACCCGCGCGTTTCGCGCAGCTCCGCGTTAGCCAGTAAAGCTACCGGATTCCCAATCGCCAAAATTGCGGCCCGCCTTGCTGTCGGCATGTCGCTCGACGAAATTCCCAACGATATCACCAAAAAGACCCCCGCGTCGTTCGAACCGACCATCGACTACGTGGTCACAAAAATTCCCAAGTGGCAATTCGAAAAATTTCCCGGTTCAGACAGCACCCTAGGCACGCAGATGAAATCCGTCGGCGAAGTGATGGCCATTGGCCGCACTTTTAAGGAGTCCCTGCAAAAAGCGATTCGCTCTCTCGAACCGCATACCCCGTGGCGCGCTCCTGCGGATACTCCTGACTCTCTCTTACGCGAAAAGCTTGCCACGCCACGCCCCGACCGAATCCACTGGCTGCTTACAGCCGTCGATCGCGGCCTGCACGCTGAAGAGATTTGCGAGCTCACAAAGATCGATCCTTGGTTCATCAAGCAGATCGAAGAAATCGTTGCAATGAACAAACGCGCCGCAGGCGTCACCGTCGAAACCGCTTCGAAAGAATTACTGCGCGAAGTGAAACGCCATGGTACGAGCGACGAAACCCTGGCTCAGATGTGGAAGACGACTCCTGCAGCGGTTCGTTTGCAACGTGCGCGTTACGGCGTGTCGCCTGTCTTCAAGCGCGTCGATACCTGCGCCGCCGAGTTCGAATCCTTCACTCCGTACATGTATTCCACCTACGAAGACGAAGACGAGTCCGACGCATCATCGAAGCCCAAGATCATGATTCTCGGCAGTGGACCGAACCGCATCGGACAGGGAATCGAGTTCGACTACTGCTGCTGCCACGCAAGTTTTGCTCTCCATGAAGACGGCTACGAAACCATCATGGTGAACTGCAACCCGGAAACCGTTTCGACCGACTACGACACTTCCGATCGCCTATATTTCGAACCGCTGACCCTCGAAGATGTTCTCGCCATCGTTGAAAAGGAAAAGCCGCAAGGCGTGATCGTACAATTCGGTGGTCAGACTCCGCTCAACCTTGCGCTGGAACTGAAACGCAACGGCGTCCCCATCATTGGCACGGCGCCCGAGTCAATCGATCTAGCCGAAGACCGCCGCCGCTTCGGGCGCTTGCTGGATGAGCTGAAAATTCCGCAGCCGCGCAACGCGACCGCTCTCGTGCCGGAAGAAGCCGCGCGGCTGGCCGCCGAGATCGGCTTGCCCGTTCTCGTTCGCCCAAGCTATGTACTCGGCGGACGGGCCATGGTCATCGCTTACGACGCCAACACCGTACAGGAATACGTCGCACAAGCCGCACTAATGGGACCCGCCCGCCCGGTGCTGATCGACCAGTTCCTTGAAGAAGCCACCGAGGTGGATGTCGATGCGCTAGCCGACGGCACCAGCGTGGTCATCGGCGGAATCATGGAACATATCGAAGAAGCCGGCGTGCACTCCGGCGATTCCTCCTGCGTACTTCCTCCCGTCAGCTTATCTCCGGCAATTCTAGACACTATTCGCGATTACACTAAGCGGCTTGCCGCGGCGCTGAAAGTCGTCGGCTTGATGAATGTGCAATATGCCATCCAGCGTGACACGGTGTATGTCCTTGAAGTGAATCCGCGGGCGTCGCGCACCGTTCCCTTCGTCAGCAAAGCTACTGGAGTTCCGCTGGCGAAAGTCGCCGCCCGTTTGATGGCGGGAAAAAAACTCGCCGACATGAACCTCCCTCTCGTTCACCACAATGGCGTCGCCGAAATCGCTGTGCGCGAATATTATTCGGTGAAGTCTCCGGTCTTCCCGTTCAACAAATTCCGCGGTGTGGACACCATCCTTGGCCCGGAAATGCGTTCGACTGGCGAAGTCATGGGCATATCGACTTCCTATGGGCAGGCATTCGCAAAAGCACAACTCGCGGCAGGGCAGCGCCTGCCGCGCAAAGGCACAGTCTTCCTCAGCGTTAACGACCGGGACAAAAAACATCTCACCACTATCGGCAAAGAGCTTTCCGCGTTAGGATTTCAGCTTAGCGCGACTCGCGGAACTGCGGCGGCGCTGCATGCCGCGGGCATCGAAGCCGAAGGCGTATTCAAGGTGAACGAAGGCCGCCCCAACATCGTTGATCTCATCAAGACTGGAAAGATCGATCTGGTCATTAATACTCCTCTCGGCCGCGAATCCTTCTACGACGAAAAATCCATTCGCCGTGCTGCAATTCGCTATAACATCCCTTGTATTACCACGCTGGCAGCTGGGCATGCAGCGGCCCGCGGTATTCGCGCCTTGATTGAGCAGGGAATCGAAGTCTCTGCGCTGCAGGATCTGCACAGCGGCCAGGCCGCAGTTTCCGGCACATCAGGTTCAGGAGATTAGCGCATGAATGTCTCGGGAATTTTCCCGGCACTGACGACTCCTTATCACGAGGACGGCTCCGTCTCGGTCGAACACTTCAAGGCCAATCTCCTCCGTTACAACAAGACCGGCCTCGCAGGTTATGTCGTTCTCGGCTCGACGGGGGAGTCTGTTCTCCTCTCTGCTGCTGAAGCGGACTCGCTCCTGATTGCCGGCAAAGAAGCCGCTGCGCCTGGAGCGGTTCTCATCGCTGGGACCGGCGCGGAATCCACCGCTGAAACGATTGCACGTACTAAACGCGCCGCCACTCTCGGCTATGACGCCGCCCTCGTAAAAACTCCCTATTACTACAAGCCCGCTTACAACCCGGAAACGTACCTGCGCTACTATCGCGCCGTTGCCGACGCGTCGCCGATTCCGATCCTGCTCTATTCTGTTCCGATTTTTACGGGCGTAACCCTTGAAACTCCGGAGATCGTGGCGTTAGCTCAACACCCGAACATCATCGGCATCAAGGACAGCTCTGGCGCGATTCAGCGCATTGTGGAAGTTGCCGCACGGGCGCCGAAACATTTCCAGATTTTGACCGGATCGGCAGGCGTGTTGCATCCAGCGCTTGCCAGCGGTGCCAGAGGCGCGATCCTCGCCTTGACGTCGGCTTTGCCGGAAAAATGCGTTGAACTGTTCGAACTTTTCCAAAATGGCCGCCACGCCGAAGCTCAGACTCTCCAACAACATTTGGCCTTCGCATCCAAAGCCATCGTCTCCGAAGGCGGCATTGCCGGAGTGAAATACGCGATGGATTTACGCGGTTACCGGGGCGGCCCACCGCGCCTCCCGCTGCTTCCGCTCGCAGACGCAAAGAAAGCGCACATCGCGCAAGTCATCTCCCAATTCGAGCCCGCCACCGCCCGCGCCTGACCTCCGCGCGGCGCGAGTTGCTCCCCAAGCGACTTTCTTTCCGTCTATTGTCTGTGACCGAATCCCGCAGCTATCATCAAACGTCCATGCATTGTCGCGCCCTTCCGATCGGAGCACTCCCGCACCAGCCTAAATTGCTGCTTGATTATCTGAATTCCTATGGAGCTGTCAGTGCCTTCTTCCAGCACAAACCGCGGCTGGAAAGTGTGTTGCAAGTTGCGCGCGACCTGCAGTTTCCTGCTGACCGCCGTAGCGCGGTTACAGCGATTCTCCGCCAGCAAAATGAACTGCTCGGATCGGGCGCAGCGACGCGCACTAATCTTGATCGCCTGGAAAAAGGCGCGGCCGCCGTCGTTTCCGGTCAACAAGTCGGGCTGTTCGGCGGCCCGTGCTACGCCGTGTACAAAGCCATCGCTGCTGCACGCATCGCAAAAGACTTGACCGAGCAGGGCATCGACGCCGTCCCGATTTTTTGGATGGCCACGGAAGATCACGACCTCGATGAAGTTCGCAAAATTTCTTTCTTCCATGAAGGGCAGTTGGCCAAATTTGAATTGCCCGCAAATGCCGGTAACAATGCGCCGGTTGGCAGGATTTCGCTAGGCGTGGAAATTGCCGCGTTGCAAGCTGAAGCCGGAAAAATTCTAGGCGCCAGAACCGACAGCGAGATCGCGCAAATTGTCAACGAATGTTACCGCCCGCAAGAAACCTACGGCAGCGCCTTCGGCAAAATGTTCGCGCTTCTTCTCGAAAGCTTCGGCCTCATTCTGCTCGATCCTCTCGATCTTCGTTTGCACAAAATTGCGCAGCCAATCTTTACCCAGGCGATTGAACAGCGCGATTTGTTGGAAAAGGACCTCCTAGACCGCGGCGAGGCCCTCGAACAGGCCGGCTACGCGGCGCAGGTGAAAGTGACTTCGCGCAGTACCGTCCTGTTTCATATTTCGCGCGACGGCCGCCAGGCGATTTCTAGCAGTGCGGGGAAATTTGCGTCTGGCAGCAAGTCCTGGACGCAACCCGAACTTCTCAGCGCCATCCAGGGCGAACCGGAAAACTTCAGCCCCAACGCATTGCTTCGCCCCGTGATTCAGGATTTTCTCCTCCCGACGGTCGCTTGCATCGGAGGCCCTTCCGAGATTTCATACTTTGCCCAGTCCGAAGTGCTGTATCGCAATCTTCTCGGCCGCATGCCGGTCATGCTTCCACGCACTGGCTTCACGCTGGTGGACACCAAAGCGCAGCGGCTGCTCGCCCAATACGGCCTCACAGTCGAGGACGTGTGGAACGGCCCGCAGGAGCTGCGCAAGCGCCTCAGCAAGGCCAGCGTGCCGGAAAACGTTTCCAGTTTGCTCGAGGAAAACGGCAACGAGATCAAGAAACGCCTTCAGCAATGGTCGGAATTGGTGTCCGTGCTTGACTCGACCTTGAAAGATGCAGTCGAGACCACGCAAAAGAAAATCGCCTACCAAACCGAGCAGTTGCAGCAAAAAATCGGCCGCGCGCTCGATCACAAGCAAAACGTGCTCGCCGCGCACGAACAGTTCCTGTCGAACCTTTTGTATCCTGGCAAATCTCTGCAGTCCCGCGAATTGTGCTTCCTGCCCTTCGCCGCTCGCTGGGGCCAGCAGGGTTTCGAAGAAATCGAGCGCCACTCCGGGATCAAAAACGTCGGCTCCCACTTCATTATTCCCATCCCGTAACATTTCCACGGCAATGAAAACTCTTGGCGTCAAAACGAATCGCCGCACGCAGTTTGTAGATATCACCCGCGAAGTCGCACAGGCTGTCCGCGAAGCTGATGTGAAAAGCGGCGTCTGCCACGTCTATGTTCCGCACACCACCGCCGGAGTCGTCATCAACGAACACGCCGATCCCGACGTCGCCAGCGACGTCGAAGGGATCT